>WBZP01003709.1_pt1 | contig 16355 bp, 18 predicted proteins | sample 5204301 | NCBI WGS metagenome assembly WBZP01 (sample SAMN12412401, study PRJNA552823) | activated sludge metagenome | isolation source: activated sludge from nitrification reactor of wastewater treatment plant... | place: USA: Pennsylvania | collected 2017
GACCCACAGAAGTGTCGTCGAGGCTTTGAGTGGCGGCCGATACAGGACAAAGTCGCCGTACCGTGCCGTCAGAAATTCGATGATCTCCTGATCGCTCATATTCTTCGCGATCATTTCCCGCACTTCTCGACGCAGGTCTTCGGCAAGCGGGGCATTGGAATCGGCCAGAGTCTGGTTCTGGCACACCAGGCAGCGCAGTTCAACGGCAAGATGTTTAAGTCGCGCTTCACTCACTGGGTCATCAGCCAACGGCCTGGCTTCACCAGCCCATACTGGCCCGGACAGGAACAAGAGGCCGATAAGTGCGATCCATTTTATGTTCATTGTGCTTCAAGCTGCTTAACGAGGGGAATGATCTTCTTTTCAACGGTTTCAGGATCCAATGGACCAATTTGCTTGTACTGAATGACGCCTTGTTTGTCGATGACGTAAGTCTCTGGAACTCCGTACACTCCGTAGTTGATCCCGACCCGGCCGGCGTCATCCACGCCCACGACAGGATAGGGATTGCCCCACCGGCTCAACCAGGTCATCGCTTCATCCCGTTGATCCTTATAATCCATGCCGTAGATCGGCACTTCACCGGACTTCGCCAGATCCATCAGGACCGGATGCTCCGTCTTGCACCCGCTGCACCACGAAGCCCAAAAGTTGAGCAACCAGACCTTCCCCTTCATATCCGTCGGCGAAAATACTTTGGTTGGCTCAAGCAGCTGTGGTTGAGAAAAATTCGGCGCGGCCTTCCCGACGAGGGGAGAGGGAATTTCTCGAGGATTGAGCTTCAGACCAATCCCGAGAAACACAAGAACGACAATGAAAATGGACAGCGGCAGGAGAAATCGGTTCATGCCACTTTTCGCCTTGCCGCCCGATTAGACGCAGGCACATCTTGCTCTTGCCGACGCCAAGCGATACGATACCGGCGATCACTGATGGCGATCGCTCCGCCAAGAGCCATAATAAAGCATCCGCCCCAAATCCAGTCAATAAACGGCTTATGGTAGAGCCGCACGCTCCAAGCTCCGTCATCAAGCGGCTCCCCCAACGACACATACAGATCCCGTAACAACCCGGGATCGATCGCCGCTTCCGTCATGATCTGATTCTGAGCCGTATACCGACGTTTTTCAGGATAGAGAACCGTCGCCTCTCGGCCATCACGACTCACCAAGAAGCTCCCACGAGCCGCGGTGTAATTCGGGCCAACAACATCCTGTGCGCCATCGAATCGGAACGTGTAGTCATTGATCGTCGCCGTTTCTCCAACGTTCATCCGCACATCTTTTTCCGTCTCAAACCCCTTCACCATCGTCACCCCGACGATAAAGACCGCGATGCCGCAATGGGCCACAATCATCCCCCAGTAGGATCTAGGGACAGATGCTAACCGCCCCATGAGGCTATCGCCGGCGACATGCGTCAACCGTTCTCGTAACGACACCACGGCCGTGGTGAAGATCCAAATCGCCAGTAAGAGGCCAAGGCTGAGCAAGGGCGTCCAATTGCCCATGGCAATCGGCAATGTGATCGCCGTGACCACACTCACACCGAACGCCCACCGCAGGCGCTTGGTCAGATCTGGCACACTGGCTTTTTTCCACTGAGCAAGGGGACCGATTCCCATCAAGAAAATTGCCGGAGCCATCAACGGAACAAACACCGAGTCAAAATACGGCGGCCCGACGGAGATTTTTCCGAGGTCCAGCGCATCCAAGAACAAGGGATAGAGCGTTCCTAACAGCACCGAGCCCATCGCCGCCACCAGCAGCACGTTGTTCGCGAGCAACATCCCTTCACGCGACACTGACGCGAAACTGCCTCCCAATCCGACACGCGGTGCCCGCCAAGCATAGAGCGCGAGCGACCCGCCGATGACGACAGCTAAGAACACCAAAATGAACATGCCGCGCTTAGGATCTGTGGCAAAGGCATGCACGGAAGTCAGCACACCGGACCGGACGAGGAATGTCCCAAGAAGACTCAACGAAAATGCCATGATGGCGAGCAGCACGGTCCAGACCTTGAACCCACCTCGCTTGTCGGTAACGGCTAGCGAGTGCACCAAGGCCGTGCCGGCTAACCACGGCATGAACGACGCATTCTCAACCGGATCCCAGAACCACCACCCACCCCAACCCAACTCGTAATAGGCCCAACCACTGCCCATCGCAATACCGACCGTGAGAAAGCACCACGCGACAGTCGTCCATGGGCGAGACCAGCGAGCCCAGGCCGCATCGAGATTTCCGCCCAATAGGGCGGCAATGGCGAAGGCAAAGGCCACCGAGAACCCGACATACCCCATGTACAGCATCGGTGGATGGATCACCATGCCTGGATCCTGCAAGAGCGGATTGAGGTCACGCCCCTCAGCAGCAGCTGGAATCAGCCGCTCGAATGGGTTGGAGACTGTCAGCATGAACAAAAGAAATCCGATACTGACGAGGCCCATCACGCCAAGAATACGAGATCGCGTGGACTCGGGAAGATGAGCGGAGAACAGCGTCACCGCAAACATCCAGATGGTCAGAATGAAGGTCCATAAGAGCAGCGACCCCTCATGCGCACCCCAGATAGCCGCCAGACGATAATGGAGCGGGAGCTGAGAGTTACTTGTGGCCGCGACGTAGAGGACAGAGAAATCCTTCTCAGCAAAGGCGTACGCAAGACAACCGAACGCGGTGAGCACTAGGAAAAACTGCCCGCGCGCAGCCGGCTTGGCCACGGCCATCAACGCCGAGTTCCCGACCGCCGCACCGTAGATAGGAAGAATGCCCTGCACCACGGCAACGCACAGTGCAAGAATCAACGCAAAATGACCGATCTCTGGAATCATAGTGAATCTTTCCTACCTTCAGGAACCACGAGCGATTTGCTTTGCTGGGCCCCGGAAGCCTTCGCCTTAGCCATCGCCGCGGCCGCTTCAGGCGGCATATAGTTTTCATCATGTTTCGCCAGCACCTCACTGGCCACAAAGGTGCCGTCGGGCGCCAACTGACCCTGCGCAACGGCGCCCTTCCCTTCTTTGAACAGGTCCGGCAATATTCCCTTGTAGGTCACGGGCACGCGCTTCGCCGTATCCGTCACCACAAAGTGGACGGTGAGACCATCGCCCTCACGCTTGAGGCTGCCGTCTTCGACCATCCCTCCGATCCGGAAGGGTCGGCCTTTCGGCACGTCGCCGTTTGCCACCTCGGTGGGCGTGTGAAAGAGCGAAAGATTACTCTTCAATGCATTCATCACCAGCCAAGTGGCCACAACCACTACCACGAGACCCAACCCGATAAATGCAAACCGTTTATGCCGCGGTTTCATCCGTGCCTCCCAACAACGCAGCACGCTGTTCGGCGCGCGCCGCCGCCCGTCGTCGCCACAGGGCCAGCACTTCCCATGCCATGCACAAAGCCGTAGCGACAAACGAGGTCCAGACATAGAGGCCATAGCCTCCCATTGCAAAAAACTCCGATGCGCTCCCCCACTGCATCAGCGCGCCTCCATTGCCTCAGGCATCGCCGCTGGTTTTTCATCCCAAGTCGGCAGAGACTCCCGCTCATCCATAACACAGCGGACCCGGGCAAGGATCACTGCGATACTGTACATCCAAAAGGCGATCGTCATAATGAGCATGGCCATCAGCATGGTCGCCGCCATTTTCGAACCCGTCGCCATACTCACGGAAGCCCCTTGGTGCAAGGTGTTCCACCATTGAACAGAATAATAGATGATCGGCACATTGACGACCCCAACCAGGGCAAACACCGCGCTTGAACGATCTGCACGGCGCACATCATCGATCGAGGTCCGGAGCAACATGACCCCCGCATACTGGAACAAGAGGATCAGTTCCGACGTCAATCGAGCGTCCCAGACCCACCAAGCTCCCCAGGTTGGCTTCCCCCACATGGCTCCCGTCAACAAGGCTAAAAAAGTAAACATCGCTCCGGTAGGCGCGATCGCTTGCGCCATCATGAAGGACAGTCGGGCATTGAGCCCCATTCCGACGCCGGCCCAGATGGCCATCACCACGTACAGAAACATCGACATCCAGGCAGCCGGAACATGCACAAAGATAATCCGATAGGATTCCCCCTGCTGAAAGTCGGTCGGTGCCACAAAGAACCCCATATAGAGGCCAACGACCATCAAGATGACGGCCACCGCTGCAAACCAGGGGATGAGGCGGCCTGCCAGGGGATAAAACGCTTGAGGGGCTGAATACTTCGACCAAATCACGTCCTTGAAATCCTTTTTACTCTAAAGCGATACGTAATGCCGCTGCCATGGCCCAGGGTGCCAGAAAGAGCGAGAGCACCAGGCAGGCGCCGAGCAGCGACAAGTTTGCTTCGCCGCCGGTCCCAGCCATACTGCTGGTCACGGCGCCGGCCCCGAAGATCAAGACTGGAACGTAGAGTGGGAGCACCAGGAGGGCAACCAGTAGACCACTCCCCCGCACGCCAAGGACCAACGCGGCGCCGATCGCACCAATCATACTCAACGTGGGCGTCCCAAGCAAGAGCGACAATACCAGTACCCCCAGCGCCTCCCCCTCCAGGCCGAACTGTAATCCCAGAAGCGGTGAAAGCAGCACAACGGGGAGCCCAGAGATCACCCAGTGGGCCAACACCTTCCCCAGCACCAGGAGCGACAACGGTTGGGGAACCAGGACCATTTGTTCAAGCACCCCGTCCAGATAATCCGGGGTAAACACGCGGCTAAGCGACAAAAGACACGTCAACAAGGCCGCGACCCACAGCACACCTGGGGCAATGGTCCGCAAGACAGCCGGCTCGGGCCCGACTCCCAAAGGGAACAGACTCACGACAATCACCAGGAAAAAGACCGACATCGCGGCATCTGACCAGCGTCGCATGGCCAGCAGCAGGTCCCGCCGGATGATTCCACTGATCGAGTCCCACATACTGGAGTGACTCATCCAGCCAGCCTCAGCTGTTGCAGCCGCTCCGTGGGAAGCGCAATCTCCTGATGGGTGACGACGACCACCAACCCCTCCCGTTGCAAATGGGCATGAAGCCGTTGCGTCACCACCGTGGTTGATGCCGCATCAAGCGACGTGAACGGTTCGTCCAAAAGCCAGAGCGGGCGCGTCGACAGCCACAACCTGGCCAACGCAACTCGACGTTTTTGCCCTTGAGAGAGCACTTTAGAGGGCAAGCGATGGACCAGCCGCTTCAGCCCGATCGCCTCTAACGCCTCCTTCGCCCCACGCTCCGAACAGGGCTCCCCGGCAAGCGCCATCGAACTCATCAAATTTTCAACCGCCGTGAGATCGTCCTTGATTCCGTTGAGGTGCCCGAGATACATCAGCTGCCCGGAGTAGAGTTCTTTCAGCTGCTGAATATCCTGCCCCTCCCATCGCACCGAACCATCCTCTGGGGGCAACAAACTCGAGAAGATACGGAGCAAGCTGGTCTTTCCGCTCCCGTTCTCCCCCACGACTGCCAACAGCTTCCCTCGCTCAACCTGCACGTTGAGATCCGAAAACAGTCGGCGTTCTCCCCGACGGCAACTCAGTCCGACAGCTTGCAACATAGTCCGCCTAATTCAATCAGGAACCGCCGAGAGTAAGGGAACGAGATGCTGAAAAACAAGGGGCGAGACGCCCGGCTTGCTCTGGAGGCAATCCAACTGCTATCTACATGAAGACAATGAGGTTGATATTCCGCCACCATCGCTAGTGGCGAGGATTCAATAAGGTTTCAAGGAGATGAATCATGAGTGAACTGGTTTGCATCGCCTTTAAGGACTCAGGCACTGCCGATCGAGTGCTCAACGAACTGCGCGCCATGGAATCGAAGTATGTCCTCGACCTGGAAGATGCCGTCATCGTCATCCGGGACATGGATGGTAAGGTCCACCTGAAACAATGCGTCGACGTGTTTGGGGGCGCCACCCAGCATGGTGTCGCGCTGGGTATGTTATGGGGAGGGCTGATCGGCTTGTTGTTCTTTAACCCCCTTGCAGGCCTGTTGGGAAGCCTCGCGGGAGGAGCAGGAGGCGGAGCGGTCTCAGGGGGAGCCAGTGAGTTTGGCCTCCTGAGCGACTATGGTATTCCCGATCAGTTCATCAAGGATTTGGGCAGCACGATCCAGCCAGGCAGATCCGCGATTTTTCTGCTGATCCGGAATGCTGACCAAGACAAGCTGCTGACGAACTTCTCCCGCTATGAAGGGACGATCCTCAAAACATCGCTCAGCAAGGAGCAGGAAGAAAAACTGCGGACGACGCTGACCCATCATCACAACCAAAAGATCGCCAAGGGGTGAGAGTCTCTATCTGAACAATGTTCGCTCTTCGACAAGTTGCACGAACGGGGGAGGATCCTTAACCACGGTCCCCGTTCGTGCAGAGTGCTTCGGTTGACTTATGACGGGGACATGGGCATCCCATGCCAGCTAAACCACCTTCTTCTGTTTCCCATCCAACAGGCAACTGACGTTCATATCGCCCATGACGTTAATCGCGGTACGGCAACGGTCTAGAAACCAGTCCACCGTGAGTAAGACCGGGATGTATTGCACAGGCAACCCGACGGCCGTAAAGACCATGGTCATCGTCACGAGGCCCGCTTCGGGAATGCCTGCGGCGCCGACTGAGGCGATGATGCTTGTCAGTACCACCAGCATCTGCTGTTGAATGCTCAAGTCCATTCCGATCATTTGTGCGATGAACAGCGCCGCCATCGCCTCGTAAAGCGCCGTCCCATCGTTGTTGAAATTCGCCCCAACCAACGCCCCCATACTGGCGGACTGCTCCCGCAAGCCCACCTTATCTTTAAGCGACGCGTAGGTTACGGGCATCGTGGCAGTGGAGCTGGCCGTGGAAAAGGCCATCACCAACGCATCGCGTCCACCCCGCAGCAATTGTCCAGGAGACACCCACGAACCAAAACGGATACGAACCAGGTAATAAGCCGCCTGAATCGCAAGCGCCAGCAGAACACTTACGACAAACATCCCCAGCGCTTTGAACTGTACAAACCCTTCCGTCCCCACGATGCTGGCGACGATGCCAAAGACCGCCAACGGAACGACCGCAATGATCCAATGCAAAATCTTGATCAGTGATTCCAGGAAGAGTTCGACAAAATGGCCTACGGTTCCAAGAGGACGCTCCCGTTCCTTACGAAGCGCTATGCCAAAGGCCACCGCAATAAAGATCACACCGATTACCTTGCCATCATCACCGAGTGGCCCCAGCAGACTCTTGGGCACATTCTCAAGGAAGAGGACGAGCGGATTGGCAGTCTTCGCCGTGTCCTCAGGTGCAGATGGCGGCGCAAGTCCAGCCTCCCGCCCTGGTTGAATCACGTTCGCGACAGTGAGGCCAACGATGATCGCGACTAACGTATTCAGCAGTAACAACCGTGGGAGCCTCGCCGCGAGTGGCCCATCCAGCTGTGTCGCCATGAATGTGTGCACAATTGCCGCCAAGATCAACGCCGGCGCAAGTGCACCCAGCAGGCGCAACACCAATTTCCCCGGCATCGCCAGCGAAGCTGCATGGCTACCAAGCAGCAACCCGGTGATGACACCAAACACCAAGGCAATCACGATGCGTCCGTAGAGCGGGATATTTTGCCATCGCTCAATCAGGCCGCTGCCCCGTGACGTAGCACTCGGTTTATCCGAATCGTGATCGTCCACAAGCTGTTCCTCCGACACCCCCGCATCGACTACTGAGCAAGCCGCTGAATAATTACACATGCTCAGATATGGGTAAGTACGAGGTGGAGGATCGTACCAGATCTGGCATACAACTCGTAAAAAAGATACGGCGCGGCTGAGGGGCGGATTGAAACGATCCTGATTCCTACATCCGGCTCGACATGACTCGTTCCATGCGCCAGGCACGACAGCGGAAATTGCAGAATCAGTGGGCAGGCTTAGAATCTTGAGGCAGCATAGAGCCATGAGGCTTGTGAAGCTGCTCCGAGAATCACGATCGACGACGTCAGGAGAATGGCGAGTGTGCTTGAGGTGGTTGAATGCCTATCGAGGGGAACTGTCTGACCTTGGGGTCACTCCCGCTCAGGCCCGTGTCGTGCTCTATCTTCAACGAAATCCCGACAATTCTATCCAGCAGTGTGCGGTGGTGTTTGGTATCGCTGGCTCAACAATGGGTCAACTGGCTCGTGGTTTACACCAGAAGGGATGGGTTATCAAACAGCGTTCGCCGCAAGACGATCGCTCCATGCTGCTTGCACTGACCCCGAAAGGCCACATACTGGCCTGGCTGCTTCACAAACAGCTCAATGCGCGGCTCCCACTCACCGCAAAAGCGTCCTAACTCGAACTGTCACGGATCGCCAGCCCTTCAGGCTCATCTAGGTTGTATCAACTAGGCTTTCACCAGGAAATAAGACGTGACTACCAGTAATAGTCAAAGACTCTCGTCTTCAAGATTCACAATCCTCACCGACCGGTAAGCTGCAACATTCCATAAAGCGTCCCGAATATCGCGACGAATGCATATACTTCAATGAAGAACATCATGATGGATGCCCCCTTTCCTATGTTACCCGCGTTTCTTATACACCTCCAACATGAAGCTTGTATGATGACCGCATGAAGAGTTCTTCATGCCACAAAACTAAAAAGTTCGCGATCATGAGCCTGGCTGTTCATCCCTGTAGCCTCATAGCCATCCCGCTCAAGCCGTTGCCCCCTCATTGATACACCATCCAATATGACCGCACCCCATCGCGATCAGCCAGCATCTGGCAATGCTTCACCGTCTGACATGGACGCTCATGTGAACCTTGAGCGGTTGTATCGTTCCCACGAGTAACGTTCACCACGTATTCCTTCCTTGAGGTGGAACAGCCAATCAGTAGCAGCACCAGCCACAACAATGCCCCGAGCGCGATAACATCCTTGTATTTATAAAACGCATGAGCCGCTTGGGTGTATACGAACATGCTCATTGTCCTCTCCTTCCAGTACGAGTGAATCTGAACAGGATGTTGACTCCTGAACCGGCGCATAGGCCTCCATTTTGCCCGCGCCGCGACGAGATCCAATCCCGCATCTGTAGGGGGTTGTGCCACCCATATGAGAGAGCAGCGGAGCCTGGAAGGCTCCTCGCACAGGTCAGGATGGTCTCAGCTGAAGAAGAGTAGATCGCACGCCACATTTCCTCTTGACGGCAATCGGCTCGCAGCGTAGCCTCCCGCCGGGCTTTTATCGAATGGAGGATATGACGGTGGAGGAATGGTCCTATCGCCTTATTGCGTGCATCGGTTTCGTCACGATTGCGTTGCTGGCCTGGGTAACGGGGAAGCGCGATCGGCTAAACTGGACGACCATTGGGGGCAGTGCGGCCTTGGCCTGGGGACTCGGCACCCTGTCCTTTTGGTTCCCAGGCTCCCGCTGGCTCTGGAGTACTCTCAACGATATGGTGGTCGCGGTGCTCACCGCCTCGCAAAAAGGAACTGTGTTTCTTCTTGGGCCTCTCGCACTTGGTCCCGGCCAGACGTTGCCGGATGGGACGGTTTCAATCGGCTTTATCCTGGCGGCGCAAGCGCTGCCGGCCGTCGTGTTCTTTTCCGCATTGATGGCGGGGCTGTACTATACGGGCGTCATGCAAGCGATCGTGCGTCTGTTTGCCCGACTCTTTTACCGAACCATGGGCTTATCGGGAGCAGAGTCTCTCTCCGGCGCCGCGAATATCTTCGTGGGCATCGAGGCAGGCCTGATTGTCCGTCCCTATCTCGCCGCCCTGACGCGATCGGAACTACTCTTGGTGCTCACGTGCATGATGGCGACCGTGGCGAGCACAGTCATGGGCATCTACGTGTCAGCGCTCCAGCATGTGATACCTCAGATCGGTGGGCATCTGATTTCCGCGTCGATCATTTCGATTCCTTGTGCCGTACTCATCAGTAAACTCACCATTCCAGAAGATGGACAGCCCATGACGCTGGGCGGAGTGCCTACTATTCCTTCATCCGAGGATGCAGCAATCCCACCGCCCTCCAACCTCATTGTCGCTTTGATCGATGGGGCCGGGCAGGGAATGAAAATGGCGGTCGGCATCGCCGCGTTACTGATCGTGTTTCTTGGATTGGAGGCGTTGATCGATTTGGCGCTGGCACAGCTTCCTATGCTCAACGGAGCGCCGTTCTCCCTCTCACGAGTCCTCGCCTGGCTAACCTGGCCATTCGCTATTCTCCTCGGTCTTCGCCCTGAGGAGTGGCAGATCGGGGCGGACTTACTCGGGTCACGCTTTATCGAGACGGAAGTCGCGGCCTATTTCAAGTTGGCTGCCGTACAATCCGCGTCTCCACCACCACTCTCTCCCCGGTCCCTCACGACCATCACCTATGCCCTCTGCGGATTCGTGCATGTGGCGAGCATGGGTATCTTTGTCGGCGGCATCTCCGCCCTGGTGCCTCATCGGGCGAAAGATATCTCGCTCCTGGGACTGCGCGCCTTGTGGACCGCCTTTTTGACAACGCTGCTGACTGGTTGCATTGCAGGAGCCCTCTCAGCTTCTTAGCAACGGGACGCTCACTGATACCTTTCGTCATACCAATGGGCACTCAGAAACGGAATCCGACCCCATACCCACGTGCGCGAACCGAAAGACGCCGAATACAAAGAGCCGAAGATCTGAGGAACGGATCCGAGCGCATTTCCATGTGGGCGTGAAGCGATGGGAGATACAGGGGCTGGACGATCCCTTGCGAAAAAGAAAAGGGATGCTGCTACGGCAGATAATAGCGAATCGTGGTCATGACCGTATGTTCTTCTCCCCAGAGGCGAACGCCGTTAGATCCTGACCATATGGTGCGGTGCGTGTAGGAATAGGAGAGTCCGAGGGCAATGCTTCCCACATCTGACGTGATCATCCGGTACCAGAACCCTGGTTGAACCTGGCTGATGGTTGCATTGGCGGGCTGGCATGGCCGAGTGCCTGGATCTTCTACGGTACAGCCACTGAGATCAGCGGAGGGAGACCCGTAGCCGATCGGTGTCCCCGTATACGCGGTCCTCGCATAGTGTTCAACTCCGTAATACGCATAGATGTCCCATTCCTTGGTCGGATGCCATTCGAGGCCTCCCATGAAATGAAATGCCGCGATTGGAACGATCTTGCCTGAAGGACTGGCGACAAGATCAGCCCCGATCGTAGAGGCATAGCGCCCGATCCCTTGTCCAACCAGGCCTTCAGCGATGACATTCAGCGTTGGTGTCAGGGGAAGCACCGCCGCGAGCCCTGCGCCGCCCCCGATCGCGACATGATTATGGGCGTTTAATCGATCCTGAAAGAATCTGACGATCCCTTTCAGTTCCCAATGACCATAGCCGGGTTCCCACACGAGTTTCCCGATAATATCCGGCGCCAGATCGGTCGAAATTCCATTGGCGCCGGGCGTGGTACTGGTGGTAAAGAAATTCGAAGGCGTCTGGGCATTGGGGGAAGTATTGAAGCCCTGCACACCGGTGGGCTGGACGACGCCGTTCACACTCGCTTCCGAATTCTCAATCGCCACCGCCATCAGAAAGTTGGACCCGAGGGCTTTTGTGACACGCAACTGCCATTGCCGCGCCCAGTTGAATCCCACCACAGTCTGGAGATCAGTGCTGAGCGGAATAAACTCGTTTCGTGGTTTGAGATTGATCCGATGGGTGGTGAGCAGAGACCACCCTTGACCGATCATCAGGGAGATGCCGTTGGAAAGATCAATCGTGCTCCACAGCTGCCGCAACCGCGGATTCCAACTATTGGTCTCCAACTCGTTTCCGGAGATCGAACTGCCGAGAAAGTCAACCTCGACATAACCCGCGATGGCTGTGCTCCGATAGTGTCCTTCTCCCAGCACGTTCAGTCGAGATCCGCGAGCGGTCCCCCGAAACTCATGAAGATGACTGTTGGCTGAGCCCTGGAGTGGAATATTGCCAAACGTACTTTGCACGTCCGCATTCTCATTGGCGGAACGGACCACGGCGGTAGCATCGAAAAACCCACCCGGCGAAAAAGAGACGCCCTTGTACTGAAATTTCCGGAATCCTCGTCCCGCAATCAACCCCTCGGTAGCACCCTCGGGCTCAACCGATGAGAGACCGGTTTCTGCTGTCGCATCCATGTTCGTCACTGCTGCGCGTTCGGCCTGGTGGTTCGCACTCGTGATACCAACAGAGGTCTCCGCCCATGAATAGTCGTACATGAGCAAGAGCGGTAAGAGCGCGAAACGTCTCCAACCATATCGATGACGCGTCACCATAGATCTCCCTACTCCCATTGTCGGGAATCGATCATATGATTCGCCAATCGGAGAACCGTGACGTCTGCCTCGTCACACGTAGCAAAGCTGTCGTCGCAGTAGCCCGTGACTGCGGGGTCAAGAATGAGATACCGGCACAGCCATCGCCCATCCTTTTGACTCGCTATTCAAGCGATCAGGTGCCTCTTATATTCTCGTATGATCGCTCCTCCCTCTCGACGAGCATGATTCTCGCTTTGGACAACGACGGAAGTAGAATCCCCTTTTCGGCCGCGAAACACGCTATTGTAATTGGATGGGACTATAGCTCTCTCCCGCTTCGCCTCCGATTCGTCCTTGCACGGGGATCGGTTCGTATTCATGTTTCACGTGATCGTAGGCTCGCCCCGCCTGTCCGCCCAATCGCTCTCCAGGACGGCTGTCCAATCGTTCTTTCGATTGGGCAGATCCATCGTTGTGCGTGACATGACCGTAGGACTGCCCGGCTTGACCGCCGAGACGTGATGTTAAATCAGAATCAGTCATTCCGTCTTTCGCCCATGTAGCTTGATCGGATAGACCAATGCTCAGGACGAACCCACAAGCCAGCATACAAATGATTCTGGATACGGTGAGCATACGCACCTCCTTATTAGTTGATGGACACGTGAACAAAGGAATCCACCGTCCGCCTATGTAGTCGGAACGGACCAGTCGAGCTTGGAAGTCTCTGAAGCCACTGAAAAATGAATACGGAACAGAAGAGTCGAAAGTTGTGCGATAGAGGAGGGTCATAAAAAACTCCAACCGGCTCATGTCCGGTAGGAGTTATCAGACCCCTCGTAGGAGAGGACGGTTTCCGGTGAACCCCATCACCGCTTCAGTTTACTTACAAACATAACTAAGCAAGTCTCGCACCAAATAGAAACATCGAAATAATGGCTACAATCAGAATTGGAAGCTCGATATCTGAGTTTGTTCGCACAGTATGCACCGTGCACAATCACACACAGTTACTTTCCCCGCACATGTCCTAATCATAGCCGCCCAATGTCGTTCCAGCATGCCAAGGCGGGTATAAAAGCGTTTAAGGGGATAGTCTGGTTTTTCTCCACCCATTCCCGACCTAGACGTCCGGGCATTGCTTAAACTGCCTTCGGTTCAAGCCTGTAACGGGAAAGTGATGCCCGGCATGCATATTGACTTACCGACCAAAAGAGCCACCTCACGTCGACCGACACACCTTGACGGTTAGGCGAACCGTCGCACCAAGTCGAGCTGTTTAGTCCCAGGATTTGATGGTGTACTCCTCAGCCATCAATGGAAGGACGCGTGATGGGACAAGTACTTCACGAGAGCACCCGCACGACAGCGTGCGGTGCGTCGAGCAATCCAATAGAGTCAAGAGAGCCTGATCATGCTGGCCAGCCGGTACGGGATCAACCCTAAAACGGCGGCCAAGTGGGCTGCTGCAGGTTCGTGAGGAAGCGTATCTGATGGGCTGGTTATTGAATCTGAAGCGGTTAGCGAAACTACTCCCAGCTCCCGTCTAAGAGTCGAGGTCACCAGACTCTGGGCGTAGGCCCGTGTACCGATGAGGAGAATATGGGAACCATATGCATCAACTCCCCTAACTGGTCATACCGATATATGGCACGCGTCGCACAGGCCAGTTTGTCAACAACCTGCTAGGTGATCCTTGGATAGTGCCTCAGTGCCACCCGGTCACCTCATAACCACGAGCTGAGAGACAGCGCTCCATCTCCCGACGATAGACTGATTCCAAAGGCCAGGCGTGATGTGGCACATCAGAGCTCCCCAACACCACTCCATTCTGCGCCATACTCAAAGGCGGGATCCAGCGAGGCTGCATCGTGACCGGTGCGGCATTGAATACCGTCTTCTGGCAGAGATGAATATCAGCAGCGACATCGTCGTCGCCAGCTTGGGACATTGCAGGCGGCGGCTTGATCATCGGTTGAGGAACTGTGCGGGCACACGCACTTCCCAACGTGCATAGAACCAGAACCAATACAACGAGGGAAGGATGGCGGCCCATACTTCAGGCTACAACCCGTCATCTGAATAGTTCAAGCCACGGAAGGATGGCGTTGGATACACAAAGGGCTTGCTTCGGCAGCTAGCGGACATACCCCAGCTCCTTCTAGTGCCGTTGAGCTCGAATCTCACTCCCTTGGACGCTCGTGCCGTCAACATGCCCAGTCCATGATTCTCTCTTTCAATAGTGTGCCATCCACGCTGCCGAAGAATTGCCGTCCCCCATCCGGTTGGCCCCGACAATCGAGACCAGATACGAGTCGCTGAGGATATTTTCTCTGATCACGCACGTGGTGACATTCTTATAGATTGGGTAGGCCACGTTGAAATCCTGAATGAACTGATCGCTCAATCTGGTGGCGTTATCGGTGTTGGCAAAGATGCGCGCATTGGCGCGTAGACGAAATGGAAAATCGAGCCCTTCTACTTTGTGGTAGCACAGTCTGACAATGGAGCGGGATGTTAGCATGTGGTGTCCCACAAGACTGGGATCGACAGGATTGGAGGTGATGGTAGAGTCGGTGTAGGTATAGCCGAAACTCGCCAACCAATATTGGGCGAGTTCCGCTTCGCCCAAGACTTCGACGCCCTGGTTCTGGATCGTGCCCACATTGAAATACATCAGTGTGAACATGGGAAAGAAGATGGTGGGAATCGGCGTAATCGCATGATTGACCTCGTTCCAGAAGAAATTGACCTGGTCTTTAAATCGGCTGAGATTGAGATCGAGGCCGCCATCGCCGCCCACCATGGTCTCGGGCGCCAACTGCGCGTTGCTCCGCAAGGCAAAGTCCATCGCGACAATGTTGTACCGCAGCGCGTCAAGAGTCTGAGCGCGAAAGCCCCGATAGACGGACGCCCGGATGGCAAGCGGTTCCAGCAGCGGATAGCGAAAGGCCAGCTTCGGATTAACCTGCACCCGATTCTAATTCGCAAAGTTGATGGTGGCACCCGGAGCAACTTCCTGTTTGGATTCATAGTTGCGGTAGTAATCCAGTCGCAGACTGCCCAGGATTTCGAGCTTCGGGATGGGGGAAATGCTGGCTTAACCAAATGCACCCGCAACGAGTTGGTTGCCAAACCCATTGAGGGTGCTCGGACTGACGCTGGGGGCACTAAAGAGTCGCACGCGATCGACGGCCTGAATCTGGAGCAAGTCTATGCCCACCTGCACCGAACAAATGAACTCGGTAATCGTGCGGGAATACTGGGGATAGCCGCCAATGGCGGTGGCGGGGATCTGATGCAGATTGGACAATAAGTCGGCGTTCCGATTGCCGAAGGTCACGAGATGCTGTGGCAGGGGGCGACGGAAAGCCAGTAACGGAAACGGCTCCCTGTGTGTATCTCGCATGTGGCAAAAGTGCTAAATCAGCTGAGAATGTCGATGAACATGAAGATAGTGGTAACCATGACGCTGATCGCGCTCATAGTGCCTGCGTTCGCCCTGGCACAGCTTGATTGCATCGTGCCCACACGCAAAGAGGGCTTCGACCCGAAGCAGCCCGGTGCCACGGAACTCCAGCGTGCCGCGCGTGCGGTGGCCGCCATTGTCCAGAAAAACGCGGTCTTCATGCAGGGCAATAAACCGGTGCGGGTCCGTACCACCATCGACTACGGTGGATGGGACCAGCAATCGGCCTCAGTTATTACCACGGCCTACAACCAGAAAGCCTGGCGCCCCGGCGGCTGCAAGCTCAGCAAGTTTGCGGATCGCGGCGGCGGGCTCTCGGATGGGACGATCGCCATCTTCATCAACAATCCAGGAGCCATGTTTGGCGGGCAGCTGGGCGGTGGCGAACTGAAAGCCAGTGCTATGCCGACGCCATTGGGCAACAGCGCCGGATTTCCCATGTATGCCGGAGGTGGCAACAAGGACAATCCGTGTCTATTGATGAGTCGTGCGGGCTACGAACCGTGGGTGCCGGTGACAATTGCCGAGATATTAGGCTCAGGACTCATTAATTTTTAGCATTCCCTCAGGACATGAGATGTGATTCACTCTGGCTGGGGAGGTGGCTATGAGTGACGTGTTCATGTTGACCCAGGGGCAGTTGAATAGGATCAAACC
>WBZP01003710.1_pt1 | contig 16355 bp, 25 predicted proteins | sample 5204301 | NCBI WGS metagenome assembly WBZP01 (sample SAMN12412401, study PRJNA552823) | activated sludge metagenome | isolation source: activated sludge from nitrification reactor of wastewater treatment plant... | place: USA: Pennsylvania | collected 2017
TCACCAGATACGCCGTGAGTCCGGCGTAATCGAGATCGTGCCGCATCCATCCCTTCTCGACCAGCCAGAAATCTTCTCCCGGTCGGCGTGAGATCGAGAACAGAACGTGACCATCCTTCTCGATCACGGTCAGTTCTGCCTTGCCGCTTCCGCCAGTCCGCTCGACGGCATACGTGTCCGGCGTCAGCTTCTCCGGCGCGTTGCGCTTCAGGAAGCCGCGACTCCGCAACGAGTGTTCGTGATTGAACTCGACGCGCACTTCCATCCCGTCGAAGAACTTCAGCGCGTCCTTCTCGCTCCCGATCTCCGCGACGTACCACTGGCCTTTCTTCTGCCAGATGGTGAGGCCGAGCGGCTGAAGCACTTCGTTGAGCCGCGCCTTCGTCGTCGCGGTCTCGTATCCTCCCGTTCTCAGCGTGAGCGTTCCGCTCTGCCAGAACGTGAGGATCGGCGTTTGATGCAACACGATCGCGAATCCCGGCTCTTCACGCCGCGCTTCCGGCGCACCGATCACCCGCGACGTGCGCAGTACGATCGTGTTGTGTCCGAGCTTCGCGTCGCGCCCTCGCTTCGCGTGATCCTCATAGAACGTCTCGGCGGCGAAGTAGTTCGTGATCTCGCGCTTCAGTTTGGCACCCGCATTCTGTCGCATTGATCGTCTCCACGACGACGGCGCGGCGTTGTGAGCGCCGCGCCGCCATCATCGGTTAGTTCGGAACGTCCGCCGCCGTCTGCGCCTGAAGGATCGCGTTCGTGCCATCCCACAGCCACAGATACGTGCGCTGAAATCCCGTCGCCGGCAGTGTGAGCGCCGGAGCCTTGTAGCCAGCGACGAACGTCGTGTTCGTGAGCGCGCCGCCCGACGTGTTGCTGATGATCACGGCGAACGTCGTTCCCGCTGGCGCGGTCGTCGGCAACTGGAACGCGCGCACGTTGTTGTTCGCGCATACCAGCTTGCCCGTCTGACCGAGCGACGGATCAACCGTCACCGTCGCGCCGTCAGTGAGCGTCTGCATCGTGCCGCCGACGAACGGCGCTTGCAGTGGCATCGGCGAAGTCGCGGTCGGCTTCCCGCCGACAAGCGTCTGCCCGACCTTCAAGAAAAGCGGTGGCATTCTCTACGTCCCCTTGTTCGCACGTTGATCCTTCCGCGCCTTCACGATGCCGTGCGTTGCCATCGCGAACGCCCACGTCACCAGCCCGTTCACGTCGAACTTGTCCAGCGTACAGACTACCGCGTCCGCGCACCGAATGTCATCCACGGCGCACGGCGTCGGATCGCCGCACAGCCCGATCTTGAACGTGTTCCACAGCCCCGCCGCCGCGAACGCGATCACCATCGCGAAGGCTTGCTTCACCGCCGCGTTCTGCCCGTCGAGCCAGCCGCTCACCTTCTTGAGCCGCTGAGTGATCCAGAAGATGATCGGCGCGACGATCACGCTGGTTGCGTTGTTGAGCGCCCATTCGAGCAACTTGTCAGGCACCAGCGAGCCGAGACCGATGAGCGCGTAGAAGTGGTGAAGCATTGATCAATCCTCCGATGACAGTTTGAGCGCCGTTTCCAGCGCAGTGACCCGCCCGTGCGTCTTCAGCGTGAACTCGTCCATCTTCTTCTCGATCGCTTCGAGACGCCGGAAAATCCCGCGCGCCACGAACCCGCCCAACACCAGCGCCACCTTCACCACCAAGTCGAATGCGCCTGACAGCGTGAAGGCGCTCGCTACGTCCTGAAGGATCATCGGCCAGCGCCTCCCCTGACGTAGAGCCAGAGAAGCAACCCGAAGAGGCCGAGCAAGCCCAACCCCCCGGCGACGACGGTCGTCGTCCGGCCCGTCTTCGGCGGCGTCTTCCCGCCCCCGGCTGGCGGCGACTGGCTCAGCCCCCCGGCGCTGACCCCGCCGACACTCACCAGAGGCGTCGCCCCGCTCGTAATGGGCGCTGTGGCGGGTTTTCCGGGGGCTGAGGCTCCTGAGACAGCCCCCCCGCCCCCGAAGCGGCTGTAATAGCCCCGTACGCGGGTGACGTACGGCTGGTTCGGGTACTCCCCCGGCTGAGCCGTGTAGGGGCGCGCGCAGTCGCGCGAGATCACCCGCCCCGTCTTCGGCGCGGTCGGCTTCCACTCCAAGCAGAACGTCGTCGCCACCTTCACGGGAACCCCCGGCCCCCCGTTGTACGACGACACGCCGCCCCACACGTTGCCGCGCGCTCGAACGAGACTCACCAGCAACGCGACGCCGACGTTGAGGTTCGTCTGCGGATCGAGCAAGTCAGCGGGGTTCCCGCTGTAGTGAAGTTTCGGAACGATCTGCATCAGGCCGAGCGACTGACTTTCCAGATGCGCCTCAGACTTCTTCGCATCGGGATAGCCTTCGGACTCCGTTGCGATCATCGCCTTCACCAGCGCCACGTCAACGCCGGACGGCAACGGCGCGACTCGCGCGAGCGCCGCGCGAATCTGCGGTTCCCACAGCGCGACGCGACGATCTAGCGTCAGCTTCGCCAGTTCAGCCCTTGTTGGACTCGCCATTGCCATCCTCCTTCGTGTCGGTCTTCGGCTTCTCGTCGTCGTACCGAATGACGCCATCCTTCAGCACGATCTCGTCCTTGTCGTTGAGGCGATACTTCGCCTTCATCCGATCGAGCAAGAAGCGCGCGACCGCCTGAGCGTCGGCCAACTGCTTCTGAATGATCGGCCCTTGCGTCTGCATCGCCTGAAGCGCCGCCGTCGCACGATCGGCGATCTTCACCTGAGCCTTCAGCTCGCGCAACTCATCGAGCGTGATACGGCGAACGCGATTCTTGCGTCCGATGTGACCCGCGACTTTGCCTCTGCTCTTCATCGTTCGTCTCCGGTGAACGTGGAGAGCGCCGCACGACGCGGCGCTCCCCGTGAATATGTCGCGCCCTGCTTCTTACTGCCAGCCGGGGAAGTACGTCGGAGTGCCGTTGACGTTCATCACGACATACACCGCCGGATTCCCCGCGACGACTGCGGCGGGAAGATTGTTCAACGTGCCAGCGCCAGCGCCACCCGCGTTCGTGAGTGCGTTCGCGCCGAGATTGATCGCCGCCGTTCCTGCGGTGATCGGGTTGATCGTCACCGCGCCGTAGTCCTCAAACGTGACGACAGTTGTCTCGCCCGTCGTCGTGTTCTTCGTCGTGCGGAACTCCAGCTTCGTGCCGCGCGCCGTGTTCGACCAGTTCTCGGCGGCGACGACGCGCATCAACGCTTGCGTCACGACGCCCCACGACGTTCCATCGTATCCCGCGCCGCCGACGTTGAGGATCGTGTCACCTGTCACCAGCGCAGTCGGCGCGGCGATCGTGCCGTCACCGCGATAGCCGATGAAGCCAGCGGCTCCCGCCGTGATCACCTGACGGAAGCTGAAGGCGTCGCTCGATGCCGCGTTACCGAACGCGACCATTCGCGAGCGCGATCCCGTCACGTACGTTGCGGCCGCACCAGACGGCGCGACGCTTGCATTCCAGACGATGCCGCCCGGAGTGAACGACAGCGCATCGTTCAACGTCTGCACCGTCGAACTGCTCGCGCCGAGAACCGCGCGCTGAATCACCAGCGTACTCTCAGCCGCATTGTTGCCCGTCGAGCGCGGGGGAATGATCGTCAGCGATCCCGCCGCGTTGTCCGCGCCGCTCGCGTTCGTGAAGCGAATCACGCGCGCCGAAGGACTCGCCACCGCATCACCCTTGCCAATCAGCACGGTCACGACTTCCAAGTTCGTGCCGCCGAGTACCAGATGCCCCGTGCCGATCGAGACCGCGCCGTGACCGATCAAGATGTTCTGATCGTGCTGAGAGACCGCCGCCGTGCCGATCGTGATTGACTTCGTTCCCGCCGCTGTCGTGCCGCCAGCCTGACCGATCGCGATCACCGTATCCGCGCCAGCGACCGCCGCCTGACCGATGGCGATACCGTTCAGCACGTTCGCCGTTGCGTCCGCGCCGATCGCCGTACTCTGGCCCTGCGCCTTGTTCGCGTGAGCCTGACGCCCGATCACCGTGTTCTTGTTGCCGAACACGCTTTGCACGTTCGATGTGGCACCGTGACCAACAACGGTGTCGTACGCGCGAGCGGCTGAGAACCAACCGATTGCCATCGAGTCCTGACCGCCAGCACTCGACGCTTGCGCATTGGAAAGCTGACCGATCGCCATCACGACAGCGCCGCCAGCGTTGCCGCTTCCGATCGCGCCATAGCCGATCACGTCACCACTGGCAGAAGACAAGCTCGCCGTCGAACCGATCACAACGGCGCTACTCTGACCGTTCGATGACGTGTTGTAACCGACAACAACCGAGTCGTTGCCGTTGCCCGTGCTTGCGCCCGTGCCGATCGCGATCCCGCGCAAATTGCCAGCGTTGCCAGCCGACGCACCGCGACCGATCACCAGCGTATCGGTGCCAAGCCCTTCCGAGATCATCCCGCTCTTCAAGCGGAACTGTTCACTCGCGCCGGGACTCGCCGTGTACGCCGTGCCGACAGTGAGGTAGCCGACCGCGCCGTCCGTGCCTTGCCGCGCAACCGAATCGGACGCCGTTGGCGGCGTCACGTTCGTAATGCGAAGCAGTTGGTTGAGCGTGAACGGCGTTCCCGGCTGAATGCCGCCGCCGATCACGATGCTACGCGGAGCACCTGGCATCTTAGTATTCTCCCGACTTCAGGCCCGTGAGACGTTCGCCTTCCTCGCGCGGCCAGATGAAGCCGCCGTACCGCGCGTTCACGTTGTACGCCGTCGTCCCTTCGTTCGTGATCACGATCGAGAGCCGATCGTTCTGGAAGACGCGGATCGTGCCGGGGAAGTCCTCAGAGACGTTGCTTGCGGCGCGCGGATAGCATCGAATGTTGTCGAAGCCGGAGCGCGGCGAGCCGTTGATCTGGAACGCCCACTTGATGCGCAGAAGCGCGTCGGGCAAGTCCACGTAGTAGCCGACGAACGACACCACGCCGTCATAACCCGCTGGCAACGTGAAGACCAACTCAGTCGGCTCCTGAGTCGTCCCTGCGCCGCTCGCGACGTTCGCGGAGATCGTCTTGAAAAAGTCCTGCGCCCCCGGCGTCGGATACTGCCACGGGGGAGAAATCTGCACACTGCGATCGGGCTTCGCTGGCGGCCCTGTCGGATCGCTCCGGCTCGACCGTCCACCTTCGCCGGGAGTCGGCAACGCACTCAGAAGTTCACTTGGAATGTATGGCTTCGGGCTGGTCATTGACCGATCTCCTTCGGCGAACGATGAACGATCCAACGCGCGAACGGTGCGCGGCGATCGCGCACCGTCCGTTGCGTCGTCTTACTGTGCGGCCTTCGCCGCGTCCTTCGCGATCTCCGCGTCACTCGGCACTGCGCCGTACACCTTGAACCCGTGAAGCTCGATGCGCACGTTCCGCGCCGTCGCTTCGAGATTCTGAAGGGTGATGCTCAGCGTCCCACTCCGCTGAATCTTGCGCGGAGCCGGGAACAGATACGGCCACTGACCCGTGCCGAAGACGGAATCGAAGTTGACCGCATCGCTGAAGCAGAACGATCCCGACGCGGAATCGCGAATCTGCACCGTTGCCGGCCAGTTCGCGAGCGTGATCGCGTTCGTCGTGTCGCGCACCGTTGCCGTCGCCGCGAGCACCCAGAAGTCGGAGTCCGACTCGACCTGAATGTTCTTCGACTCCGTGCCGCTCGCCGCAATCGGGAGCCACGTCTGCGCGTAGATAAACGACTGCTTGTACGGCCACTCACGGATGATGCGGGGCAGAAGTCCCACGCTGTCCATTGTGTGTTCCTCGTTGAAGCGAGACCGGGCGAGCGGATAACCGCCCGCCCGGAATCGGTGAAGATGATCCTACACGATCGCGCCGACTGCTCGCGATTACAGCACGCGGCGATGGAGAACGCCGGAGATCGAGAGACGAACCTGCGTGTCCACCGAAGGCGTCGGCGCGGAGCCGAACTTGATCTGCGCGCTGAACGTCTGCTTCGGCGGGATCACGATCTTCTTCCCGACGTAGAAGCCGCCATCCGGCGCGTAGTTCTGCGCGAAGGACAGCGACGTGCCAGCGGCCTGAGTGCCGCTCGCGAGCGCGCTGATGCCGCCGAGCGAATGGAGCGCGGCGAGCGGAACCTTCGTGTAGAGCTTCTGGTTCATCGAGAAGATGAACGTGCCGCGCTTCGTGTTCAGCAGTTCGGCGAGATCGTCAATCGTGCCAGCCGCCGCCGCGTTCGCACTCGGAAGCGTGAGCACGTCGAAGTGGAAGCCCACGATCTCGAAGAACTGCGGATCGGGAAGCGTGTTCGCCTGCTCGATGTTGCCGAGCGTGTCGTCGCTCTGGACGGTCGTGAAGAACGAGAAGACCGTTCCCGTGTTCGCCGCCGTGATCGTCTGCGTGTCGTAGAACACGTAGGGGATCGCTTCCGGCTGGTTCGACTGCTCCGGGTACGCGGCCTTCAGAAGCTCTTCGCGGGTCTTCGGTGTTGCGTTGATCATCAGCATTGAGAGTGTCTCCCTAATGCGGTGAGAGAATGAGTGAGCTAACGCCGAAGTGCGTTAGTTCATCATCCCCATTGACTCCCCGATCCCATCGGGGTACGCGCCCATCGCGTCATCCGACGCGCCGAGCGCAGGGTACGCGCCGAGTGCTTCTTCGGCACCGAGCGCCGCCCCCTCTTCGATCCCGGCGAGATACGCGCCGAGTGCGTCCGCGTCGTCACCTTGCAGACCGATCGCGACGATGTTCGCGGGAAGCACGGCGCGCGCCGCGTTCTCGATCACCGCCGTCAGTCCACCCGCGAGCATCAGCCGTGCCACGTCGCGCGAGAGGAACTTCTGCGCGGCGTAGCCGACGACTGCCGCCGCACCGACACGCTTGACGACGCCCATCGCGCCCGTGTCAGCCAGCGGGATCGCGCGAGCGACGACGTTCGCGGCCACCTTGCCGCCGACGATCGCTCCCGCGTCCTTCGCGCCCTGCACCACCATCCCGACGACGCCGGGGTTCGCGCGAACGCCGAACCCCTTCTTCCCGACGGCGATCGTCATCGTGCGGCTCTTCGCGCCCTTCCGACGGTGCGAGCGGTGACGCCCCACCGAATGCTTGCGCGCCGAGACGCCCTTCCGCTTCCTGTGCGTCTTCCGCTTCGCGGCCATCTGAGAACCCCCCACAGAGCGAGAACCGTTCTGCCGCAACGCGGTCGCTCGCCGCGTTGTGGAGCGCGCGGCCTTCGCCGAACGCGCCGCCTTGCGAGCCTTCGCTCGCTCTCGCGCCATCTGCGCGAACTTCTTGCGAGCCGCGATCTGCTTCGCGCTCGCCTTCTTCTTCCGCTTGCCGTGCTTCGTCGTCGCACCCTTCGGATTGATCAGCATCAGCACTAGAAGTTCCTCCACAGTTGCTTGCCATCGGGACGATGCAGACGCACCGAACCGTCTCGTTCCGCTGTCACCGTCACGCCGCTCCCGCCGAGTGGAACTCCGCTCAACGTGAACGCCTTCTTCTTCTCGTCCACCTTCAGCGTCGGCTCGCGCTCGCCAAACCCGTGTACGTAGAACTCGCCGTCATCCTTGTGCTGATAGACCAACGCGAGCGCACTGTGCGAGATCACGCCGCCGCGTGTCGTACGCGGGTTCTGGTGAATGCCGTTGCCCACCTGCTCGATCATTTCATCGGCCAACTCATCGAGCACCGTCAACGTCTCGCCGACCATCTCACCGTGCGCCCGTGAAAGAATCTTCACCAGCTTCTTGACAGCTTCCCACGCCTCCGTCTCACTGCGCGGAGCCTTGCCGGGATTGCCGAACACCACCAACGCCGGATTGCGCTTCATCGCCGACGCCCTCCACTCATCGCGCGAATGATAAGTGCCAGGCCGATCGCAATCGCGCCACCGACAACGATCGTGCGCGGAATGCGAACGCCGAAGATGTTGTACGACTCAGCCGTCACGTCGAAGACGTTCGCCGCCGCGTTCGTCACGCCGGATGCGAGCGCCGTCGCCGCGCCCTTCTGCTTCTCCGTCGCGTACGCTGTCCACGCGACTTCCCACCGCTTCGCCACGTCGAACGGAATCTTGACGTTCAGCTTCGACGCCATCTGAAGCGCATCGAGCGCCTTCTGTTGCGCTTGCTCGACCGCCGCGAACGTGCCGATCCCCGCTCGATACAGCGTCAGCGCCTTCTCGAAGAGCGTGAGAAGAGCGGTGAACTGAGTGACCGGATCAATCACGATCGGCATCGGGATCGTCATCGCGCCGACCTCCGCTTCGGGAAGCCGAAGATGTAGAGCGCGAGCGCCGCACCGATCAACACGGTGCCAGTGCCGAGACTCTTGCCGAAGTTCGCAAGGAAGCCCGTGTTCCCGCCGCTCGCGAGCTTGCCAGCCTCTTCCGGCGTGAGAACGCCACGCTCGACCGCCGAGAGTAGCGCGTCCACTTGATCCTCACGCGAGAAGATGAACTTCGCGCCGACAAACACCGTGACCGCCGTCGCGCCGATCGTCGCGATCAACCAGAGCGGAATCGCCGGAAGGAAACCGAGACCGGAGTCCTTCGGGAGATAGCTCGCGAGCTTGGAGACCAGCTCGTTCGCCGCCGTCACGACCGACGACGCCTTCTTCTTGATCTCATCGAGTAGCGAACTCGCCTGAGTGACCTGCGCGGCCTGAGTCGCGTTCAGCCGCGTTCCCATCTGCGCGAGCCGCGCGACCCGTTGCTGGTTCGCCGAGAGCGTGTACGGAATGCGCCGGATGCGCGCAAGGTTCGTCACGATCCAGTTCACGGCATCGTTGTACGCTTGCGTCGCCTTCGTCGTCAGCGCACTCGCCGCCGATGAAATCAGCGAAGGAATGTCAGCGCCAAGCTCGTTCTGATACCGCGCGACAACATCAGTCGCCTCAGACGGTGCGCCGCCCATCATCGAATCCATCATCACGCCCCCTTGCGGCGCTTGCGCGTCGCGAACCACGCGATGCCAGCGAGACCGACGCCGATCGCCACCATCTTCGGCATTCCGAAGATCGTGTCATCCTGCGCCTGTGCCGCCGCGTCAGTGGCAGACGGTGACGGCGACAACGACCCACCGGAGAAGAAACCGCCGCCGCCGCCACCGCCGCCACCGCCGTACGAGAGACCCGCGTCACGGAACATCGAAGGACTCGTCGCGAGATCGGTCGCCGTGCTTGCGATGTTCGATGCGCGCTCAGGTGCCTTCGGCGCGATCTGCGCGATCAAGTCTTCGATGCGCGACGCGACAGTCGGTTCCGCTGGCTGAATGGACGGCCCCACAGAACCAGCACCCGGATACGCTTCAGGCGGCGGGAGCGTGTCGCTTCCCGGCGCGACGTTCACGGGCTGACGACGCCGACGCTTGCCACCAGCGCCGGCCACTTCGACACCCGTCGCCGCTTCCACCACGGGCGCGAGAGCTTCCGGCACTGGCTCCGCACCGGGGATCGCGCTCTCGATCGGAATCTGAGCGAACGGCTCGATGCCAGCGTTCGACTTCGCCGCCTTGCCGCGCGCCGCGATCCCGGCGATCGTCAGCCCGACGCCGCCAGCCTTCTTCACAAGATCGAGCTTCGACTTGCCCTTCGCCGCCTTCGTCGCGACATCGGTCGCCGTCTTCGCCGCACCAGCGAGCTTCTTCGCCGCGCTCGCGGCCTTGATCGCCTTCACGCCCTTCGTGACCGCGACACCAGCGACCGCCGCACCAACGACGGGAAGAACGAGATTCTTCAGCGGGTTCTTCGCGATGTTCTTCGCGGCCTGACTCACCGTGCCGCCGATCTTCTGGAAGATGTTCTTCTTGACCTTCTTCGCCGCCGCGACCGCCTGACCCGTCTCAGCGGAAAACGCCTGAGCGCGCCGCGTGACTTCAGCGCCGGAAATGGACTGACCCGTCGTGAGATCACGCGCGATGCCCTTCTTGTCCACCGCGTAGTTCAGCGTCGGCGCAGTGAACGTCTGACCGCGAGCGCGCACGTCAACGGGCGCTGGCCCTGACGGTGCGGGAGCCGCCTTCTTCTTCTTCGAGAAGAGACCGCCGAGTCCTTCGTCGTCCGCACCGATCCCGAAGAAGTTCGGCGTGAACGACGGCCCACGCGACGGCAACGCCAACACGCCGTCGTCACCGAGCGCGACGCCCTTACGCGCGAGAACGCGACGTGCGACGCGCGCCCCTTCCATCGTCACGCCGCCAGCACCCGGACGCTTGAAGAGCCGCGCACCTTCCGGCTTCGCACCAGCGCCAGCCGGACGCTTGAAGAGCCGCGCACCACCAGCGGGGCGACTCTTCGGCGCTCCACTGAGCGGCTTACGGCCCTTCCACGCCGCCGCGCCGGGGCGCTTCCCGCCGCGCTGTACCGCGCCAAGTCCATCGTTGCCGTACGCCATTACACTGTCCTCCACTCAAGCCGCGAGACCATTGACCACGGCAACCGTTGTGCTGTCCGGGTCACGTCCTGCTCGATCCACTCCGCTTCACCTACCGGGCTTGCCAACTCTGTCCAGACGTGAGCGAACGGCGCTCGCTTGTGCTGGAACCCTACCACGACGAACCGCGCCTTCAGTCCGATGGACTTGCCGAGCGCCGCCGTCATCGTCGCCGCATCGTCGCAATCCACTCGCGCCACGCCGTTGCGCGCGATCTCTCGGATGATCCATCGCGGCGTGTGAAGAAGCTCAGTGCCGCGCGGATCGCGGAGAAAGACAATGTTACGCGCGGCCCACTCGCGAATCGCTTCAGCGTGTCCCTGATAGTCACGCGGGTTCAGCCCCTTCACGATGGACGTTGCAAGATCACGGACGATCGGTGTCGCGGCGTAGAAGTCCGCGATCTTCCGCATCATCGCCAGCGTGTCGAATGTTCCAGCGTCACCGAGACGGATTGACGTGCGGAAGGGCGCGGCCATAGGGCAATACTACGCCCGACAGCCGCGCCCTCCTATATACGCGCGAGATACGCTTCTACTTCTTCTTCTTCTTCTTCGATCGCGGCGGGTTGCGACGTGGCGTTGCCACTTCCGCTAACTCGACCGATCCAAGCTGACGCCCGTTGAACGCGAGACCCGCGAACACTTCTTGCACAAGCTCGCGGTTCTCGCGAATGAACCGCTCGACCTGGCCTCTCATCGGTGATTCTAGAAACGCTTTCGTCAACGCCTCTGTCGCGTCAACGCGCACCAGCCATTCCGTGCGATCGCGGTTCGGTATCCCGATGACAAGCCGATTCTTCTCATCCACGACGACCAGCGACTTCGCATAGACTCGCTGAGCCGTCTTCAACGCGAAGCCAAGCCGACGACTCGGCATCAGCTTGTCGGCGCTGGTGGAGCCGCGCCAGCGTCGCCCTCCGGCTGAGGCTCTTCGTCACCTTCGCCGAGCAATGTCGCGCGGAACGCGACGAACCACTGCGCGACCCACTCACGATGTTCGGCGAACTCAGGGAACATCGCCATCAGTTGCTCGAAAGCGTTGTCCTGCGCAACGAACCCTTGCGCCGCGCCGAGCATCGTTTCAGGCACGTTGTCGGCCATCGCCGTACCCTGTAGCTCTGCATCCTTCCCGCGTCGCGCCATCGAGACGACCGCCTTCGCATACGGCGTCAGCGCGATCTTCAGCATTCCCATTCGATCACCTGTCTGTGCCGCTGGCGTGATCGCAGTCGGCGCGGGGCGCGGCGTTGCTCCCGGCGACGTTCCACTCTCTCGCGCATTCGCCTTCGTGATTGCTTCGACGACAGCGGGAGCAATCTGCGCGAGCATCGAACCAGCCGGATCGCTCTCACCGCCGCCGAACTTCCCCGACAGTTCGCGGAGCATCGTCAACGTCTCAGCCATTTCCTTCAGGTTCGACGTAGGCGCTTGATTCTTCGTCACAAGCTCCCCGATCTGCCGCGCGATCTCCATCGTCTTCTCAGTGCTTTCGCCGCGTGACGAAATCGCACTCACCAACGCCGTTACCAGCGGCGCGAGCAACGGCGTGAGAAGAACCAGCTTGTCGAGCACTCCCGGCCCCGACTCTTCGCGTCCCTTCACGATCGCCTTCAGGCTCTCCATCTGCATCACCTGAAGTTCACTCATCGAGCGCATAAACCCGATCACCTGACTGTTCATCGCACTCGACAGCGGATCGGCGCGATCGCCGCCGCGCACGACCTCCACGCCATCGCCGCCAGCGCCGCCGTCGTCCGAGTATGACGGCACCTTCGGGGGAATCTCTTCAGTGATCGAGATACGCGCCTGAGCGCGATACACGCGACCGCGACCGCTCTCGTCCGGCCCCTTGAACTGCAAGCGGTAGTGTCCACCGCCGTACGTGTCCTTGATCCACTCCGGCGTCACCACTTCGGCGGGAACGCTGTCTATGTACGCTTCCTTCGGCCCCGTCGCTCGATGCCGCCGATAGATCAAGCACTCGCCTTGCGAACCAAGATCGCTGATGATCTCGGAGATCACGCGATCGGATTCGAGCACTTCGGGCGAGACTTCCCTTCCGTTTTCGCTTGCGTTTCCTGCGGCGCTGAGCGTTGCTTTCCCGCCCTTCTCGCTCTTCGCGTCAGCCTTTTTTCTCGTCGCCATTGCTGTATCCTCACGACCGCGTGACGCGGTGAGCCTGAGTCTCTTCGACCGCGTGAACGAGTGCCATCTTCGCCGCGTCCATCAGAATGCTCGATGGAATGATGATCGCGACGGGCGCGAGCATCAGATTGTGTCGCGCGAAGAAGATCACGCCTGAGCCGTCCGGCGTGACGCCGTATCCGCTCGACGGATCGCCGATCTTGAACTTGACCGCTGACTCTGACGCGAGCTTCGCGTATCGCTGAGCGGCTTCCTGCGGTGACTCCGGTTTGTCAACCATTGCCGATCTCCGGTGAGAGGTTTGCTACTACGCGCTGAAAGGTATCGAGTCGGACGACACACGCCAGAGGATACAGACTTTCCCCTTCCATCGTGAAGACGACGCACTTGCCAATGATCGGCCACTCGACCAGCACCGCGTCAACAACATCGTTGTCGTAATGACTTGGCTCCGCGAGCGTCGCACGTACGAGTCTTCCACGCGCATCAGCGGCGAGCGCATTCCCTGTCAGCAAGCTCTTCCCGTTCAGGTGAACTAACATCGCGTGTCCTCTGTGAATGCACAACGCGGCGACTCGATCTGAGCCGCCGCGCCGTGCGTCGAGTGCGCCCTACTTGCGACGCGCGCCCTTCTTCGCCGGAGCCTTCTTCGCTCCGGCGTTGCGAAGCTCGATCGGCTTGTTCAGGAACTTCGCCTTCGCGCCCTTCTTGCCCCACGTCTTCAGCCCGTCCACGAACTCGTCCACGGGCGCGGCGTAGAGCTTCGACACCTTCTCACCCGTCTTCGGGTTCGTGTTGATGCGCTTGTAGAGCGGAAGACGCTCGCCCTTCCAGTCGTCGGTGTCGTCGGTGAACATCCCGGCATCCACCAGTTCGAGAATCGCGTCTTCCTGCGACTTGTTCAGCGCGAGATCGTGTTCAGGGAACTCGGCGAAGTTGATCACGAGGAAATCGCGATCCTCGCCCTTCATCGAGCGCGCCGACGCGATCGTGAGGACAACGGTGTCCGTCTCGATCATATCAGCGGTGAGCTTCGGGCGAAGACCTTCGCCAGTGCCGTGCTTCGAGCGATCAATACGCATTGTGAATCTCCGGTGTGAGAACTACGTGAACCTTCCGAGTGAACAACACATTCCAGTGCTTCCGTGCTGGTGCATCCAAGCCCTTCCAGTTCCAGACCCTCCGTAGGTTGAAGGTTTCGCGACGGTAGTCACTTCCGAGAATCGCCTGAAGCGCCACCACTTTCCACGGGTGCATTCTCCCGCGTACCTCTACTTCAAGATGCCAGCCGCGCCGCGTCTTGCGTAGGCTGTACCACTCGACACGCGCCCCGATGATCTGGAAACACCAATGCACTCGCTCGCCAACATCGCGCGGGAGCGCGCCGTCGAGATCAACCTTGATGCGCGTCACGCGACCAGCCCCAACTTCCGATACCGCGCCTTGCACTTCGGACAGAGCGCGATCGTGACGCCAGCGTAGTTCACGCATTGCTCTGTGCCGTCTTCATCGCAGAAGATCACCTTCGTCCCTCGCGCGATACCCTTGCCGTCGTCCACGTCGCGCAAGCTCTTCCCTGCACAACGCGGCGTCACCTTCGCTCGCGGGTTACGCATCGTTCGACCCGCGCCGCATCTGCTTGCGCAACTTCTTCCATTGCCGGCCTGTCATCTTTTCGGCCTGGAGATCGCGCTTCAGTTCCTTCTTGATCGAGTGAGCGCGCGGTTCGTGAACACGCTCGACGTTCGTGAATGGCATCGCGCCCGTCGTGTTCGTCAGCGTCCGCACGGACGGTTCAACGATCTCGCCTTCCGTTCCATCCTTCCGCATCGAGAGCGCGGCGAGAAACGCGGGAAGCAAGCGTCGGAAGATCATACGTCGCCTTCGCCCTGAACGCGCGCAATGAACTCGCACGTCGCATTGAGCGAGAACCGAAGTTGCGACTGTGCCGCGCGTACGTTCGGGTTGTTCGTCGTCACGCCGGAGAGCATCGAGTCGGCGTTACGAATGCCCTTGATCGCCGCTTCACACGCGCGGCGATACTGGACGTTGTTCGCGCGAAGCGTCGCCATCTGTCGCGTCAACTGCGCGCGTCGCCGCTTGCTGACATAGCTACTCAGCATCATCCACCAGTTCCTCACCCACTTCATACTCGACGCCTCCTTTGAGTGCGCTGACGGTGTAGTCTTCTCCTTGCGTCCGTCCGATCGTCGCGCTCAATGCACCGAGCGCCACAGTCGGATCGTCATCGCGAATGTCTGAACTGCGCGACGGCTCCGCGTCCCACGATGGACGCGCGCCGCGATCCCAACGAATCTCCTGCACCTTCCAGCCGACCGGAGCTTCACCGTGCGCGCGAATGTGGCCGATCGCTTGGCGCAACTCGCGCGCCGTCGCCTGAGCACCGTTCACCTTCTGCAAGCGCACGTCCCACCAAACAGAGTGATGCTTCGGCTTGTCCTTTTCCTTCACGCGCTTCGGTCGCGAGTAGTCCACCTTCAACACGTACTGATACGCGCCGCGTCCTTTCGGCGGCTTCTTCGCTGGCGTCTTCTTCTGCTTGCCAGCCTTGCGACGTGAGACCGCCGCGCGCCGCTTGCGTTCGTTGATCTCATTCGAGAACTCATCGGCGCGATCCTGCCACCGATTGAGATCACTCATCGCTCGCGCTAGATGGCCGAGCGCGACCTTGCGTTCGCGCGTCCATCTGGTACGGTGCGGCTTGTGCGTGTTGCCCGTGTATTCGAGCAACTTGTCAGCGAGAACAAGCTGAGCGTACTCCCACTTCTCGATGCGCGCCTTCGCCAACTCGACGCGATGCTGAGCTTGTTCCAGTGCGATGAAGAGATTGACTTTCACGGCTTGCTCTTACGTTTGGACGCGCCACGCCCATTCGACTTCGCGTAACTGCGCCCAGTGGTGGGCTTGTGCTTCGTTCTCGCCTTCGAGTGCGGCGACAACTTTGGTGAGCGTGACGAACCGCTTCGCCGCGCGCCGCTGGTTGCCGCTATCTGTTTGCGCCGCGTAGTGCGCAATCTCGTTTGCAAGTCGCTCAGAGATAGCAACGCGCCTCCGATCAATGAGGTTGATCTGAACGGGTTCGGTCTCGCTCCTATCATTGTGATTCTCCGCCAGCGTACTGCGCAAGACGTTCTCCGGCGTTCGATCCCAACGACAGACCAGCATACGACTAGTGAACCCGCGTTTCGTTAGTTCCTCGCTCTCCGTGTACCACGCATCGGTCGCGATGCCAGCAATGAGACCGAGACGTGCGCCACCGTAGGACTTTTTTCGTGGCCCTACCCAACTGTCTTCGACTCCATCTTCCATCGCTTGAAGCATCAGTCCGACGAACGACAACCAGACGACGCTCTTGCGTAGGATGAGTGTTTGTAGCTCCGGCGTGACAAGATGAGTAACGCCCCTCGGCACTTGCTCGCGCAGGATGCTCTCGACGCCCATCGTTGACACGTTCGATGCGAACGCAAGCATTCGATTGTGTCCATCAGACTGTGGCAGTCGGTAGCGTTCCAACATCTGCGACTTCCCACTGCCGGGTGGCCCGATCAACAACATCGAGCAGGCGATCGCCCATCCCCAGGTCGCCGCCGTCAGCTTCACCGGTTGTGCCAGCAGTAAATGCTGTGCCAAGAAGGATACCACCGCCTCCTGCGGCATGAAATGCTGCACCGATGGCAAGACCATCAATCGCATTATGTAGTGTGTCACCAATCACAACAAGATAGGTATGCACGCGATCGCGGCCGCCAGCACGAGC
>WBZP01001848.1_pt1 | contig 16348 bp, 19 predicted proteins | sample 5204301 | NCBI WGS metagenome assembly WBZP01 (sample SAMN12412401, study PRJNA552823) | activated sludge metagenome | isolation source: activated sludge from nitrification reactor of wastewater treatment plant... | place: USA: Pennsylvania | collected 2017
CCGAAGCCGGAACCACCGAAGCCGGAACCACCGAAGCCGGAACCACCGAAGCCGGAACCACCAAAGCCGGAACCACCAAAGCCGGAACCACTAATGCCCAAACCGCTGAGGCCTAAGCCACAAAAATTTAAGCGGCAGAAGTGCAGCGAGCTTTGGCGGCAGTGCAATGCACAGATTAGTCGGTGTGCGGCATGGAAGAAGAATTGCGCTGATGCACCTTCATTGACAGCCCTTCCCGCGCCGGATGACGCGAGCGCTAAAATAAAGTCGATGCTTGCCGAACTCGTCACTATTCAATCGATAGGATCTCAAGACTCACGGTCATTAGCGCCTATCCAAGCGCTTCCCAGAATGATAAGAAATGTAGCAGCGATTCTAAGGAAGGGAAACCGTAAAGACGCTATCGAACTGTGCGGAAAACTCATTACTCGCTTTGATGGCTACATGAGAAAGTCATCTTTCTCGCTCAGTGAAGAAAAGACGATAGAGCCCTCTTGCGAGATTCTCATGCAGGTAGATCATGCCACTATCGACGTACTATTAACGGCATGTGGGAAAGCAAATTATTACTATAATAAACACAAAGATGCGTTAACGGCAAAATGCCAACAATATCAGAGCGTCTTTCCTCCGTAGCTAGTCAGAGAAGAAACGAGGCATCAAAATGTCAATTATTCGCCATTATCTTCTGATTGCAAGTTTGTTGTTCATATCGCCTTCTTGCCACCCGAACGCACAAAATAGTCATGGTTTTGTCAGGCAATTAGAACAACCTTGCAAGGAGATTTCAGACCAATTAGAGAAAGGAGCATTGGATGGCGAAACTTCGCTAGCTGGCCTTAGTTACCCATTACAACGCCTAAAAGACTCATCTTTAGACTGTCTCTGTGAAAACCATTTCAGAGTGGCCAAGATCTGGTTGTCTCTGAAAAGAACGCACACACGTGCGAATTCTGTGGCAGATGATGTCTATTTCCGTTTGTTAGATATTTTTGGGCTTTCTTCGCAAAAAGGATGCGGAAATAAAGGGTATCAAGAACACCCCTACTTTATTTTGAATGTCGAAGAACAGTCTGATCTCAATGGTCATTCAGAACCCTATCCAGGAAGACCAACCTATACCATCAGTGTCGAATGCCAGCCAGATGGCACAGCGAGTAGTATTCAAAATCAAGATAGCGGTACTCATGAAATAATGAACGGTCTGCGTGCGGACCATCGAGTTCTTATTCCTTGGCCAGAAGGCTTTTGCCAAGGGCAAAAGCGATCATTCACGATACAGGGTAGAATAGAAGTCGATCCGTATCATAGTTACGATTGGGATACCCTCCATGGAGATATGGTAGGTATTTATCCAGTACCAACTCAAGCCATTCCAGCACTGATAAATGTTGTACTTCCGAAGATCCCAGCCCCTCGAAAATAGCATTTTTATAGTACTATGCACTCTCAAAGAGCTAGATCAGCCATGGACTGGCTGCTGCGGGGGGACACTTGTGAGTCCGGCTCGACGTCGAACCATTACACATTCGTCGCCCCCTCTTTGCTGTGGACTTAGCATCAATCGGGCATCGCCGCATCATTGCGTTATCGTTTGAGGTTTAGCGGAGCGTTACCTTCGACCGACAAAAATCTCATGGCGGAATCTGCTAAATTACTTCGATCTCTCTCAGCGCTTGGTCGAGCTTTGGTAGGCTGCGGCGGGGTTGCTTCATGATTTGAAGAACTTCGCTGGCAAACTTGGCCCCCTCTGCGGTGGCCAGCGGCGACAGTACTGATCGATCCAGCTCGAGCTCCGTGACGAGTTGCTCTCGCTGTCCAAGCGACAACCTGCTGACGATCTTGAACAGATCCTTCTCGGAGCGTGCCGCAAGTACCGTGGGAACCGGTGACAGCGACGGTGCCGCAACAACCTGGACCAATCCGGAAGAAACCGGCAGCGAGGCACCACGGCCACCAAGGCGCAGCGCAACCGGGAAGTTGTCTTTGACCTCGCCGCGGAAGACAGGGGTCTGCTTCTCGGCAGACTCTCGGCGGACCTGCTCCGACACGTATGTGAACAGATCGAACACCTTGATAAAGGTGTCGTTACCCGGCGCAAGCCCACGCAGACCAGCGAGGACGTGCTTGGTAAACAATCCGTTCCGGTCCACGTAACGCTCGATGGCACCTTGTGCCAAGCTCGCCGCAGACAGGACTACTCGTCCCTCTCCGCCAGCAAGACCGCTGAGGAGTTCATCGGTGACCCCCCCCCGGAGGACGCTGCCGTCAACGCCTCGCGTGACATCGTCCATTTCCGCATCGCTGTTCCCTCCGCGCAGAAGCCCAACCCCTTGCGCATGACAGCAGTCCAAGATGACCAGCAGCTTTTTCGCCGGAATCTGCTGCAAAAGCTCCGCAAACTGCTCTCCTGAAATCGCGCTCCCTGCCACCTTAACCGGATCAGCGCTTCTGACAGCATCCACCGGCAAAAGGTATGCCCCCTTGTGCGGACCCGACTCGATCTTGAGCCCGTGCCCCGCGTAGTGAATCACCACAGTCGATTGTGGTCCGGTTCGCTGTGCAAGCTCAGCTAGTGCCTTGTTCACGCCTTCGCGCGTCGCATGATCATCCAGAAGCGACACGACTTGGCCTGTCGGATATCCACAAAAATTGGGATCTCGCAGCACGGAGGCAATATCTTGGACATCATTCAAGGTCTTCGCGAGCGGCCTAAACTCCTTGTAGTTTGCGATACCGATGAGCAAGGCGTGGGAGTCAAGTTGGGAGCTATGAGACATCTGTCAAACTTGTCCTTTCTCTACGAGTGGAAAACTCGGAAAGTTATCTCGAACATATTTTCTACAGAAGCAGGTTTAGATTCGTCAAGAAATCGTAATATAATATCGACATTTTCCATGTGCATAAGTAGAGTCGTCTAGGCGTAAAGTCAACAAATGGCATTGTATAACTCGTCGTGCTGACCAGTTGCTTATATAAGCCCGGGTTCAACCTGCCGAATGGCGGAAACGAGCTTATTGAGCCCTCCGACCCTCTGGTTGCATAGTTGGATTAGCGTGCTTGCAATCGTGCTGCGAGAAGATCCGTCACCGGGCAGGTGGGCACGGTTGACTTCTGCAAACATGACAACCAGCATGAGTTGAGCCTCCAGCATCGACGACAAAACGGCATGAATCCTAGCCGAGCTAACGTCGGCGGGCTCCACTCCTCCAGCCGGCGCGTCCGTTGCACCGAAACCGCGCGAATTGAGCTGTGCTGGGAATGCAACAAACAGCGCTGCAGAAACCGCATCTTCCGTCTCACACTCGAGCAAAAAGGAGATCTTCTGAGCACGCACCGTGCCGATGTCGAGCTGTAGTTTCACATGTAAAAAGTGATCAACCAAGAACGCGTTGAGGTCAGAGTCGGTACGACACAACTCGTTGATGAGTTCGCGCAGCTTCTTGCGCGGGATTGGAGTATGAGACATGTCATCCATGCTACTGCCATCGAGAGTTGGGAGTCGATAGGGATCGAGTCACCGTCGCATGCCTGACCACGGACGCTGATCGGAGCCGGGTTCCTGGAAAATGAAGAAGGCGATCATCAGAAGCACTCGATCAAGGGGGCGATCGTCTCGGTGCTGGGTCAGCACAAGGACGGGCTTAGCCGCACTGAAATCGCGGGGCAGATCGGCGATGACGTGCTAGCGACGATCGGAGTCAAGCGCGACGAGCTAGCCGCCAAGCTCCGTCAGCCGCTCGGCGAGCTGGTCGGGGACAAGAAACTCCACACGGTTGGTGAAAAGCGATTGATGAAGTACCACGTCGGGGCGAGGACATAGAAAGACCACTGGCGCGACGGAGTTACTGCTTCTGAAGCAGCAGCAGCGCCATGGACTTCTTGCCATCGGGGCCGTAGTCGAGCCGTTCGATGGTCTTCCAGCCGAGTTCGGCGAGGCTCTCGCTGAGCAGCTTTGGGTCGTAGCGACGAATCCTGAACATCAGGAAGCGGCGATCGGGTCTGCCGTCGCGCATTTTGACTCGGGCGATGGCGTCGAAGCCGTAGCTGCCGGGAACGCCGCCGGACGGCGCTAGCTCCCAGCGGATATCGACATCTTCGGCACCTTGGCAGTACCGACGGATGGGACCGCCTAGCCATGTGGCATGCGATGGGCGCAGCTTCCCGTCTCCGATCGGATCAAGCTTCAGAATCTTCTGCCGGTCGGTGCTTGGTGCTCGAGCAATCAGCACGTCGCAGAGGAAAAGTTCCCCCGGCGCACAGCAGCTCAGCGTGTCGCGGAAGTAACGCAGCTCGTCGTTTAGGTTGATGAGGGTGAGTCCCAGCATCGCGAACAGCCGAGAGCGACCGCGCAGCGGATTGACAAGCATCGGCATCTTCGGCAGGTCGAGGAAGCTGCCGTGAATGGTGTAGGTGCGAATGTCCGGCAGCGTCTCGCAACAGTGACGGTAGGCCGCATTCAGCAGGGAGTGGCTCACGTCAGATCGGCGACAGTTAAGACTAAACTGTCCGGTGCCGTCGCCGACTCAGGCACGGTTCAGGCTCTCACTTCCCTGGCCATGGCACCAAAACCGCGTTGTCGAGTAGCCCCGGGGGATTTCGCCCCCGAGGCCCTCGCCAGATCCGGACGAGGAGATTTCCACCTATCCGGCTCTTCCGTGAATGTGTCTCGCCATGTGGCACTTGCTGCGCTACCTAAAGAAGTCACGGTAACATGTTTGTCCGTCGTCTTAGCGTCGGTCATGGTTCCCTCCTGAAGTTCACATCCACACGGACCGCCTTTGCTCTGCCGGGTCCGGGGTGCCTTCCCGTTCCCCGACTTCTCCCTCCCTGCCACCGGATTCTTCCAAGGAGAAACGAGGGCCTCCCAGGTTACGGGGCCGTCCCCATGTCGCGCGTGCCGTGGTCGTACACCCCGCCGGGTTCCAAGCCGCCCTCGCCCATTTCGGTCGGCTCGTCGTCGCCTTCGAGCAGTTCAGCACTCTCGGCACCCGGTATGTCATAGATTTCGTGGCCGCATTCCCCACGGCCCACGCGCTTGTGCGCCTACGCTTCGCCGGTCGCGTTACCGCTCCCGTCGCAAGGCTCACTACTGGCTCGGGCGGGCTCACCCCTGGCCAGGCGGGCTTCGCACCCGCTTACCGACTTACAAGATTTCTCGAACTCATCGTATCATTCGATCCCTCTTGACCAGCAGGGACTGGTCGCACTGAACTTCTTATCCGCGCGGCACCCCCAGCAAGGCCAGCAAGGACACGAATCCAAACAGTCGAAGCCTGTAGACAGCGGATCAGGCTTGCGCTACACAGGGCAGCGGGTAACCCACATGATGCCGTTGAACCCCTCCCCCAGTGTCAATGCCCGTCAATGCCCAACTTGCGGAGAGAGCATACAGATCAACGCCAAGGAGTGCAGGCATTGCGGTCAGACTATTACTGAGATTGAACACGCAAAGCCACTTATTACCAATGTGGCTGCCTCCTCCAGATGGCTGAAACTTACAGCACTTGGCGCTGTTTTGATGGGAGTAATAACGCTCGTTGCATGGACGATGAAGAACTATATCCCCCAATCCGATTTGTGGGCATCGCTCCATTCTGACGTAATGTGGCACCGAGATTGGCAAGATAGGCAACTCGCTGCTGATCGCTCACGAGTTATTGATTTATACGAGCGCTTTTCAAAGAAACATCCTGATAACGGAGATTATGCATACTTGGCTATACGAACCTTGCCAGACGGAGCGGAAAAGCGAAGGCGATTCGAGGAATCCGCATTGAAATTTACGAGTAACCAGTGGATTTTATGGGGTATTGCAACGTCATACTCGCTTCAGGAAGATCGGGCAGAACCGGAGCAGGCCGCACACCGCTACATCAGAGCGATAGAGGCTTTTGGTCAACAAGTGCCCGGCGTCATAATGGGACATGCGCTCGCTAGTTATGCAAGCCTTGCTAGCTCTGAGGAGTATGAGAATTTCTACAAAAAGCACGCTAATCTAATTAACCATCAGGGTGAAGCAGCCAGAGGTATGGCCATCGCAGAATGGAGTCTGGGGCATCTTCGATCAGCGCTGCGCTGGGAAGCAAAAGCAGAGAACCTTGGGGCGACAAATGGACAGAAGCTAAGGAATGCGTCCTTGGTCATGGGCGCAGTAAATATCCGTGAGAATATTGTTGGAAGTCATGGCGCTTGTCTAACTGGTTCAAATCGCTTTGGTGCTGTCCCTGATCTGGAGGTCACAAACTTTGCTGCGAAGGATGAAGGCGAAAGCTACTTTCTAATATTTTGGCTGAACTATCTCGCCTTTGAGAAAGCATTTGATGGTATGATCACTAGGGATGATATCAAGCTATATGCGGTATCAGGCGCAAAATACGACCCATGGAAAGGCACTACAGCAGTAGCTCACGTAACTGCTGGTAAAAACACCCCCATTGTGATGACCTATTCAATTCCCAAAACTGAACGCGTGTCCAAGCTGGTGCTAGATACCAAACGCAGTTGGAAAGACTCGGACGATAACATTATACTAGAAGTTCATTTGGAGCCGGAAGTAGCCAGCCAAAGCGCAACCGCCCAGATCGATGACGGTAGTATTTATCCTAATTGATTGTTCTAGCCCATCGCAATAGGCATGTTGCTGTGTCCATCTCGGCAACTGTAGGCACCTCACTAACGAACGATTGAGGTAGGCTGCACCGCTACTGACGCACTAATGCCTCTCGACGGCAACTATCAGTTTCCAGAGCGCTCCTTGCTTCCCGATTAGCAAGTCTCGGCATCTGAAAAAATCTGCCTGGCTAAGTTCGTCGATGTGAGCAGCTCTGTTCCGATATTGCTTCGTCAAAGTTGTGAGTGCTCGATGGAGTCCTAAAGGGTCGAGGATCCATTGCGCACCTGATCGTTCTGAAAGCATTTGCAAGAAGGCGTCTATGAGCAGGCTGGTCTTGCGAGGACGCTCGGCACGAATCACCGCTGACAAAAAATGGGCGAAGGTCCCCAGTTCGGGAGGATGATTGGAGGTTCCGGCGCAGTATGCGGCGACCCTACCGATTTCCCGATCTTGCTTGTCCTCGGTGAGATCGAGAGTGCTGCATCGATCAGCAAGTGGGCGAAGCAGTAATCGAGTAACCTCCACTTCAAATGCCTTACAAAGGCCAATCGTCACCGGCGACCACTCGAGATCCGGAGCAGCTTCCAACCCCGCAGCCAGGTACTCGGCCGTCGCCAGGAATCGGAGTCCCTGGGGGCAGAGCAAACCGAACCGTTGCTCTGATGCAACCAGCAGCCGCTCGGCCTCGCGCTGCTGATGCGCTTCAACGCTGGATAGCAGACGCTGAAGGAGCTCTTCGGCGCGCTGATCATCCTCTTTGGTGCCGGCCTTGATCTCATAGATCGACAGCAGCCGACCATAGCAGCCATTGCATAGAATCTTTGACCACTCTCCCCCAAAGACTGTGACCAACTTTGACTTTTTCGATGCTCCGCAGCGGAAGCAATGAAAGGCTGTCGATGCCGCGAGTCGATGTTGTTGCATGGGACCACGGACAGGATAGGTCTTCACGATCTCCGCCGGCATTCGGGGCATCGCAATTTCCTCGTCGTCGCACTGCGGGTGCCTAGTCGAGCTGAATCCCACCGCTCTCGATGTACGCTGCGAGCAGCGTACGGTACTGAGCAACAGTCAATCTTTTCAAGCCAGAGTGCTGGTCTCCAAAGCCATGCAGGTTGTAGTTTTCCTTGTAGCCCAGAGTTTGGTTTACGAGCCTTCGGCGGACGAACCCATCTCTCAGGATAAGTCTACCATCCGCTCGAAACGCCCATCGAATTTGGGATCCATCGTCATAGTTGTGGGTTCGGGCGGCGGCTCTCTCTGTTAGCGGCCCTGTGAGGCGAATCCCAGCGATAATACTGGCTGGGCCTCGAAACCGAGGGACTGGCTGACCCGTTCGCGGATCCAACCTTAGTCGGCCGCTTCGCGACTCGTAGATCATGACCTCGTCGCCAGTTCGCAGAGCGTCTCCGACGCGCTGCCGCCCATCAGCCGGAAGCCACAGCGCCCACTCTCTAGACTGGGTCTTCTCCAGGGGCCATTGAGTGGTGAGCCAATAATTCATGCAAGCCTCCTACGATAGATAATACCGGCTCCGCGGAAATTTTTGGGTCTCTTCGCGATCGAGCGTAGGTGGCGCTCGCCAGCGCCGGTGGTCCCCGACCCTGATTTAGGAAGTCGCTCCCACTGCACGTCGATGATCCCGTGTTGGGAAGGCGAAAACCGATCGTCTCGGTCTCGCGGCAGGTTTCTGCCGTCACTACAAAATGACTACCGCAGCGGCTGGTGTGGGTCAAGCGGCGATCGGGGCGCTGGTTGGATAGCCGGGCCAGGGCCTCGGTGGCGGTGGCCGGTCTTGGCATGGGGCGTGTTTGGGGGGAGCGGCCTGGTGCTTGTCTACTGGTGAACGGGCCGCGAGCTGCGCGGGTAACGCTTGTTGCTGGGGTGCCTGGGATCGTTCTTTAAGATGGGAGCGAGTCCGCGAATCTTCGGGCTGCTCCTCGGCAGACTCGGCGAGCGCCTTTGTGGTTTGTCGCCGTTTTACCTTGACGGTCGTGTCAACTTGTGCTTTCGGTGCAGGCCCGGTTGTTTCTTAGCGGATGGCCTTTTTTCTGATCGCAACGCGGCCAGCTCTGCTTCTAGCGCTGCGATTCGTGCTTCCGCCGCCGCCCTCGCTTGCTCTGCGAGCTTGGCTTGTTCTGGCACCTGAATGACCGGATGCGCCATCCCATGCATCGCTGGCGGGAGTGGCACGTTGTGCGTCTCGCTTGCCAAGAATGCGAGCGTGTAGCTACCTGATGGGCAGACCGGCGGCACGAACGGGTCAAGCGCCCACCCGCCAGTCTTGGGGTATCTCCCGGCGTGCCCTTGCAGGTAGTAGGCGGCGGCACTGTTGGGTCGGTGCGAACGTATTAGAGCGCGTAGAGCGTCCATCGGACCAGTGTGATCCGTATGATGGGTCAACCATCAATGCCGTGTTTTATCTCCGCGTAACCCCTACGCTTCTAGCCGCCGCGTGTCTCCGCCTTTTTTCCGGTTTGATCTTCGCTCTGTCTTGGCCTTCTGCTCGTATCATCCTTAGATTCACGTCGGCCATAGTCCTTGCCGCACCATTGATCCCTCCTTTGATCCCTCCTTTGATCCCTCCTTTGATCCCTCCTTTGATCCCTCCTTTGATCCTCCTTTCATTTTCCTTTGATGTCCCTTGGATTCACCTTCGAGTATCACGATTTTCGCGCCGCCATCCGACCCTTTGCCGTCGGTGATTGCAGCGGACCCAGGCCGGGTCGTGGTATCGAAGGAGGTATCGAAGGAGGTATCCAAGGGACATCAAAGGAAAATGAAAGGAAAATGAAAGGAGGATCAAAGGAGGGATCAAAGGAGGGATCAAAGGAGGGATCAAAGGAGGGATCAAAGGAGGGATCAAAGGAGGGATCAAAGGAAGATCCAAAGAGGAAAACAGGAGGAGCGGAGGAGACAAAGAAGAAAAAGGGGCGACCTCAAGAACGGAGGGAAGCACAAGCTACTGTGTCCTGGGCGCTTTTCGGTGCGGCTTGCTTCTCCTTGGGGTGCCCCCAGGCTTGGCAAATGGGGGAGGCGACACGATGCTAAAAGCTAGGGTCTGCGTAGGCTGCAACAAGCCTTTTTTCCAGCACAAGCAAACTAGGCGTTTGTAGGAGCCGGGCGCGCAGCGGAAGCCGGGTGGCGCAGCCCAGCAGATGCGCGCTCGGGGCCTGCAAAACAGTCCGCTGCCGTCGGTGACAGAGGCACGGTTCAGGCGAACAGTTCCCGGTCCATGCAGCCAAAACCGCGTTTGACGTTCCAACCTCACGTCGATGATCCTGGGTTGGGAAGGCGAAAATCCATGCTCAATCGAGCTGCCACTGTCGGCAACGAAGCCATGGTTCGCGGTACTGTGCAAGTGCCAGTCTACGGGAAGTCATCACGGGCGACAGTGCTCCCTCTTTACCAGTTCGACTCGCCGTAATACGAATCGTCTGACTCGTTTAGATTGTGCGGGTATATCGCACGCCAGCAACAGGTGTTTCCGTCGCTGAAGGACTGACCGCACAAATTGAACGTGTGACCTTGCCGACATGGCCAAGTCTTACACCCGCATCCCGCTCCCGGTGAAACCAGAGATCGCCGTCGAGATCGATCGCGCCATTGCCAAGCTCACACTCAAGACCGGCGAACGCCAGAGCCGCACCGCATTCATCGTTCAGGCCGTCCGCGAGCAGCTCGCCCGGCTGGAAGCCGAAGAAGCGGACGTGATATCTGAGTCCGCCCGAGCCGTCCGCCCGCAGTAGCTCGTCCTTCGCGCCGTTCCCGCTTGCTGTCCTTCGTGTTCCGTGGTGGCTCTCCCATCACCATCGGATATCAACATAACCCCGCACCCGATCCGCGCCAATCCGCACAACAGCACGGCATGGTTATCGACATAGCGAGCAGTACCAATCACGAACCGGGCCGGCGAAAGTAGGCAATCTCCGCCAAGGTAGTCAACGTCCGACGAGCCTGCCTCGGGAAATCTGGCCAGTGACCGAACCACTCCCCAAGCGACCGCCAGCCCAGCCAATCCTGTGAGCCCCCAAACTTAAAATATGACACTTTTATGACCGGCTGGATTAAGAGTGCTCGACGTGACGAAAAAAATACTTGATTCGTCCGTGTCAAGGGCTTTTTATCTGACGTCGGGGGACAGGTTAATTCAGACCTTGCCAGAATTGGCTTACGCCGTGGATTAAATGTGAGATTAAGTACGTGTTTGAGTGTCCATGTGCCGCCAGCTCACCGTCGGGACATTACTGTCATTATTGTCTTGCGGACGGCGGAACGATTGAGACGCTGGGCAGAATGGTCCAATTGGCAGGGCGGCGACCATAAGCAGATAGGCTGACCTCCTGTCAATTGGGAGCCTCATGGCCTGGGCACAAGGAGGCTCGCCGTAGCGTATCTATCTAGCACCAGCGGCGGTGACAGGCAAACGCCAGACTCAGTCACACGTCGATGTGATATGAGGGCGAGGTGGTCACGAAGCGGGCTGGTCGCTTCCGCCTCTTTCTCTGGCACGTCGCGGTGTTGGCCGGGGTCCTTCTTTGGGTGGCGGCCTCGACAATGTCTATCTGCGCGGAACCAAGCCTGCTGCCGCATCGTCCCTCGATCGCGGGGTTCGGCAGCCTGTGCGACGCGGGGCCGCTTTTCTGCACCCGCATCGACGAGATCGGGTTCAACGCCCTCATTCCTGGTGCGCTCGACCCATCGTCCCGAGCGGCGTGCTCTGCATCGGCATTTCGTCTCGTCAGATGCGCGCTGTGGACTTCGCGATGGTGGTTCACGCCGGGTTCGGCGACACCGCGCCGTTCTTCCTGACGCTGCGCTTCGCGGACATCGCGTGGGGCAATGGGTATCCCCGTCCGCAGAGCTTGGTTGTGGACGCCGTTCAAGAGTTCGTGGCGTGGGTGCAGGAACAGGTCGCGTCGATCGACCCGATGTTCAACGACTACTGCGACATGATCGACGACCCGCCGCCAAAGGGCATCGGCAGAAGCATGGACCGCGCCGGGCACCGGACGCCGGATCAAGAGCACTGCATCTGGAACGGCCTGTGGATGAGGAAGTTCGAGAACGGCCAGAAGGCGGTGTATGAGGTATGATGGCTAGAGAAGCCAGGGAAACCGTAGCGCTGACCCCGCGGCCCATCTGATGTGAAAGGCTGCGTCGCTCGCTGGCCCCTCCTGGCCACGCCATTCCGTCAGCCTCGACGCCCCGCATATTTGCAGAGCATGCGATCGACCCACAGCGCAAGCTGTTGAGGTTTCCGCCCCATCGAGAAATCGCTTGTTCCCTTCGTGATCTTGCTACGACATGGATCTCGCTCCGAGGAATACAAATCACCAATTAATAACCCAAACTGTTCTTTGTGGTAGCATTACATCCAATAATATCTAAAAAGACACCAAATTCTTTATCAATATGCTTGTCGAAGTTCTCTACTAAGAACACAATATCATTTATTACTGCACTTACAGTGCCAGGGCGCTTAATGGGTTGCGGCTTGTTCTTAGGACGGTCGCAATTGTGTATGCAATCATGTCTCCTCTGTATTAACTTTGTGATGCGCTTATTCATGCATTCCCAGGCTGCCTTGTCGGCAGTATCAGTATCCCTTCCGGGAGTTAATGCTTTATATTGATCTGCTGTTATAGAAAACATACGAGAGGTCGCACCTCGCATACCTATCCATGAGCCAACTACTTCCGCGAAAAGCTTTTTCTTCGTTTTCTCTTCGAGAAACGGATTGAACAATTTTCTAACCTTCTCCAATTCAAGGATGTTATCTTTTTCCATCATGGCTCTAATTGCCATCCGCCAGCGCCAGTTAGGTCGCGCAGGATAGTTATTCAAGATCGCCCCTATTGGGATCGCTATTTTTCTGATAAATGGCGGTAGAGTAACGGTGTATTGGAGGCTTTTGGCTCGTAAGGTCCCAGTGAGTACATATATGTATGCATCGCAAAAATATGCATCCATGGCTCCTACTGCAAACATCCAAGCACTGCGCAATAGGTCTTCTATTAATAACCGTTTCTGGCCTTTCTTGTCAATAACCGTTTCTTCAGGCTCGTTTGATAAGAGAACTGCCAGATCTCGAATGGCCCTGGCTCGCTGAATATCTTGATCGAAATGAGATTTCGCTGTAGATGGCATCCTTAATCTACCTTATATACTCTTAGTTAGGCGACTATCCTTGCGTTCTTCTACTGATCTTGTTTCTCTCGACCCGGACAGAAAAAGTAGATCGGCCTCGTCTGTGAGGTCAAGCGATGAAGCGTGTGTCCGGAGCGACACCGCACGGTAACCCACGAGTATTACCCATCCGTAGCGCAAGCTCTTACCGACCCCCTGCGCCAAATCGAACACCTGCCACGCCCTGGCGCTGACGCCCGCCCTGGTCAAAATGTCCTTTTGTTCCGACTATGCGTCACGCTTCTCGGATCGGCGTGATGCGCGTCACATGTGACCTCAGTTTCCACACTTTGCGCCAATCGTGGCTCCTGCTAGTGTTGATTCCCCTGATGTGAGCCCTGTCGGATCAGCAGAAAGAGCACAAGCGTGCGTTCAGAGGCCGTGGACACGGTTTCTTGCGCCGGACGAAAGTCTGCTCGATCTCGGACGTCGCGATAGGGGGCCGCAACGCGCTGCGGCTTACCCCCTTGTCCAAGGAAGATCATGAGCGTCGCAGAACCTCCAGCGCCCCCCAAGGTCGCCGTTGTCATTGCTACAAGCAATCGCTTCGCGATGCTCTCCGAGCGGTCGATCCCGTCGGTACTCGCGCAGACGCGCTTCCCCGACTTGGTGATCGTCGTCGATGACTCCATAGCGAGCGTCAGGCCTGTCAACGCCAAGTTCGTGGCTGCGCTTAGCTTGCCCGGGTGCGAGTTTTTGTACTTAGAAAATGCGCGGACGGCGGGCGCAAGCGGGGCATGGAACACTGCCTTCGACTTCCTGGTCGCCAAGAGCGAGGACGTCGTGAGCGTGTTCGTCGCTATCCTCGACGACGATGACTCGTGGTCGCCCGACTACCTCGCGACATGCTACTCGGCGGCTGTCGCGCAGCAGCTCGACATGGTCGCGTGCGGCCTTCGCCGCATCGAGAGCAACGCCGATGCCCCGCAGATCGGTGAGGCGCCTGATGTACTGCGCGCCCAGGACTTCCTGGCGAGCAACCCCGGCATTCAGGGCTCGAACCTGTTTGTGCGCTTGTCCGTCTTGCTCGCCGCTGGCGGGTTCGATGAGAACCTGCGCAGCACCACCGACCGAGACCTCTGCATCCGCATCGCGGAACTGGGCACCGTCCGGTACGGGCAAGTTCCTCATGCGCTGGTCGATCACTACGCCGATGCGGAACGACAACGGCTGAGCACGCGCGGCTCTCCCGCCAAGATCGAAGGGCTGAACGCATTCTGGGCAAAGTACGTCGGGCGCATGACCTCTGAGCAGCGGCAGGCGTTCTCGACGCGGGCATCGACGCTCTTTGGTTGGACGCCGCCGCCCGACGTCGCGGTGCCCCCTTTGGCGGGCCACCAGCACCGCGAGGTGGTTCGTGAACCGCGTGAGCCGATGAGCCGCGAGCGCATTTCCACCGCCGCGCAACGAGTCCGACGACGCTTTTCTCTCGACCCTCTCGACCAACTCAGGCTCCTGGGCTGCGGAACCGAGGCCGTGGTCTTCACAGACGAGCGGACGGTCTTCAAGTGCATCGATTACTGGAAGACCAGGATGCCCCAGTCGCAGCTCGACTTCCTCCGAGGTCAGGTGGGGCGGTGGACGGACACGCCGGGGCTCTATGTGCTGCGAGAGGTCATCGAGGACGGGCCGTGGGCCATCATCACCTACGACTACGAGCCGAGCGCTCCGTTCGATGGTGGCCACGAAGACGACATGATCGCCATCCTCAACGGCTGCTGTGCCGTAGGCATTGTCTGCAACAACGTCCACCCAAAGAACCTCGTCGTCACGCGGTCAGGCGTGAAGCTGATCGACTACGGTTCAGACATCCGAGCGTGGACTGAACTCGGCTTCGAGCACATGGCTCGCAGAGCATTCCTCGCGTGTCGGCACGCCGCACATTCAGACCTTCGGGCACTCATGCGCCACGCACTGAGCGACGAGCGGCTACCAGAGATGTCCGGGTACCCAGAGTTCCGTGCGCAGGTCGCCGGAGCAACGAGGCGGCTCGCGGCGCATCGTTCCGCAGGTGCCATCACCTTCGGTGAGCCGCCTGTTCATCTGCCGTTTCAACTCTACGTGGGCGTAATTACGTCGGACCCGTGGACGCTGAGCCCGCTCCTGGAAGGTCTCGTGTCGGTCGGTTCGAGCGCCAGCTTGCGAGATCTGGCGGTGGTCGTCCTGGACAATTGCAGCCCACCACAAGAACTCGAAATTGTGGTTCACCGGGCGAAAAAGGCTGGTCTGAAGGTCGCTGTCGTCGATGAGGCACGGCAGCGCATAGACGCAGCAGCAGGGGCGTTCGGCGCTGCCCTTCGCGACCGGCCTCAGGGGCAGGTCGGCATCGCGATGGCCCGCACGATGATGCAGCGGTACCTCGGCGCGCTGCTTGCCGGTGACGCAGGATCGTTCGGCTGGCTCCTCGACGATGACATGCGGGTGGATGCGCGAGCCAGCCGATACTTGCCCTGGCTTCCCGCGTTTCGAGACGAGGGGACCGACGTGCTCATCGGGGCCTACGAAGGCGCCTCGCCGAACCCGGCTCTCAATGGGCTCAGGGTTCACCTTGTGGACCTGCTTCACAACATTCACTGGCTGCGGAGCCTCCCTGCTGATGCTGTGCTGCCGGATCGGAGCACCGAGAACGAGGTGCTTCGCGCGCGCTATCCCGACTACTACTACGACCTCTCCAGGATGCACACGGCGCACCTCGAAATACCGCACTGGCTGGAGCCCGCCGTTCCAAGCGAGACCGTGAGAGAAGCCTACTCCCGCCTGCTGCACGGTGCTGTGGGTCTGCTGAGCGGGGCTCCTCTCACGCGGCCGATCATTTCTGCCACGCCGCTTGACCCGCTGTCGTTTGCGAAGGACTCGGTGAACCGAGGCGGCTGCACCTTCATCCTGAACCATCGTGCGCTGAGCGAGACGCCCAACACCATCCTCTCTCTCCACGGTCGCGAGGCGCGGCGCTCCGACATGGTCTGGGCGATCGTAAACCGCCATTATCGCCGCATGGTCATCAAGGCGGTGGGGTTCCCGGTCCACCACGTTGCCAGATCGTCTTCGAGGCCGAGCCTCAACACCGCGAAGGTGCAGGCCGAGATCGTCGGATCCACGCTGTATGCCGGGCTCACCGACTTTCTCCGCACGCGACCGCAGCACGAACTCGACTTCTCGCGCGAGGAGTCGGACGAGGTCTGCCGACTTGCCGATGCCCACCTTGCGCGACGCTGGAGAATGCTTGCACAGAGCTTCCACCGCATCGCCGGTCTCCGAGAGGCACTCCGGCGTGTCGCGCGTCCTGGCGAGCTGCACGACCTGCTTGAGCACCTCGACGATTGGTTCACGACAAAGAGCTTTGAACGCCTGCGCGCCGGTGTGGACACTCACGATCGCGGCGAGGTTCGGCGCTTCCTGGACTCGTTGCGACCCATGGCCGACGACTACGCGCTCGCAGTGGTGAACGTCGACTCCATCCACGCCCAATTCAGGAGCAGCAGCAGATGAACGAGCTCAACACCGGCACCGAGAATTGGTGTGCGCTCCCCACGCCGATGGGCG
>WBZP01003712.1_pt1 | contig 16347 bp, 17 predicted proteins | sample 5204301 | NCBI WGS metagenome assembly WBZP01 (sample SAMN12412401, study PRJNA552823) | activated sludge metagenome | isolation source: activated sludge from nitrification reactor of wastewater treatment plant... | place: USA: Pennsylvania | collected 2017
TGAATCCCCATCTGGCATCCCAAGCCCGCGTGACGATGGCGACGTGCTGCGGCTGATCCGCGTATCGCAGCGCCAAAATGTCGCCCGGCGAGGCCTCTCGCCAATGCGGCAGGCGCCGGCAGTGGCGATGGAGCAGCGCCGCCAGTTGCGAACCGTCTTGCTGGCGCGAATAATCGGTCACGTCTTGTCCGGGCGTAAGCACTCCCAGCCGGATCGCCGGCACGACCAGCAGTCCGACGCAATCGACGCCCTGCGCGGAGCGCCCCTGGTGCTGCCAGCGCACGCCCAGGAACTCGCGCGCGGCCGCCACGTATTGCTCGCGCGTCGCGATAATCGCGTCCTTCATTTGCGCCACGGCCCGCGGCTCCATTTCTTCGCGTCACCTCATATTAATCCGGATACCTGAACACCTTGCCATTGCCCGGGACATCCGGGAATCCTTGAAAATTTTCCACGTTCGTCCCCGAGGGGTTGTCCGCGTTGACAAACGTCAGGCACGCGGCCCGAGTCCTCACGCAGCCGGCGATCAGCGTGACCGTGTCGTTCACGGCAAGGGTTAGTGGAAATGGTCGCTGCAGGACGATCGTGTTGCCGGTGTTTGATTTGATCTCGCGTTCGTATAGACGATTATTGCCGCTTCGCACGTAGACCGTTCCATATTGAAAATAATTGTTGGCCTTGGCCGGCGAGAGGTTGACGGTGAATTGCAGGGCGCTGGCGACGCCCGTGACGGTCGCGTCGTGTTGATAACTGTTGAGCGGCTGGCCGCAGCGCATATCGCCCAGCCGGCGCGCCAGGCAGAGCGCTCCCACAATGTCGCCGATCTCCTGGCTCATGGGCTGGGAAAGCGACCGCAACTCCGCCGTGAAGCGACCGTTATCGACTCGGAATTCGCCGAATCTACCCTTGGCCCGCTGCGCCACGCCCATTGTTAGATCGAGATAGTTCACGGTCATGAACTCATAGCGGGCATAGTCCCAGCGACCACCCAGGATGTCGGCCTCGCTGACCCCTCCGGCGCTCAGGATGTGCGTCAGCTCGGCGTTGTCGGGCTTGAGTCCGCTGGATCGCTGCCACTGCGTTGGCAAGAGCGGGAGCGGAGAATAAGTTTCGCTCTCGAAGGTGAGCGCTCGCGTGTGATCCGTGGCGCGAATCACGATTGGCGGCTGGCCGAACACTGCATCATTGATTGTGGCGCTGGCCGTCGTCAGGCAGGCATCGGCGTACAACGTCGCGCTGCTGGCTGTCAGGCTTGTGTAGATCTTCGTCCGATTAAGCCAGTAGGTGATTGTAGTCCCGTCGCGTTGCACGCGGAGCCAGTCCCCTGCCCTGGCGAGTGTCGCCGACGTTACTTTGAGCGTCCCGCCCTCGTAAATCTTGATCGTGCCGTCCGCTTCGACGCGAATGGCGTACTCGATCGAGCTTGGGCCCACGCTTGAATCAGCCTCCGCCAGACCAAAATAGACCGTGCCATCGAGTTTGACGGTCATTCGGGTGTAGATATCGCCAGACCAGCCCTGCAGTGATTGCGTGCCGGCGTCGTCGGCCCCGTCCGTGCCGCCGGTCTTCTTCAGGTATCCGCCGCGCGCGTAGACGTTGGTGTTTTTGGTTGTATCCCAGGCGATCGGGATCTCGCGCGGTCGCTCCTCGATCCGCCACAGATGGCAGAGATAGGTAGCCGATCCGGCCAGGTGATTTTTCATCGCCACGGAAATGCTCATACTGCCAGCTCGAACTCCGCCGCGGGGATCTCCAGGAGGGGCAAATTGTTGTAGCTGATGGCCGACGCCGCATCCTGCATCGATATATCGAAGAAGTCGGTCGCGAATCGCACGGGCACGTGAAACCGTCCGGTCCAGGTCAGCGCGTGGCCATTTGTCGGCGCGCTGACAAAGGTCACGATCCCAGTCGCGTGATCAATCGTGTAATCCGTAGTCAGCGTTTGCAGCACGCCGTTTTTGTAAATCGAGACAGTGCCGGAGACCGGCTTGACAATGCGCCGCGTCCGCGTCACGCCGCCGGAGGCGTAGGTCTTATACAGGCCAAAAGCGGTTGTGGTTCCGTCTCCCGTGCCGAAATTATTAGGTGTCCCGATCGGCGTTTCAAACGTGCCGTCGGAAGAAGCCCAAAACTCGGTGCAATCCTGCAGGCGAAAGCCGCGCGCCATGCCGTCCCGGCAATGAAAAAAGGCTCGCAGCGCGTTCATCTGCGCCGGCGTCAGGAGCGCCGTCGAGATCGCGTATCGGTGGAGAGGGTCCAGTCGATTGACGTTGCGCTGGCTGACCCCGGAAAAGGGCGAGGTGACGATCGTCGTGCTCTTCTCCGGCCCGCCGGAGATCGCATTGTAGTCGATCACGTCGGTCAAGACCGCTGTTTCGTCAAAGATCGTCGCCATATCAGCTGTTCCTCGCCAATGCGGCCTGCATCGCCTGGGCCGTCGAAGCCGCGATCTGTTGCCGCGTCTGCGGCGTCACTGTTCCGCTCGGCGCCGAGACCGGCACGTTGATCGTGATGTTGATCGATCGCCCTCCGCCCAGCATTGCCCGGGTCTCGCGCGCCGGCACGATGGATCCAGACGCTCCAGGCACGAACAGCTCGGGGCCTTTTTCGCCGACCAGGTAGGGAGTCCCGCCCGTGACCGAGCCGCCGCCGGCCTTTCCGCCGCCGAAGCCGAACAGTCCCTTGAAGAAGCTGCCCGCGATGCCGCCGAGCAGGCTGCCCAGGCTGCCGTGCTTGCCGCCCGTGGCCGCCAGCATCATCTCCGAGGCCAGCTCGTTGAAAAAGTCGACCGCGATGTTTTTGGCCACGTCCTGCCACCGGTCGGAGCCGGTGATCAGGGCGTTGATCAAGTTGTCGAACCCCTGCCCCAGCCGTCCCTGAAAGTCGCGAAATCGCTCGGCGGCTGTCGGAAAGCTGCTGGTCGCCTCGACAATGGCATCCGCGAATTTGCCCGTCTGCGAGCCGAGCTGCTCTAGGGCGATCCCTGCTGTCTGCGCCGGCGTGGGGATCGCGCGGAATTTGACGGCCAGAGCCTCAAGAGAGATCGTCACCAACCTCGAGGTGTCGACAAAAGGCAAAGCAACTGCCCCGTCTCCTCCGCGCACGGCGGGAATCGGCGCTGGAGGCGCGCCGGTTGCTCCGGAGCGCGGTCCGGCGATCCCTCCACCTGCCAAACGAGGCAGTAAATTGCCGAGGCTTGGCAGCGCGGCGAGGCTTGGCAGCGCGGCAATGAATGCGCGGACCCCTTGGTCGAATTGCGTGATGATACCCCGCGCCGGCGTCAGGAATCCCTGCTCCAGTACCTTCTTGGTCGCCTCGCCTGCCGTGATCGTCCCGGAGGCATCCGCGTCCAGCGGGCGGTTGGCGGTATAAGCCCCGCCCGTGCGCTTGCCGCCTTCCTTGAACAAGAGCGCATTTGGGTCGCCGACCGGTCGGCCGGCCAGGACGGCCGTGTAGAGTGCTTCTTGCGTATCGGCCAAGCTCTTGAATTGCGCGAAGTATTTTTCGACATAGGCGAGCTGCTCGATGGCATTCATCGCCTTGAGCTTGGCAACCGTGGTGCCGAGGTCCTCGGCGGTCGAGCTTAAGAACTGAATCAAGCCGGTCGCGGACCCCTTGGGATTCTTGGCCGCCGGATTCAGTCGCGACTCGAACGCCATGACGTTCATCATTTTATTCGGGTCGATTTGCAAACGCGCGCTCATCGCCTCGACGGCTTTCAGGAATTCTTCCCCGCCTGCCTTCTCGATCGCCTTGGCCCACTTCTTCATGCCTTCGGATGAGCGGTCGATGGTTGCGTTGATGCCGTTGTCAGATCCAATAGCAAAGCCCTCGGCCGCATTCGCTCCCAGCTCCATCATGACTCGCGAAGGCGATCGCATTTGCAAGCTATCCTGCACACCCTCCTTGATGCCGGCGCCGGTCTGCTCTCCAACTGTCTTTCCGCCTTTATGCACCACCGACTCAAGGGCCATCAATGCGGACGTGATACCTTTGACCAGTGTGCCAAACACTGCGCGATCCACGCCGTCGCGGCTAAACTGCTTCACCATAAAATCCGCGATCTGATCCTCGCCCTTGGATCCGTACTCCATGCCCATACCGCGCGCCAATGCTTGACTGCCCTCCGTTGCGGCTCCGCCTAGATCGCGCCGATTGATCGCGTCAGCCGCGGCCCGTCCATGGGTGATAGCCGCCGCGCCTTGCTTGAAATACTGCCCGCTGGAGATGCCGTCGAGCAGCTTTTGCAGCTCTTGAGCCTGCGCCGTCATTAAAGAGTTCAGCTCGCCGGCGAATACTCGCGCGCCCTCGGTCGCCAAACCCTCCGTCGCTTTCGCGTAGCCTTTTTTAAGCTCCTCGAACGTGCCCGTTGTCGCCGCGCCAAGCTGGCGGTTCAGGATGTCCTGGAAGTTCGACTCGCGGCCGGCCAGGGTGCGCGTCATCTCATCCATTTGGCCGCCGAAGCGCTCGCCCATCATGGCGACAATGCCTTCAACCGCTCGTCCGCCGCGCAGTCGGCCCTGCTCGGAGAGCGCCATCGTCTCTTCCTTGGTGCGGCCGATCGCCTGGGCGAGCATGTCCCAGGCAGGAATTCCGCGCTCGGCGAGCTGATTCATTTCCTCGGCCGAGACCTTGCCCTTCGTCTGCATTTGCCCGAGCGCCATCACGACGCCATCGAGCTCGGCTTTGCCCCCGCCGACGGCCGCCACCGCGTCGCCGATTGAGCGCAATGAGGGGACGATCGCGTCGGCCGCAAAGCCCATGGCCTGCATGCGCTGGCTCGCCTTGATTAAATCAGGAAACTCAAACGGGGTAGATTCCGAGAATTGCTGGAGCAACTGGAGGTGCTTCTGGGCTGCATCGGCCGATCCGAGCAATGTCTTAAAGGAGATCGAAGCGTTCTCGATGGTCTTGTTGTATTCCAGGCCCGCGCTCAGGCCGGATTGCATCGCGCTGGTGATTCCGGAGATCGCCGTCTGAATCGCCCCGGAGAGCAAGTTGCCGCCGGCGATCGATCCCAGGCCGCCCAGGACGCCTCCGCCGGCCGCTCCGCCCTCGACGCGCGGCAGTCGCAGGCGCATGTTTTCGAACGTGCCGCGGATGCCGCGCGCGGTGGTCTTGGCCAGGCCGTCCGCGCCCTTCATCTTCGCGCGAAAGTCGCGGTCGTCGGCGGTCAATATAGCTTGCAATCGTCCGAGTTCCGGCATTTATCTCGCCTTCTCCCTTGCGCGTCGTTCGATCTCCGGCGCTGCCAGGACCTGCGCCTGCTCGACCAGCTCCAACCATCGGATATCGCGCATCAGCCATTGCGTGCGAATCTCCTCCGGATTCACGCGCCATTTCAGCGCGAACTCAAGGATCTCGATGTCATCGGGCGCTCGCCCCAGCCCCCGGCGCCCGCGGTGCTCCTGATACCACGTTTGGAGTTGGGCTAGGTCGTCGATTTTGGGTAGATCGACTCAAAGAGCGTCTCGGCGATCGCCGCGAGGACTTCGAACTCGAGCCCGCGCAGCGTCTGAGCTGTCGGCTTCACCGGCTTGCCGTCGTCGGTGAGATCCCAGCGCGTGAGCACCTCGGCCAGCTGGGTCACCAGCTTCTCCTTGTCGTCCTCGACCGATACCGTGTTCATGTCGGCCAAGACGGCCGGTGTGATCGGTCGATGCCAGATGGCGAGATCGACCAGCTCGACCTCGCCATCGTCTCCCGCTGCCGGCACTTGCACGATGCGGCGCCGGTCCTGTTGCAGTTTTTTAATATCCATTCTTACAGCCCGGACAGCGTATTGACCACCGTCACCTTGATTCCGCCGGAGATATTGGAGTCAGCGATCAGTCTCGCGTTGACGCCATAGGCATAGGTCTCCTGGACGTTGCCGATCTCCTCCGGGGTCTCGCATTGCACCGCGAAGTCCCACCAGATCTTGTAATAGTAGGCCCCCGTGATGTTCGCCCCGATCATCTCGAAGCGGACATACCGAGTCACCTTGGTCGCGGCGTTGAAGGCGTCCATGAAGGTCAGGATGTCGGCGTTCTTGATCAGGACCATGCGGATCCTCGCCTCCTCGATGGCCATTTGCACGGCATCCTTGAAGTCGGGGTAGCTGGTGCAGAGCACCTTGACGGGATTGCGAATCGGCGGAATCGAGACGCCGATCTCCAGGGCGTCGCAATATTTCGTCGTGCCGATCGACCCGTAGGACGAATCGATGTACACGTTGATCGTGGACTTGCTGACCGGTTGCTGGGCGATCGCGGTGAACGATCCGGCGCCGGCGGTCAGCGTGGAGATCGCCGTCGCCGGCGTCGTGCCGCCGGTCAAACTGTCGGTGGTGGTGATCGAGCCGACGTTGGTCGCTCCCAAACCGCCCGCAAAGTGAATATTGATCGCGCCCGAGGGCAGATCCGCGCCGTAGCAGAAGACCTCGGTATCGCCGATGTTGGACAGCGCCCGGAGCGCGGCCTGCACCTGCGCCGCCGTGGCGTTGTAGGCGATCGCGGCGGTCGTCTGGCCCGAGTAGGTCAGGGTGAAGGTTCCGCCTGTCGGGCTGCCCGTGATCGTGAGCTGCTGGACTTCGTCGGTCAGCGTGGCCGAGAGCGCCCCGGCCAGCTCTTGCAAGCGATACCCGAAACCTTCTCCGCTCACCTCGGCATTGTCGTCGGAGAGCGTGAAATCGAGCGAGTTAAAGTAGAAGCCGGGAATCAAGCAGCTGGCGACGGAATCTCCGCGCCTGACCGTGAAAGTCTTCGGCGTGCCGAAATTCGACTTTGTCGGGCTGAACACGTGCTGATACGCGCTGCCCGACGGGTTCGTCGTCGTCGGTTCCCCGAAGATCCCCGAGAGCGGATAGATGATCTCGTTGTAGTCGAGGCCCGCTCGCCAGGAGGGCGTCGACCACTCGCGGTGCTTGACGCCGGAGCCGGGGATCAGCTGCCCCGCGGGCCGATAGAATTGATCGTCTTGCTGGCGCGCCGGCTCGATCGACAGCGACGGAAACTCCTTGGTCGCCGCGACCGCTGTGCCGATCACGGTCTCCGGTCCCAGCAGTAAGCGTTGGTTGACGTATCCTCTGGAAGCAGCCATGATTTTAATCTCCTAGCTCGGATAAATGGTCAAGCGATAAGCGCCGCCATAGTGTGTAAAAACTTCTCCCGTGTCTCTTCGCGGCTCGACATACTCGACCGGGAATTCGCGCCGCGACGAAAACACGTAACTTTCGCTGGTCTCCGCCGTCGCGGCTTGAAAAAGTGCGTCGATAGCGTCGACCGCCGTATAGACAGCGCTCGTGGGATGCCCTTGGCAAATCACTTTAATCTGAAAGAGCGGGAGCGTCAGCAGTCGCCGAGCGCACACTCCTCGCACGTCGGATCCGGATTGATAATTGAAAAGAACGTAAGGGAAGGCCGCGCCCTCGGGAGCCTGGCTCCGGTAGATCCGCGTCGAGACGGCCGCCGTGACGTTGGCGCTGGCAGCCAGCTTGTCGTAGATCCACTTGTTCGCCCGATGAATCTCGTTGGCCATCACAATACTCGCTGAAACTCCGCGCCCAGTCGCTGGGAGACTTGCTCCAGCGCGGGCCCGAGATAGGGACGGGCCCCCATCCTTGCCGAGCCAAGTTCGACATAGATCCCGTATTCCGCGCCGATCGTGACCACGGCCGTCAGCTCCCCCACCGTCGGCTCCATTCCCAGGTCAACGCCGGGCGCGATCTGTTGCGCGTTCGCGTCGGCCTCCGCGCGGTTCGATGACCGACTGGTGACCGTGTAGACCGATGCCCGCAGCAGACCGGTGTCGACCGGCGCGGCCAGTTTCGCCAAGCTTTCGACCTCGAACGCCGCCTCCCGAATCAGCCGATCGACTTCCTGTCGCTCCTTCTTGAGAAGCGCGGGAATGCGTGATTTCCAGCCGGTCATCATGGCGCGTTCTCCCGAACCGTCGAGGGCTCGACCTCGCGCAAGGCCACGCGAGTCCCGACCTTGTAAGTTTTGTTGCCCAGCCAGCCGACGATTTCGTAGTCGATCTCGTTGATGCGCAGCCGGTCGACCTCCGACAGCTCGGCGTCATACGGCAGGACCGCGACGAAGAGCGGGTCGGTCAGCGACTGGCCTCCGGTCAGCGACTGGCGGTCATTTTGACTGGCCGGCCGAAATCGGCAGGCATAGGATGCCCCCGCCGTCCATGTCGTCGTCCAGCCGCCCCGGCCGTCGCTGCTCTGCGCGCCGGTGTAGATCGTCGCGGTATCCGGCATGATCCGCAGGTTGAGCTTGCGAATCTTGCCGAGCAGCTTGTCCGATACGATCTGCTTGGTCATGCCCTCACCAGTCGATTGCCGCGTAGCAGCCCGCCGATCAGCTGTGACACCGCCGCCGGCAGCGAGCCGGAAGGGCGAGAGCCGCGAAATTTCACCGAAACCCCATCGGCCGAAAAGGAATCGATGGAGTCCTCTTCCCCATCGTCAAAGCCGTCCAGGTAGGCCAGCGCCAGCTCGCACTGGGCGTCTTTGATGATTTGCGGGATCTCGGTCGTCAGGTACTCGTCGCCGTAATAACTCAGGTCCAGGCCTCGCACCGGATCCGGCTTGACCACGTCCGAGCGCGGCCAGGCCAGTGCCTGCGTCGCGAAGACTGGCGATCCGCGCCAGTTTTCGCGATTCAGCCGCCGCGCTGCCATCAGCAACGCCCGGCTGCGATCGTCGTCGTCGGCATCCCAAAAGACGTCGACGTTTAACCGCTCATCGCAGTAGCTTTCAAAATCGTCCAGCGATGCGTAGCTGTTGCTGGTCGATCCTCCGATGGTGGTCGTCAGGTTCATTACCGTTTCCGTGCTGGGCGCTTGTTGGCCTGCGCCACCCCGGCGCCTGCAACCGTCGGACGCTCGTCCGGCTCCGACGTTTCGACGATCCAGCCTGCTTGGCGCCAGTTGTCCACTTCGTCGGGGTGGACATCCGCCGTGACCGGCCCGCCTGGGTAGACGGGCTCGTCACGACGCATTTTGACAGTTGCATCAGCCATGATTATCCCAGGAGGATGGCCATGTGCTCCGGCTTGACCGCCTTCACGCCCCACGCCAACCCGACCTCGTATTTCACGCGCCGATACTGGCGATAGACCGCGATCTGGAAGGACAGGCCGCTGAACGGATCGGTGATCGTGGCCACGTCGTCGGCGTCGTCTCCGCCGTCCGGCATCGCCGGATGGCGCGTAACGAGGTGGATCGCGTTGCGGGAGAAGGCGAGGTTGGCGGTGTAACTGTTGCCGACCGCTACCGTGTCGTTGTCCACCCACGCAACCAGAATGCCGGGATTGGCCAGCACCAGCGAACCGGCGGACAGCGCCGTCTTGACCACGTATTTGTTGGCATCCCTGCCGCTCTGCGAGTTGGTGAAAATGTCGCCGGCCAGGATGGTGCCCGAACCGGTGTCCAAGGCGATCGTCGTCGAGCCCGCGGCGTAGCCCGCCAGCAAGTTGACGGCATAGCTGGCCCCGGTGCCCTTGGTGTGCGCCTTGACCTGCGCCGAATCGTGAATGTCGAAGCCCATGACTCGCCCGACCGAACCATTGCGCAGCGTCTGATCGGTGCCAGCCTCGTTCACTTTGAAGAGCTGCGACTGCTTGCCGCGCAAATTGGCCATCGCGGCCGTCGAGAGCACCAGATGCCGATCCGAGGCGGGCGCGCCGTTGTCATCCAAGATCTTGAAGACGTTGGAGGCGTCCGTGAAATCCGCCGCCGTGCCAAACGGCGCGGTGCCCGCCGTGCCGTAGGCGCGAGAGGCGTTGACGTACAGCGCGCCGAGGTCGGATTCGACTTCATTGACGAGCACGCGGAACGCCTGCGCGAACTGGTCGCGCATCACGTTTTGCCCCTGAGCGCGGTCTCCGACGGCGAGCGAGCGCTGCTCCTCTCCCGTCCACCGGATCGGTGCGACGCGGGATTTGCTGATCGTCATGGTCGCGGCCCCGATGGTCTGGTCGCCGCTGTCGGCTGGCGTCGCGCCAGGCGTCACATCCTCGGCGGTGATCGCCGGGACGATCGGATAGGTAATGTTTTGGTCTTTCGCCGCCCGCTCAGCCGAGCTGTTGCGCGTCACGGCGGGAATGAAGCCGACAAGCTCACGCGAAACGACATCCATCGCTTCGTAGATCGTCGGCAAAATCGAGCTTAACGTATTCGCCATATTCCCCTCTTCAGTCGATCTTTCAATCGACGATGGTTACGCCCGCCTTGACTTGCTTCATTGCCTCGTCCGGCGACAGCTTGTCGAAGGCCGCGCGCGTGATTGTCTTTCCGCCGGGTGATCCGGCCTTGGTGTTAGGGCCCGCGCCGCTCCCGCCGGCTTGCGAAGCGGCATAAAATTTGGGGCGTTGCGAGCGGTAGATATCCTTGAAGAACTTCTCCGGCGTGTCCGTCGTCGGATCGCCGTCCTCGTCCAGCACTTCAATCTTGCCCGCTTCGGTCAGCCGAAACCGCCGGGCGGTTTCCAGCATGGCCAGGTCAAGATCCTCCGGCAGTACGCCTGCCTTCAGCGCAATCTCCCGCAGCGGCACGGTCAGCTTGTAATGCTGGAGTTCCGTCGCGAGCTTCTCGCGTTCGGTTTGGGCCTGCTGCGTTTCGGTCGCCATTTGAGCCTTAAGCTTGGCGATCTGCTTTTCGAACGCTCGCAGGGTGGCATCGTCGCCCTTGCCGCTCTCCTTGCCTGGCGGCGCATCCTCGCCACCCGTCTTTCTCTCCAGCAACTGCTCAAGATCGGCCGGGTCGAGATCCTTGAATTTCTCGAATCTCGTCACCAAGTCCTTGGACTTCGCGAGCTTGTCGAGAAGCTCCCGGTTCTTGGCTTTCAGTCCCGACGCCTTGTATTCGGCGTATTTGTCGGGATCGAGCGTGTATTTGCCCTCTTTCTCGACGTATGTGCTGCGTAACGATTCCTCGACCGAATCGAGCGAATCAACCGTGAATTCAATTGACATGATTGGCTCCTCTGCCTAGCTTTGGAATATGGCGGCCTGGCCGCATGAATGTTGTACCCTAGACCCGAAATTTATTTTTTACTGACCGCGATCAAATGCGGTCAGCAGCGACTCGCCGATATTCGCGGCTTCCTCGCCAATGCGCATTTTCTCCTGCTCCGGATCAAAGCCCTCGGGAAGGCGACCGGCGCGCTCCAGCACTGCCCACATCGTCTCCAAGCTCATTTGCCGGCTGGCAACCATGGCGCTGTACGTTTGCACGTCCTGCGCGCTCAGGAAGAGCCCCTCGGACAACGCTTCAAGCTCGACGCTGCCGCTCTGCTCGAGTCCGAGATAAGCGGAGGTATAGTAGAGCGCCAGCTCGAGCGCATCCTTTAGCGAGCGAGCCGCGGTCGCCAAATCGCTGTCCGACTGCACTTTTGAAATCAATTGCTCGGTGGCGGTCGTGGGAGCCGGCGACGGGCCGGCCAAGAGCGACAAGCCCAGCATCGCCATCTGCGCCTTCAGGTCCTCGAGGTCGGTTCGCGCAGCCGCCAAGGCCGCGCCCGTGGTCTCCGCGAACGCCACGTGTCCGTTCTCCTGGTCCACGTCAAAATACGTGTACGGCCCGATCGGCTCAATTTGCTTGGCGGTGTTGCGACCGCGAAACCACAGCACCGGCCGCGATGACACATGCAGGTAGATGGAATAATCCGAATATTTTTGATAGTGCGTCAGATTGACGAGCGCCAAATCCAGCAACGGCGGCTTGCTGGTCAAGAAGCCCGTGCGGCGCGCATAGATCACGGTCGCCGGGATATACGGCAAGCTGGTCGGGCCTTCGGCTTCCAGCAGATACTCTTTCTTGCCGCCGCTCTCCGTCTCGCGATAGAGTTGCCACGATCCAGGGCGAAGGACACGATATCTCTCGACCTTTTTTTCGCCGTAATCTCCATCAGGCTCGATCGATTCCTCCTCCAACACCAGCAGCGTCAATGCCTGCTGTCCCCGGATTGTCTCAACGCGCCAATTGACGATCTGGTCCGCTTCGTAAAAGACCCAATAGGGCCGCCGGTTGAGCGCCCGCTCGTCGGCGAGCGTCGCCCCCGGCGGCAGGGGCGGAGGCATATCGACGTAAATCAGCCCATGGCCGTATTTCAGGGCCGAGGCGAAAGCTTCCTTCGCGAACACGGCGGCATGGGTTCCGGCATTGTCGATATTCTCCCATAGGTCGAGCAGGGCGGGCGGGTTGTCGTCGGCCAGGCGCGGCTCCTTGCGCAGCACCATGCCGGTCAGCGCTTGAAGTGTCCGTTCCGTGGCATTGAAAAACAGCGCGCGGTTTTTCCGAAGAGCGTAATCGTGGGTATCCTCGGCGGGCTCCAGCGGCAGGTAGGTCGGGCCTTTTTGCCGCAACCGTAGCGTCCCGGCGCAGACGTCCGCCATGAGATCCCAAGACGGCTCCATCTCTCGATGGGCCGCGTTGTGATAGCCAGGACTGTTCTTGTCGGTCTCAAGCATATTCAACAAAAATGGGCGCGGCGCTCAGGCCGCGCCTCTGATGGAGACACCATGTATGTTGCCTCACGCTACACACAGGAACAGTATACGAAGCCCAAAGATTTATTTTGGGCGCCGTCATTTGAATCCTGCCGCGACGCCCTCGCTGAAATTCGACGGCGTCTGCAAATATAGCCACCCCTTGAGCCCGGCCCATTCCGCCGGCGGGCTGAACAGCACCAGATCGATCCCCGGCAATACCGGGTCTTTCTCGATCCGCGCCTCGACCTCCAGCAGCTCCCCCGCCTCGGTGTAGAGCAATACTTTGTAAAATACGTTCTCCGGCGACCGGAACGATCGCGCGCCCGAGGCGTGCAGGCGCACCGTCGATCCCGCGATGACCGGGATCACGCCCTTCTCGACCACCTGCACCATTCCACCGGCCCCGATTACAAGGCCGAGCGGATAACCGTTGACCACGTTCCACCAGGGCGCGGTGTCCGTCAGATGAAATTTGTACTCGAAACTCATGGCCGCCTTCACTCGGAGCACTTGCGGGGAGATATACCACCCGAATCGCAGCTTGACGTATTGCGACTGCGGGACCTCGTCGGGCACGACCAGCATGATCGCCGTCGGGCCGACCATCATCAGCCGGCACGGCAAGCCGTCGATCGTGACCGATGCTCCGCCGAGTTCCGTCGGCAGATTCACCCAGTCCTGGGCGGTCGCCGTCGCTGTCGCGAGATTCGCGCCGCGCACCAGGGCGATCGCGCCGCGCGAGACCGGGCCGGGACCGTAGGCGTGGGCAATGTCGTAAACCTGCGCGGCCGCCGGAGCGGCCAGGAGCGTCAAAAGCAGCAATAATCCTCGAAACATAGGGGCATCTCCTTTCAATTGCATTGTGCGCCAGCCAGGGAATTTATTTTTTTCAGCGCCGGAGTTTGCCCTGGTGCGAAATGACGCGCGGCGTCCGCACCCAATTGGCGATAGCTAGGGCGTCGCCGCGATCCGGCGAACGGCCGAGGCGCTTCTTAATCTCATCCTTCGATTCGAGCTTGATCCGCCCCCTGCTGTCGTAGCTGAATTTCACGTTGGTCAGATCGGCGGCCAGCTTTCGGTCCTCCGGGAGCGCCAGGTCTCCGGCCTGCAGCGCCTCCCGCAAGGCCCACCACATCTCAGCCCGCGAATTGACGAATTTGCGATCCTCCCTGGCCGCGGCTCCAGCGATACACGGGACGACCGGCGCGCCTTGCTCCTTCAAGCGGTCGGTCACTCCCCCACCCAGCCCGGAGTCGTCCACGCCGATCTGCGGAGACTTGGTCGCCAGCAGCTGCCCCGCCGTGGCCATTAAATCCTGCCCGCGCCTGGTGATCGGCACGCCGGCCGCGCCACTTTCCCCAATCGAGATAATTACCGTCTCGTCCTGGCCGTATCTGGCCACGTCGCAGCCGATCGCGGCCGTCTGGCCAATTTGGTCAGACCACCTTGCCTGAGCGGCCTCGACCAGGCGCAACGGAATCAAGACGTCATCTCCTTCCTCCGGCCATAGGCCCAACACCCGGGCACGATACAGCGACGTATCGCGCCCGCCGTATTCGGCGAGTCGCTCGTCCACCCATTCCCGAGTGACGGCGCCGGGCACGACGATTTCGCCGGTTTTGACATTCGGGTGCTCCTCGCAGGACAGCCGGAGTACGTTCCACAAGCCACTGTCGTCTTTTTGCTTGAACTCGCTGGTAGGATCGGTGGGGTTGCCAATCGCCAAGAAGCGATCATGCGGGCCCACCGCGAGCCCCTCGGACGCTTCCCAGATGCCGGGCGCGACGCCGGTCGCCTCGTCGAATATAGCCATCACGCGCGGCGCGTGGGTGCCCTGAAATCTGGTTGGATCGTTGGTCGAGAGCCCTATCGCGAACCATTCGTCGGAGAGGCTGAGTTCGGTCTGGTTCGGCGCGCCACCAAGCGGAAACGGCGCATTGGCGTGCGCGACGCGCAGCTCGCGCCAGAGCAAGTTTTCCACTTGAAACCATGTCGGCGCCGTCGTGACCACTTTGGACCCGGGGTGCGCATAGAGAAACCACAACGCCAGCCGGGCCGCGAGCCAAGTCTTGCCGACGCCATTGCCCGCCGTCACCGCTGTCCGCCGATTTTTGGCCACGCTCGAAATGACGTCCGACTGCTGGCGCGTGAGATACGGCACGCCCAGCACGTGCCGCAAAAACCATTCCGGATCCGTCTGACTGCGGGCCAGGACGGCCTGCGCCTCTTTACGATTGCTCATCGGACTTCGTGGTCGCCAATTTGGCGAGATCGGCGAAGGTTAAAGGTTGGCCGGCCGTGGTGTGATCCACGCGGTCGATCAGTAAGCCGTGATGCTTGGCCAGCACCGCCAACGCCTGCACTTTATTTTTAATTTGACGGGGATCGGCTAGGACCCCGGGAAACTCCTCGATCGGGAGTTTGGCGACGTGCGTCAGCTCGGCCAGGACTTCAGCGGCCGTCATTGAATGGATTTCGAGAAACTCCCGGATTGCCGCTTGAATGGCCGGATTGCGCAGATTGCGCAAGGACATCTCGGAGCACATATCGGGTGCGTAGCCGGCGATCTCGGCGGCCTTGTGCCCGTTCAGCCGCGCCACTCCCACATAGGCATCGACAAACGCCTGCTGCTTGGCGGTCAGTGATCTGATTGTCGCGGTGCGCTTGCTCACGGCAAGAATGTGCCATGAGCGCGGAAATTATTTTTGCGCGGCGGGTGGCGACGCTAAAAAACCGCGTCTGCCGGGATGTTGCTGTAGTCGATCGGCGGCGCGGCCTTGATGACCTTGCCACCGTAAAAAGCGGCGATGTCGGCGGCAAAGTCGTTTACAGCGTCGGGGCGATAGCGCGGCGCAATGTTCAGCGGTGCGCCCGCATGATATGAGCGCATTTCTTGATTGAGCAGGCGGGCCAATGATTTTGACGCGGATTCCCAGCGCTCGCCGTCGAATGTCGCGGTGCGCGGGCCAATGCTGATTGTGGCTATGCGCTTTTTTGCCATTATCGCTTTTTCGCTTTTCTGAGCAGATCCACGATAAAATCAAAATAGTCAGGATCGGCTAGCGCGAATCCTCGCGGATTATTATATAACTCTTGCAGCCCCATGGATAGGATTTCACTCGATCGGCGAGTTTTCCAGTCTGGCACGTCTGCGGTTTCGCCTGTTTCGCCGTACCATTTGCCCGCGTAAGCATCATCGAACTTGTCTTTTAAGAAAATTTCGTCTTCTGTATAACCGCGATTTGGAAACAATTCTTTAAGTTTGCGCAGTTTATCGCCTTCCGTTCGGCGGCGGAAGAAAGCGGAAATTTCGTCAAAAATGTATTGTGATCGGTATTCAAGCCAATGGCCAAGCTCATGGACGACCACATCTGTTTCCGTGCCGTTGGAAGCAATGACAACCTGGCGCAATCCTTCAGAATAATAGCTGCGACTAACGCCGTTTGGCTTCCATGCAATATTGACTTGAAAATCGCGAATGTCCGGTTGATCGCCAACCAGTCGCCGAAACGCGAGGACGTGCTCATCAATCTGATTGCGCACATCGTCCGTCAACGCATCCGCGCCCCATTCAGACAGATCGCCGAAAACAGAGGTGTCGCGTTGCGCCTGCCAAACAAATTTTGCTTCGTCGTCAAAATACAGCAGATTGCGATAGCGATCGTTCAAGCCGCGTAGAATGCGGGCCCGCTCGTTGTTGAGTTGCTGCATCCCCGCGTCTAGCTCTGTCCAGCGTTTAAGCGAGGTGCTCCGCTTGGTCATTTGCTTGGCAAGATCGCTGGCCAATGCTCGATTGGCTGCAACGGCTGCGTCAACTTCCGCTGCGATTTTGTCAAATTCAGCGCGGATTTGCGCGGCGGATAGAACG
>WBZP01003713.1_pt1 | contig 16345 bp, 13 predicted proteins | sample 5204301 | NCBI WGS metagenome assembly WBZP01 (sample SAMN12412401, study PRJNA552823) | activated sludge metagenome | isolation source: activated sludge from nitrification reactor of wastewater treatment plant... | place: USA: Pennsylvania | collected 2017
ATTTTTCCGTCGCCGTTTACGTCCGTGTCCAGATTTTTCTGCTCTCAGACGGAAAACGGAGAATTAGGCCGCCACAATGGCGGTCCGGTCCGATTGTTATCTGGTGTTTGGCTTACGATCGAGCTCGGCCAGCGCTGAATGGAAATCTGATGTCAAACTTGATGCCGGTGGCTGCGGAGGACTTGGGCGGAGGGGAACGCGATGTGTGATGGTTGTCCGGTCACGATTCCTGACTGGATCATCGCGGCATCCGCTTCTGAAAGAGGAACACTCCCTTCGGCCTAGTCTTTGATCCGGTGAAGGGAATCTGTCCGATGGGTTCCCAATCGAGGTTCCGCATGCACTGGATGAGGCTAGCTGGGTCGTAGCGGCGGACTTGCCACATGCAGAACTCTTTGGTGCGCTGGCCGGGGAGGCTGACCTTGGCGATGAACTGGAGTCCGTAGCTCCCCGCGAGGGGGCGGTTGGTGTCGAGGCGGAAGGAGAACGACACGTCCTGCACGTCATGGCAGTAGCGTCGAATGGGACCGCCCAGCCATCGCTGATGCCCCTCGGGAACGGGCTTGGAGAGTGCGGGGTCTTGGCTCCGAATCTGGGCTGGGTCGTTCGACGTGGTGAACGAATAGTCTGCGTCGAATAGGAGGAGGTCGCCCGGAGCCGCTCCGGCGAAGGCGTTTTGGAAGAAGTAGGGTTCGTGATCGATGTTGCCGATGGTGTTGCCGAGCAGCATGTAGATTCGACGGCGATGCGAGCGTGCCGGTGTGTAGTGAAGCTGCATGTACCGAGGCAGGTGGTGGAAGTTGCCCTGGATTCCGCAGACGAAGACTCCGGCGTCTTCCTCGAAGGTATCGGCGGCGTGCTTGAAGGCCCGGCTTAGGAGGGGTTGACTGGCGTCGAGGAGATAGAACCGGATGTTGGGCTCGTCGCAGTGCTGGCGAATCTGTTTGACGAGCTGCACCTCGCTCTTGCCGTCGCCTGGCCCGAGTGCGATCAGGTCCAGTCCCACATCGCCGACAACCTCATGGATGCGCTTGGCGATGGCTTCGTGCGGCATGCTCTCTCGGAACGACGCGATGTAGCTTGGCGTGTTGCAAAGCTGAATCCAGTCGAGCGCGCTCTTGTGATCCAGGTACACATAGGTCTGCTCCATCGAGCCACCGCCGCCGTTGAGCTGCTGCCCGAAGTCCGACATCATCTGCACCGAGTCGAACCCCGGCGACACGTACCAGTTGGGCGCGAGGCGGTGGCTGTACTCACGGACGGCGGGTAGCGTCGTCACTTCGGAGGGCACCAGCTTCAGCTCAGCGACGGAACACAGAGATAAGAGCGCGGTGCGGCCCGGCTGCTTGGTGCCCTGCTCGAGCTTGCGGATGAGGCTCAGCGACAGCTGCGAGTAGTCCGCCACCTGTTCCTGCGTCAGCCCGGCCTCGCTGCGATGCTGGCGCAGCACGTCCCCGAAGCTTCGCTTCTTGTCCCGCGACGGCGCAAAGTGAACATGGAGGAGCTGAAGCACCTGACGCTGGAGCGACACCAGCTCGTCGTGAGCTTGACGCTTGACCCGATCCGACCCAGGCGACAAATCACAGAGTGCCTGGAGTCCTTGCCGAAGGTGAAACAGCGCCGCCTGGAACGGCGAAGGCTCTAAAGTGTCACCACTGAGCACGGATGGGAACTCCGACGAATTAGCGGACTCTACTTGCATGGCGTTGGCTCCGATGGACGACGAAAACAGACTCATCAATGCCACACAGAGTGGCACCCGAGTCCCTTTGGCTTTGAGCACGTAGCTTCCGAAACTGCAAGGGCAATCGAGGGGTAAAAGGTCGAGGCAGCCGTTGCCCGATCCCAGCCCCTCCCAGACCCGCGCCGCTCGGGAGGTTCCATGTCTGTCGCGTTCTCATCGCAACCACTTGCTGCCGAACAGTCCCCGATCTTCCTTGGCGTTCCGTCGAAACATCCTCGTGGTTTCAATGCGGTATGGGTCGCAGTTCTCTGTGAACGGACTGCGGCCTATCTGCTGGCCTCGTTGCTGGTGCTCATGCTGTGCGAGCGCTACGGCTACCCCCGCGACGAAGCGCTACGCATGGCCGGGCTTGTCACCGCCGCTGGGTATCTCGGCTGTCTTCCCGGTGGCCTACTCGCTGACCGACTGCTCGGGCACCGTCGAGGACTCAGCTTCAGCCTGATATTCTTGACGGTCGGCTATCTGCTGCTGACTCTGCCGTCGCGGCTTGCTCTCTGGCCGTCGGTCGCAGTGCTCATCCTGGGGAATAGCCTGTTCAAGCCCAGCGCCCATGCGGTCCTCGGTCGTCTCTACGCCCCGAATGATCCACGCCTCGAGCGGGCACAGGTCTGGCTCCATCTTGCGATCAACGTCGGTGCTGTGCTCGGCGCGGTCATCGCTGGACTCACAACAGAGTGGTGGGGCTGGTCTGGTGCCTTCGCCGTCGCGGCGTTGGCAGTGTTCGCTGGTTGGCTCTGTCTGTTCATCGGACATCGCGACGGGCCGGCAGCAACCAGACCGGCGCTCTCGTCGGAACGGAATGCCTCCGCCGAAGACATCTCGCCGTGGAATCGAGTCAAAACGATTGCCGCCCTGACGCTGGCAATGCTGCTGCTCAACGTGTGCTTCGGCCAAGTCGAGGGCTCGCTGCTCCTGTGGGCCACCCAGCACACCGACCGCACGCTCGTCGGTTACACCATGCCTCCATCGTGGTTCGTCGGAATCCCAGGGCTGTTGGTGCTGATACTGGCCCCCGTGCAGCTCGGCCTTCTGCCTCGGCTACAGCGTCGACTCGGAATCCGTCGGCTCGTCGCGGTGGGCTTGGTTGCAACGTCGCTGGCCTTCCTTGTCCTGTTGCCCGCCGTAGTGCTGAGTAATAGACAGCTCGTCAGTGTGGGCTGGCTCGTTATCTGTCATTCGCTGCTGGTGATCGGCGAAACCCTCGTTGGTCCACTCGGTCTGGCTCAAGTGCTCCGACTTGCCCCGCCTCGATTCATGGGCGCGGTCATGGGCGTTTGGTTCGTCTTCGGTGCTGTCGGCTATTGGCTCGCTGGCGAGATCGGCGCGCTGTGGGTCCGGTGGTCGCCCATTGGTGGATTGGTTATCCTGACAGTTTTACCTCTGCTGGGTGCGGGAATGCTCTTTGTCGCGGAAAGGAAGGGAAGCGCAGAGCAGATCCGTGCGAGCGGCTCTACATAAAGATTATGCCGCCAGTCGCGAGCAGCGATGCACCATCGACATAACCATAATGATGATATAGTCGAAGCACGCATCATGTGGTAGCGAGTGCCCTGAGTGCGTGGCCACGATCGGGGAGCGTGGCCACGCTTGACCCTGGCGCGGCCACGATCGCGATCAGGCCCCCGTCGAGAAAAAATTCCGCTCAACCCGAAAATTGCCGATCGTGGCCACGCCCTACATGTCACCGTGGCCACGGTGATGGAAATTTGACCAGGGGGTCGCCTGTGGCGGGCGACTGGCGGTCGCTAATGGTCAATCAGCCGCGAATGTCAAATATCGTCGTCCGAGATGCTTGTGTCGCTGTTGAGCATGTTGCGCATCACATCGACCAAGCTCTCGCGCTTCTGGGTCTTGGGCAGCCGATCTTCTGGAAGGTTGCAGATCGGCTGAATGATCGATTTTAGGCTGACGGGCGTTACGCTGCCGTGTTCCTTCTTCGCCTTCTTCACGATCTCATCAAACAGATCGAATATCGCAGAGAAGAAATGCCTCTTGAACAGCAGCGATTTTTCTTCAAGTTCCTCGTGGAAGGCGCGGAGGAACTTGAGGACAAGTTCATACTGCTTGTCCCTCGACGTAACACGACGCATCGAATCGCCGCGAATCGCTCGGATGACAGCGGTATTGAACGATGAACGCGATAGCTTCCCGCTCGATGTCTGCGCGGCGCTGAGCTTTCCACATAGCGGTGATTCGGCGTCGGTGTTAAGCCTATCGAACAACTCGCGGAGCAGCCGTTCCTCGTCGGTCTCGCTGCCAGCCAGCCCCTTCACGTCGAGAATCAGTGCCTTGGGGACTCCCTGGTGCTTGGTGTTGATATCGACGAACAGGCGAACCTCGTCGGCACGCGACAGCCCTTCATAGATGGCGACGGGGACGCGATGACGGGCCGGACATTTGTGATAGCCCCACATTCGGTGCTGGCCGTCGAGGATGACGAACGCATTGGGCACCCGTTTGAACGAGATGCCCTTGTTTTCGCGGATGTGCCGAAACTCTGCCTCGGGCTGCGCCGACAGCACGATGTTGATGGGAATCGAGTTGCCCTCGGTGTTGAGGTACTCGGCGATCTCGTCGGCCCGAGTGGAACTGAGCCGTCGCTGAAATCCATCCATCGGGTTCTCGTGCCGTCGCTCGACGGTACAGAACGGAAAAAGCTCGTCGATGAAGATCGTCGTCAGATAGACCGCGTGTCCGTTCTGTTCAATCTTCAGCGTCGAGTACCAGGGGGACCGATCCCCCGAAGGAGCAGCGGCAGCGGGAGTGACAGGAGGTTGGTTCCTTTTCTTCTTAGTCATGGCGTTACAATCCCAAGGCAAAGGATGGACCCCTACCAACGGTCAGGACCGATCGGTATGAGCAAACTGGTACTCATTCATAGTACAGAATGGTGGGTCGGTAGGCTAGAGGGTTGTGGTGGCGAGGTTGATTCCGTAGGCATTGTCTCCGCGTGCCAACCGCAACGGGCTTGCCGAGAACTTCGGTCGACTCAGATGGCCTCGGAACCTGGTGCATGGCACTGAGCGACTTCGTTGGGCTGAGGCTTGAGTTTGTTTGCCCATCATCGCAGGGTGATCGCCGTCACCACCGCCGCACCTCGATGGACATGAATGCACGTTGGAGAACGGTGCGCTGCGATGTAGTCTGCCGTCATGTCGATCGCGGAGTTTGAGGAGAAGGAGTTCGAGGGGCCCCTCAATGGACAATTGGGACTCGGCGGTCCGTTATGGTCGCCGGGTCAGGTGCTGGAGAATCTCGTCGGTTTTGACGTGGCGATGCTCACAACCGACGCGGTCTTCTGGGCTGCGCGGGGGTTCCTGGTGCCACCCCAAGGTGCGGTGGGGTTACCAGCGTGGTGGCCTTGGGCCCTCAACTGCCGTGCATGGCACCTCCGGCACCCGCCGCCATTCAAAATGAACGTCTTCCTTCAGCACAAGCGTCCCGAGTATCTCTCTCGCAGCAGTGCCGCCGAGTGGGCTACGTGGAACACCGCCTACTTTCGCTTCTGGATCACCCACCACCAGCAGGTTGCTCTTGACGCATGCGCCTCTGCGCTTGGTCAGAATGGCCTTGTGGCGTATGCGAGCCCCGCGTTCCACACCCGTGTAGATCTGTTTGGACACATTGCGGACCGGACACTGGTCGCGAATACCCACTTCGCTCCTGCGATCAAGCTAAATCGACACACACGGTACACGTACGTAGACGCGACAACCTCTGGCTTGGCTCACAGCGAGCCATCACGTGTGGAACCGCTGATCATTCTGAATGGAGGTGGCATCGGAGAGGAGCCGCCCGAGGAGCCTCCGGGCGGCGGCGATGGGCACCCGCCAGAACAACTGCTGAGCGACGCACGCCGAGCCGCGCAGGCTGCGATTGCCGTAAGTCCAGACCTCGTGGGGAGCGAACCGCTGTTCGCTGCCGCTGTTGACCGGGCCGTGTCCATCCTTGAATCAAGTGGTGTCGACATCACCGAACCCCTCCTCGATTTCATCAACCCCGCGATGTTTTCGGCGATGTCGGGCGTTCGCTGGCTCGTGCTGCCCGCTACAGGACCAACGCGGAGAAACCATAGGGCGAGTAGATGAAGCAACTGTACTTTCCGCTCGACGCTCGGGAAGTCTGCGACAACTGGGCTAGCTTAGCTAGCTAAACCCCATCCATTCCCAAACTCGCACATTTCCCAGAGGGCGCCGGTGGTCCCCACGCTCTGGACCCAATCTGTTGGCCTTGGAAAGGAGTCGGGTTAGAATGCCGACGGTGACCATCCTCGCGTTAGTGTCGGATCGCTTCGGCGACGTCGGCAAGGACAGGAAAAAACTGGACAGTACGACACTCCAAAATGTAATATGATCGACGCAAAGCAGTTCCTCGCTCGGATAGTTTGTCGGGCCCTGCCCTTCGGGTGACGGAACTAAATAGCCAGCGTCGATGACGCTGGCTTTTTTTTGTCCCACTGCCTACGACAGGCCTGCCTCGTGATTCTTGGCGCTTAGCGCCAAACAAAGCATGCTTGTCGGAAGATTGCCCAGTTCTCTGCACCGAGCACTTAGAAGCCGAATTTTGGCTGCCATAAACGGCCGTCCTGAGTATTCTGCTTCTTATGGAAGCTGAGAAGTTCGCCTCGCATTGGACCGATTCTGATCTGGCCAAGTCGTTCGCGTTCATCTTTGGAGACGTGGCCTCTATTGCCACTCTGCTGTTTTCAGGGGGACGCAAGGCATATGAAGCGCTGACCGAGTCGCGTCGGAAGAGACGCCTTGAGGGCGCGACCAGCGGAGAAGCAGCCGACGCCGCCTACCTAATTCAACAGGCACTTACGGACGGTCATCGGGACGATGTTCCCATGGCCGCCCGGTTGCAAGTCATTCTGATGCTGTCTTCGTTTGGTGAAGCGATGGCGCGTAGCTTGGCATATGGGCTAGTCTCGCCTGACTGGGTCGAGCAGAAAGGGATGACGCTCTTCACCCACCGATTGGCGAGCCGCTGGCCTAGCGTCCTTGCACCAGATGCTCCTGATCCTAGGGTTGCACTCCTCCAACGGGAGTGGGTCGTTGCAGACCCTCTAAGAACGCCTTACTATCGTACATTGTGGGAGGCATTGACTGATCCATCGGCCCAAGTTCCATTTTTCCGCGCTGATGAGACGTTGCTATCGAGCCTGTCCAGAGAGGGCCATCCATCATCTCCGTATCGGATATTCGAACAATTCTTTCGAGTATCCTACGCTCATAATCTGAGCAGCCCGTCAGGTGTAACTGTAAGGCGGTACCAGCGGGAGCTGATCAAAGGGCAGTCTGCGCTAGTACAACAGCTGTTGCTTCAAGACATGGCGAGTTGGGGAGCACAACACGTCTTCGGCAACGCTACCCAACAGACCGATTTGCCCTACCTGCCGCTCGGCCAACTTTATGTGGAGCCGAAGGCGCGAGGGCCACACGGATCTGGTCCAATTCTTAATCTGCTGAACGATCTTCTGTGGGAGAAAAATGAACAAGTTGTTGTGGTGCAAGGTGATATGGGGCTTGGGAAGTCCTTGACAGCAAGGATCTTGGCTTGGCAATTGGCGGAAAAATGTATATCTAATGGACAAAATGGCGCAGATAATGTATCGCCATTATTCATCATCTGCGCAAGAGACCTGGACGCCGGGGTGATAGATAACCTCAATGAGTTAGCACGCAGAGCATTACATCGGCATGCCAAACAAATTGGGCTTGATTTTGCAGAAAATAGTCCATTATTTGAACCACCTAACGGCGATCAGCAGCGTGTTTTAATGATATTGGACGGTCTTGACGAGGTAGTACTGACCAAAGATCATGTGAGACGGTTATTTGAGCATCTACGCCGTGCCACATCCACAAATCTTCGTTGCTTAGTATTATCTCGGCCTCAAATTGTACCAAATAAAGAGCTTAGAAGGCTCAATATCCCCTACATTACTGTTGAGCGATTTAAGTTCGATGAGCCTGATAGCCTTGTGCAAGAATGGCTTGCTCGTTGGAATTTTCTAGAGCGATGCCCCAGGGGGCAAATACCGCTTACACTAAAGATGCTTGAAGAACAGCAAATGGGTGACTTGGCGCCCACTCCAGTATTGCTATTCATGATCGCATATACTTGGGAGCGGCTTCAGGGTGCAAATCAGAAAATTCCCCGCTCGCTGTTATATGAGAGATTTGCTTACCAAATCGCCCGAGGAAAGTTGGAAGTTGATGTTGGTTCGGAACACGATAGCATAAGGACAGCGAGTGCTATGCTCCGGCCACGGCTTGAGAAACAGGGAGACATACTCCCCGGACCAGAAACGGATGAAACGTTGACCCAAGCCATGTTATGGCTCATGGCTCGCGTGGCTTGGCGAGCACACTGTCAGGGCCAACATATAATAGACGAGAATAAGCAATCACTATTCAGAAGTGATATAGAACGACTTCTCGAAGAGGAATTTGACCTTCGCGGCGCAAGTGAGCTAACTCCAATCTGCAGTGGATTATTATTATCGCTCCAATCTGATTTATTGGGTGATAATCAAGCTGTCGTCTTTGGCCATCGATCCTTTAGAGAGTTTTTGGTGGCACGATTTTGGGCTGGAAGACTTAGGCGAATAATCCGTGCAAATGGACGAGAACGCGCACGGCTACTGAAATTACTGCTAAGTGGTCGACTATTAAAACATGGAGATCAGAGCTTCGGATTTTTGTGCGATATAATCACGACAGAACATTCTGTCGGTAGTTTTAGTGGCAGCGTAGGAGCTAGCCCATGCCCGTTAGGATGGGAAAAGAAGGAGCGAAATCAACTTGCGAAGCTGGTTATGGAATGGTTTTTAGATGAATCCCAGGATATCAGACTGGACGACCAAGATGATTTTCCGACAGCTCGGCGCGATCGGCGCCCTTATTTGCGTGAAGCGGCGTTAGCGTTGCGTTGCCACCTTAACCCAACTGCGTTAGAAATTTCAGATTCGGGTAGTGTTCGTTCATTGATCGCATGGTTCTGGGTTAACGGACAAAATCCCTTGCTACTTGTGCCAGGGATAATACTGACAGAAACAGTTCTGTCAGGTGCCGATCTAAGCGGAGCTATTCTAAAGGATGCTCAACTGACAAAATGCAAAATGCGGGGCACGATCCTTGAGGGTGCCAATTTAATCAACGTTAACCTCAATGGTAGTGATTTGACCGGATCAAGCCTTGTTAGAGCAAATCTCGATAATGCAACGTTGTCAGAAACCGAATTCTACGGAGCTAATTTAGAGGCTGCTCAACTTAATGAAGCAAAAGGACTATCTACGAGATTTGTAGCAGCGTGGATGCCCAGGAGCAGGCTCAGCGGTGTGCACCTTCCAGGTGCAGATTTTCGCAATGCAATGCTTCTTGATGCTCACTTAGATGATTCTTACCTTGTCGGTGCAAAATTCCGCTTAGCAAACTTGATGGGCGCTAATCTTAGGGGAGCTGACCTATCACGTGCAGATCTTTCGAGCGCAAATCTCAGTAGGGCTGAACTGAAAGGTGCCAACCTATGCGGGGCTGATCTCCGAGGCGCGATCATAGATGGGAAACGAGTCAATCTTTCGGAAGTAAGTTACGATCCGTCGACTCGCTGGCCGAAAGGCTTTTCTCCACCCAGTGGTTGAGAAAGGGCACTCAAATTTCGGCTTCGCATCCACTTTAGAGCCAAAGCCCTCTAATACGCTCGCGGAAGCCTTGTCCAAATTATGTCCTACCTCGAAAGTGTCCACCAGAACCCGATCCGTGACCACGGTTACAACTCCCCACCGCCGATCCAACAAATTGTTCTTGCTCCGTACGACTCCATCCCCGTTCTAACGGGAAGATACTCTAGCGGGGAGACCCTGTAACGGGGAGACCCTTGCGAAATTCTCAAAGACGTGCTGGAGACGTCGAGTTGATCGTTCGTGGGCCCGACTGCTGCTGTGGACCAGATGGCCGGTTGGCAAGCGGCCATGCTGGTCAAGGACTGTGCCCCAGCCCCCCGCTAGTCAGCAGAACGCTGCGGGCTCCTCGTTCTGCGTGGCGTAGTACCCGTCAAACCGCCCCTCCATGACTTGAGCCACCTGCGCTGGCCACCAGTGATCATGTCCTCTTGGCGTCTTGTACCCCGCTTCCTCAAGCAGTTTAGCCAGCGTCGGCAGCGGAGGCTTCTCGAAGGGCTCCCCCGGACACTCCTTCTCATGAGCCCGCACCATCCTCGTCAGCATCATCTCCAAATACCGTCGAGGGCTGAGCAGTCTCGCCGCGTCGCTGCTCCGTAGCAGCCCCTGCACGCTCCGATCGGTGAACTTCCGTCCCTTTAAGGGAATCCATCCCTGTTCATTGAGGATCGACGCGATCTGCCTCGCGGTGTGACCGTTGGCGCGCAGCTCGAGGATTCGCTCCCGAATCTCCTCATCGGTGTACGGTCGCTCGTTGTGCGCCCTCGGAGTGATGTGGCGCAGCCTCAGTCGCAGGTTGTAAATCAGACTCTTCGTCCACGTCTCCCCTTGCGGCGGTTTGGTTCCTTTGGCGTTGAGTCTGTCCGCCATCTCCGAGATTCCCACTCCCTCCCTTGCCCATTCCTTAATCTGCGCGATGACCGCCAACTCATCCTCGTCATCGACGAGAATCTTCATCCTCGGATGATCCGGCGCAGGAATCGTCCGCTTCCCAAACGGCACCTTCCCAAAGTGATACCCGCTCTTCCTAATATGATTGATGGCCTCCTTCGTCCGCTCCCCCGTCGCTTCCCGTTCCATCTGCGCAAACACCAGGAGGATTCCCACCAGCGCTCGCCCCAGCGACGAGTCCAGCCGGATCGATTCCCGAATCGCCACCAATTCCTTCGTCCCGTCTTTGAAGTACGTTTCATACAGCTCGCAGAAGTGCTTGATCGAACGACTGAGGCGATCAAACTTCAGTACGATCAGCACGTCCGCAGATGTCTGCAACGTCCGCAGTGCTTCCTGAAGTCCGGGCCGGACATCCTTGCCGCCGGAAATCACGTCCTTGCAGATCTTCACCAGCTTGATCCCATGCAGCGCGCAGTACCCCTCGATGGCACTCTGTTGCGCGTCCAGAGACATTCCTTCCGATGCCTGCATGTCTGTGGAAACGCGCACGTAGCCCACCGCTCTGCGCTGGATTCCTTCCCCTCCGTAATGTCCTTGGGAGTCTCTGCCCGCGATTCCTTTGTGCGCTCTGTTGATACTCTTCATGACCCAATCCTCCGTCGCCGATGTAGGCGATTAGGAGTTAAGTCATAATGAGATTAAGCGTCTGCTGCGACGACGCCGCGTGGGAAGCCAGAAGCGGTGATCATCGTCGTCTGACCGAGCGCGCCTTCGTTGTTGAGCGTGAGCCCGATCTTTTGGTCGGCGTAGATGGCCGATACAACGTCGGGACGTCCGTCGCCGTTGATGTCTCCGAGCGCGATGCTGGTTGGCGACGAAGACATGGCTGTACCAAGCGATGCAGTCTTGGGCGCCGCGAACGTGCCGTCGCCGTTGTTGGTGAGCAGCGCGACGGTTGAGTCTTTGTTCAGACAGACCAGCAAGTCGACGTTTCCGTCGCCAGTGAAGTCAGCAGCCTGGACCATGTAGGGACCGCTGCCCGCTTGGTAGTCTTTCTTCACCGCAAAGTTGCCCGCACCGTCGTTGATGAGGACGCTGACGTTGGCGGAAAACTCGTTGGCGACGATGATGTCGCTCTTTCCGTCTTTGTTGACGTCGGCAAACTGGACAAAGCGCGGGATGTTGCCAGCGGTGAGCGGAATCGGCGTGTTGTAGGTTCCGCCCGCTTTGCCGGTGATGAGCGTCAGGTTGTTGCTGGCGCTGCCGCTGTTGGCGACGATCAAGTCGAGGATTCCATCGTTGTTGATGTCTTTGACATCCAGGCTGATGGGAAGATCTCCGCTCATGATCGGCGTGCGCGTTGGGAAGGTTCCGGTCTTGCTGTTCGGAAGCACGCTGATGCCCGACGTGTTCGAGAAGTTGGCGACGAGCACATCGGTGAATCCATCGGCGTTTAGATCGAGCACTTTCAGTCCGTACGCATTTGCTCCAGCGGCATACTTCGCGACGGGATTGAAGGATCCATCGCCATTTCCAGACACCGTGAAGATCTGACCAACGGTGCTGTTGTCCGTCGCCACGATGTCGGGCTTGTTGTTGTTTTCTAGCTCGGTGACGGCGACGTGATGCGGCGAGCCTCCGACGGTGATCTTGCTGGCCGGATCGAAGGTGATGGTGCCGTAGTAATAGCCAAAGATGCTGCCGCTCATGGCGGCGCGCCCGCTCGGGTTTACCACCGTGACGGTGACGAGTCCCTTCACACCGGGGCGCGGCGGAAGGCTGACGACAATCTGCGTGGCCGAGACCGACTTGACCGTCGCGGCTTGACCATCAATGGTGACGCTTGCGCCGGTCTGAAAGCCGGTGCCGACGAGCGTGATGTCCGTGCCACCGGTGGTCGGTCCCTGGGCGGGGCTTGCGGACGTCAGATTCGGAGTCTGTGCGAGATCCGTGCTGCCGCTTAGATCGCCTTCGGTGCCTCCGTCCGTGCTGACGTTTCCAGCGAGATCCGCGCCCGATCCATTTCCCTGATCGGCGGCGTTTGTGGAGTCTTGGTTACAGCTCACAATGGCTGCCAGAACCGAAGCGGCTCCCAGGAAAAACAGTCGATTCCACGTCTGCATGAATACGGTACTCCTACAAGATTCAAGTTGATGGCGGGTCAGTATATGGACGAGTCCGATATAGACCACTCAATGGTCCCGCTCTTTGTTTATGCGAGCCAGATGACGCGCCGGCAAGGCAGCGCTGGTTGGGTAAGCGGATGGCCGCTACATCACTGCGTTTCGGCGGGGTGGTGCCCAGATGAAGCCGTCTTCTTGGAACACCGGATCGGCTGGAAGCTGCCAGCCATCGCGCGCCCACAAGTACGCGGTGTAGGCACAGATGAGCGCATCGAAGATGTGGTCGTTTGTCACCACAAACTCACGGAGCTGACCGGGACCAAACGACAGCTCGGGAAGCGCGGCCAGCACTTTTTCGCGAACCGCTGGGCCGTGACCTCGCTTGTAGGTGCGTGCCACTTCTGAGCCGGGCTGGATCAGCTTGCCGGTGAGTGTGACTTCTCGACCGTTTGCGTCTCGATAGCGAATCGCCGAGGGCTGCACAGGCGGCGTCGGATCGGGAAACAGCAGCGCCAGCGTCGCTTTGGGATAGACCTCAAGCAGGTTGTGATGAAGCTGAAACGATCCACGCAGGGCGTGTCGCAGATACGCAGCCCGTGCGGTGAGCGGCCCCATGCCTTGTCCCAGCGTTTCCCGAGGCAAGATCCCTTGGTTTTGCAGGACCACTTCGGTGGCTCGCTGGGTGTAGGGCGTGTAGCGCGGCTTGCCGCTGGTCTCTCCCGAGCGCTCGCGGAACCAGCGCACCGTTTCAACCTCGCACGCCGAAAGCTGAGGACAGCTGGGCAGCGTACAGCGCACACACGCCGGTAGCGTCAGCGGCGCATCAATCGCGACCACCGCGTCCTGACGGTGCGCTTCAATCGTGGCCAGCAGCCTGTCATCGAAGAACGGCTTGTCACCGCCGGTATCGACGACGACAAGCGGCTTGTCCTTGGATCCGGTCAGGCTGAGCCGAACCACCGCTGTGGTCTTGCCTTTGCCGCCGCCCAAGTCGATGCCGATGAATGTGCGAAATGGCCGCTTCATCTTCTACCAGAAGGACTCAGCACCCTAGCACCTGCGGTTCGCTTGCTGAATCCTTTTTGCTTAGTGCGTGAGCCGACTGATGACTCGAGCAAAGCGCGCAAAGATGTCGGCTTCGGCGAAGTGGAGACGGTCGCGCACCACCCAGCGTCCCTCTCGCATCACATCGGAGATCACTTGCGAGCCAGGACCGAACACCGCGCTATCGAGCAGCGTCGCACCGCTTCGTCCATACAGCGACGGACAGCCTTCATCAAGAATCACCAGGTCAGCGCGCGCACCTTCGGCCAGGACTCCGGTTGGTTGTGCGGAGGCTTGGGCGCCACCTTGCGCGGCCTGCTGCCACAGAGCGGTTGCAGTGGATGCGCCTTGCCCCGGAGCCAGGACATTGCGTCGTCCGTGACGGAGCCGCTGACTGTATTCGAGCAGTCGTAGCTCATCGAGCGCGCTGGTTCCGACGTGACTATCGGTGCCAATGCCAAAGCGTCCGCCCGCTGCTTGATAGTCCGTCGCGGCGAAGATTCCGTCCCCCAAGTTGGCTTCGGTGCTTGGACACAGTCCAATGGTTGCCCCGCTGTGCGCAACGCGAACAAGCTCGTCGGGTTGTCCATGGGTTGCGTGAATCAGACAGAAGCGCTCATCGACGGAACACTCATCCAAGAGCCAAGCAATCGGACGGCGCTGCGACCACGAAAGACAGTCGCTGACCTCGGCGGGCTGCTCGGCGATGTGAAGATGAATCGGCGCACGCGGCGCAAGCTGGGTCTGAAGCTCAATGGCTCGTCGCAGCGCATCGGGCGTCACCGCGCGCAGCGAGTGCGGCGCAATGCCTACTTTCATGCCGGGCGGGCAGCGGTGATGCAGCTTGGTGAGCACGCGCGCAAACTCATCGTCGGACAGATAAAACCGCTGCTGACGAGGCTGAAGGGGCGTGGCCGCAAAGCCTCCTTGTTGATACAAACTGGCAAGAAGCGTCAGACCGATCCCGCTCTGCTCGGCGGCGGCCATGATGCACTGTCCCAGCTCGGCGGGATTTCGATACAGCGCACCGCTTGGATCGCGATGTAGATAGTGAAACTCGACGACGCCAGTGAATCCTCCTTTGAGTAGCTCGACGTAAAGCTGTGCGGCAATGGCTTCAATATCGTCGGGGGTTAGCTCTGCCAAGAAGCGATACATCACCTCGCGCCACGTCCAAAAGCTGTCGGAGCTGGGTCCGCCTTGCTCGGTCAGTCCGGCCATCGCTCGCTGAAACGCATGCGAGTGAAGGTTGACCATGCCCGGAAGCACGGTTCCGATGCGCTCGACGACAGCATCTGTGGGTTCGACGCTGTGGCTGGGCAGGATCGATCCGAAGGTTCCGTCTGTGCGGACCTCGATTCGGACATCGCGCTGCCAGCCAGTTGGCAGCAGCGCCCAGCGGGCGAAATAGGTACGAAAACTCGACGGGAATGATTCCATGCTCTGGCCTTGTTGGACACGCGGTCCGCTCCCGAGCAATGCCCGAGCCCGCTTGATCCGTCAACCGCTACACGAACCGAGGACTGGACGCGCGTCTGCCGCAGGGCCAACGCCGTGACATATCTGCAAGTATCTTGCAAAAAGACGGGGTGACGCGTATGTCACAGCTCGCCATGAATCAGGCCGATACGCACCTTCGGTTTCACGAGATCGAGCAGGCTCCGAAGCTCGACTGGATGGGACGGCTGCTGCCCGCGCTGCCCGCGCTGTGCTTCGTTCACTGCATGGCATCGGCGCTGCTGATGCTGGTCTTGCCGGCTGCTGCGTCGCTGTGGAGCCAAGGAGAGTGGCTGGAAGCGCCGCTGTGGCTGTTGTCGATGGCGGTGGTTGCGACGATGCTGACTCGGCGCGGTCAGTGGCGAACGCTGGCGGGCACGCTGTTTGCGCTGGCGCTGGGGGTCGGGCTGTTCGGGCTGTCCAAGGACGTCGAGTCCGCGCGGCGAGTGAGCTTGCTGCTGCTCGTCGGGACGCAGCTTTTGCTGTGGCGTCAGAAGCGTCAGCAGGCTGCGGCGACGGTCTGCGCTTGTCCTGCCCATCGCGCGGCGGCCTAAGCGTCATTTTCCATCGCTGCGAGACACTACATCGACAGCGATGCTGAGACGATCAGTGCCGCCGTTGGTGCCCCGCCGGATGTGCGACGCTTGGCGCGCTCTTTGGCGAGTGCGGCAAACGCCGCCACCTCGGGCGCTCGCACCGGAGAGGGCAGCTGCCCCGACATCAGCACATAGTTTGCGACCCCTTGACCAACCCGACGAAACAGCTTCGCAAGCCGCGTCAGCGCAGAAGCAAGTTGGTGATTCAGCGACGACGAGTTGATGTGCTTCGAGTCCATGGCCGCTCCTTGTCTTTCGATTGGTTACAGGTTCGGTTATAGCCGCCGGGTCTGACACCGTCGCTGTTCACTCGGAAGAAATCTGCCGTTTTAGCGTGTGGCTTCGTGCTACGATGCGCTATCCCCGCAAAGAAGCTGTGTAGGGGCTCCACACGATGGCTAAGCGGCGCGAGTGTCCTTCTTGTCGAAGCGTCTACGTAGGCGACGACAAGCTGTTTTGCCCAAAGGATGGCACTCGGCTGGTGGTGCAAGCGCCGCGAACCAGTGAAGATCCGTGGATTGGTCGTGTGATCGCCGGGCGCTTCGTCCTAGAGCGACGGCTCGGCAAAGGCGGAATGGGCGTGGTCTATTTGGCCAACCACAACGTCCTCAAGCGACCGTTTGCGGTCAAGCTGCTCCGTCGAGAGTTCGTCAGCAACGAGCGTGCGCTGGCCCGCTTTTTTCGCGAAGCGCGGGTGGCGAGCAGCGTCGACCATCCCAACATCGTCAGCATCTATGACTACGGTCAGACGGACAAAGGCGAG
>WBZP01003714.1_pt1 | contig 16341 bp, 13 predicted proteins | sample 5204301 | NCBI WGS metagenome assembly WBZP01 (sample SAMN12412401, study PRJNA552823) | activated sludge metagenome | isolation source: activated sludge from nitrification reactor of wastewater treatment plant... | place: USA: Pennsylvania | collected 2017
GACGGGTAACCCCCGTCCGAGGGTTCAAATCCCTCCGCCACCGCCATAGCCCCGATCCTGTTTCTGAAGGTGAGGGGCATTTATCTAAAAGCGTCGTGTTGGGACCCAAGGACGCCCTAGTGCTGCAGCCGTAGTTTGGGGTCATTGGTTCAGCCGCTTCCGGTAGTGGGATTGGCGGGCTCGATATTGGTGTTGTCTTCGCCATCGTGACCAGGCGAGCAGGGTCGCGATGGTGTGTTTGGTGGTCAGGAGCAGGGCGTCAAAGAGTCGGCGAAATTCGTTGACAGTCAACGCGATTAGGCCTTGCGGTGTCGGGTTGGCGTCGCGTTCAACCGCGGTGGCGACGGCGAGGAAGGCGTGGGCGAGCACGGCCAGGGTGGTCCAGCGGTGCCAGGAGGTCCAGCGTCGGACTTGGTGTTGGTCGAGTCCGACGAGGCCGGCATCAACGGCTCAACCACCGCCCAGAACTCATCAGAAATCACACCCGTACGCGTCACCTGCCAATCCTGACCGCTCAGGACGCGACTATTTCAGGAGACCGGTCTAGACGCAATACCGTTCAGTTAGTGGCGTGGTTGGACGGTGATGTGTGGGTTGTGGATCGGTTGGGGCCATCGTGCATGGTGTGAGCGTTTGGCGGCCCATTTGAGGACTTTGCGTTTGACTACCCGCGGGTTGGCGCGGGACCGGCGTGCCGGATTGAGACGTTGTACCAGTTTCCCGATCGCGCACTGCCACAGAGTGGCGATGGCGTTATGGTTGTGAGGGGGAAAAAGAGCTGTGCGACAACGACCTTCGTGTGATTCGTAGCGCGGCGACGAAGGATATTCGGTCTGGGTCGTGCCCGGCGTGGGTGGCGGCGTCGAGCATCAGGGTGCGGATTGCGTAGTGGCAGCACAGGTGTCCCCAGATCTCCTGCTGTACCAGCTCTGGTGACTTCGAGCGCAGCACCGCCCGTGGCCCGCGCTGATGGGTCTTGAGTTCGTCGAAGGTGCTCTCGATCTCCCAGCGCTGCGCATAGGCGGCGGCCAGATCTGTCGCGTCGGCCTGCTCGGGGTCCAGGATCGTCGTCAAAAGCCGGTACTGCTCGGGATTGTCGCGGCCGTCGTCGATCGTGTAGTCGATAACCCGCACCGTCATCGGCGGGACTGATCTCCACCCGGGGCCCGAACTGGGGGCAATCTGGGCCAGCCACGACCCGTCGGGCAGGGTGGCGGTATGTCGGGGCCGCAACGTCGCACTCACCCGCCACAGCAGATCGGCCCCGGTGTCGGCGGCACGTTTCCACAGGTTGAAGCCGTAGAAGCCGCGATCAGCCAAGGCCAGCATGCCGGGCTCGAGCCGATCGAGAAGTTCGCCCGCCAACTCGACCTCGGAGGTGGTGCACGCACCGATCCTCGCGTCGAACAGTGCGTGGGTAGCGCACTCGGCGAGCGCGACCAGACGGGCCTGCGGAAAAGCTGACCGCTCGCCACGCCCAGACCCCGGCCGACCGAAGAACTCCTCGTTGGCCGGCGTGTCAGCCAGATCCAAACACGTGCCGTCGATGGCCACCAGCCGCCGACCGGCCAACCAGGATCCGGGCGTGTCCACACCCGCCAACGGCCGCGCGACCCGCATGAAAAGATCCCGCACCGGCTCGAATCCCAAACGTGAACGCGCTTGAAAGATAGCCGATTTCGTCGGTGCGGACCACGACTGAGACCACCCCGATACCCACGACAAACCATCGGTCAACTGGGCGAACACATCCTCATACGAGCCCTCCGAATGCAACGCCATCCCGATCGCGAAGTAGGCCGTCACCCGCGCAGGCAACGCGCGCTGCCGCACCTCGGTACGCCCAGCCTCAGCGATCACCGCGTCGACAACATCGGCAGGGAAAACCCTGGTCAACAGACCCACCGACACCAAATCCGATAGACGACGATCCGACTCCGGCTTCACCCAACCACTACGAGGCACCCCTATAAACTACACCCATGTAACCTTAACTGAACGGTATTGGGTCTAGACGTGGTCTAGACGCGGTCTAGACGACTCCAGGTTTGCCTTGCGCTGCTCCGAGGCGTCCCGGTCTACGGTCAAAGAGTTCGATGACGTGATCCGCTTCCTCGACATCCCGTGTTCCCCCTCCCGCAAGCCTGATCGGCACATCGTCGCATGGTAGGGGGACTGCGCCGCCTTCGACTCGGTCAACTGGCCATCGAATGTCGGCGACCTCATTTAGCATCACGTGCCATGGGGGAGTCTGGCGATCGTGGAGCGCAGCATGAGGTCACAGATCGACGCAGACGCAGGCGGGGCGGGGACAGCTTCACGTGTTGGTGGGCAACCGAATTGGGCCGCAGGTGCGATCTGTGTTGGCGGCGGTCGTGGCGCCTTCAGCACCCGGTCGGTTCCGTGCACCCCGTCACGCTGGAGGCGGCCGGTGTTCGTGATCCGGCTGGCATCGGACTGGATCGACCTTCTTCGCTCCGGGTGAAGCCCCCGCAGCTGGCTTCCGATCGACACCAAAACGCTGAACCCGGTCGCTCTGTGCGCACGCCCTGGCCGGGCCTGGTGAGGGTGCCGCGGAGGAGGTGGTGAGGGTGCTGAGTGAGGCGGCACGGTCGGTGTGGGCGAAGTCGTTGAACTGCGACGGCGCCTGGCTCCCGTTGTGGCAGCACATGGATGATGCCGCCGACGTCGCGGGTGCTCTGTTCGACCAGTGGTTGTCGGTGTCTCTGAGGAAACTGCTGGCCGAGCCATTCGGATCTGACCCGGCTGTAGCCAGAGCCTCCGTTCAGTTTCTGGCTGGGATGCATGATCTGGGGAAGGCGACACCGGCGTTCGCGGTGCAGGACGAGCAACTCGCCGGGCAGATGCGGGGCTTGGGTCTGGACATGCCCGCCACCAAGGCGCAGCTGACGGACCGCTCCCGGCTACCCCATTCACTGGCCGGACATCACCTCCTCGGGCGCTGGCTGGCCGGGCGGGGCTGGTCCGGCGGAGCCGTGCCCGCGTGGGCCGTGGTGGTCGGTGGCCACCACGGTGTGCCCCCGGATGCGATGTCGGTCACCGAGGCGGGGCCGGAGAGCTACCCCCTCCTTTACGGTGAGGGCCGGTGGACGAAGGTGCAGGATGAGCTCGCCGACCGGATGGCGGCCCGCTCGGGCGCCGACGGCTACCTCGACCAGTGGCGGGACCTGCGGCTCCCACAGGTCTTTCAGGTGGTGGTCTCGGGGCTGGTGATCCTGTGCGACTGGATCGCCAGCAACGAGTCGTTACTGCCGTTCCTCACCGGGCCGCTACCCGAGGTGACCGAGAACCCCGGGAGGGGTGGGGCGGCGCTCCGGCGGCTGGCGCTGCCGGCGCCGTGGCGGCCGGCCGACACCCCGGCCGAGGTGCGGGAGTTGTTCGCGACACGGTTCCAGCTACCAGCGGGCGCGACCCCGCGGCCGATCCAAGAGGCGACGTGTCAGGTGGTGTCGGAGGTGTCGGCCCCGGGATTGGTGATCATCGAGGCGCCGATGGGGGAAGGCAAAACCGAGGCCGCCTTGGCCGCCGCGGAGATCATGGCCCGACGGTGGGGCTGCGGCGGGCTGTTCGTGGCGTTGCCGACGCAGGCGACCACCGACGCGATGTTCTGTCGGGTCGTTGACTGGCTGGATGCTCTGGGCGGCGGGCATCAGTTGGTGGGCGCGGTGACGCTCAGCCATGGGAAGGCGCGACTGAACCGGTTATTCCAGGGGATGGTCAAGGTTGGCGGTTTTGCCGATATCGGCTGCGACGAGGAAATGGACACCGGCAACGTGCCCGAGCACGCCGTGGTGGCGCATTCATGGTTGTCGGGCCGCAAGAAGTCCCAGCTGGCAAACTTCAATATCGGAACCATTGACCAGTTATTGTTCACGGCCCTCAAGGCCCGTCATCTGGTGTTGCGGCATCTGGCGCTGGCCGGCAAGGTCGTGATCATCGACGAGGTCCACGCCTACGACGCCTTCATGAATTCCTATCTGACGAAGGTGTTGACCTGGCTGGGCGCCTACGATGTCCCGGTGTTGGCCTTGTCGGCCACCTTGCCGCGCGATCGGCGCCGGGCCCTCCTGCAGGCGTACAGCCGGGGCGCACACACCCCCCCACCCTCCACGGAGGACTTCGCCCGACTGGACGGTGATACCAGCTATCCGGTGATCACGTGGACCGACGGCGGCGACGTCGACAGCCGGGGGGTGGCCGCCTCCGGTCGCTCGACGAAGGTGTCGATAACCGACCTCAGCGGTGGCGTCGACGACGACCTCGGCCCACTGATCGACAAGCTGGGTGAGTTGTTGTCCGACGGGGGGTGTGCGGTCGTCGTGCGTAACACGGTGCGCCGGGTCCTGCGCACCGCACAGGCACTACGGGAGACGTACGGGGACGAGGTGAGCGTGGCCCATTCCCGGTTCATCGCCGCTGACCGGCTGCGCATCGACGCCCGGCTGCTGGATTTGTTCGGGCCGCCGGGCAGGTGCACGCAGCGCCCGCAGCGCCACATCGTGGTGGCCTCGCAGGTGGTCGAGCAGTCCCTCGATGTCGACTTCGATCTGTTGGTCACCGACCTGGCGCCGATCGACCTCATGCTGCAGCGGATGGGGCGGCTGCACCGTCACGACCGCGGTGTGGGCCAGAAAGACCGACCGCCGAAGCTGCGGGCGGCGCAGACGTTCATCACGGGCGCGGACTTGACCGAGGATCCCCCTCGTCTGGAACCCGGTGCCGCACGATTCGTGTACCACCGGGATCCGTTGTGGCGGGCCGCGGCGGTGTTGACGCCCCTCTTCGGCAAGACCCTCACCCTTCCCGATGACATCGCGCCGCTGGTCGCCGGGGCCTACGGCGCCGACTCGGTGGGGCCGGCGTCGTGGCACTCGGCGATGCAGGAGGCCCGCACGGAGTGGCTGGGCAGCATCGAGTCCCGCGCCGCGGCGGCGAGGACGTTCCAGGTCGCCGATCCCGGCCGGCCCGGCACGGCCATCCTGAACTGGGTATCGGGCAGCGTCGGGGAGGCCGACGACGAGGCTAGCGGGCAGGGTCAGGTCCGCGATGGCACCCCCAGCCTGGAGGCCATCCTGATTCAGCAGGCACCCTCAGGCGACTGGCGCACCCCGGACTGGCTTCCCGATGGGCAGGGCGGGCTGGACGTACCCCGCGACGAGATTCCGCCCGAACCGGTGCCCTCCGTTCTGCTGATGTGCACGCTCCGGCTGCCCGTCGGTCTCAGCGACGACGCCACCGCAGAGATCCTGTGGGAGGCCACCCCCGCAAGTTGGCGGAAATCCCCGCTGATCCACCGGTTGCCGGTGCTGGTCGTGGACACCGACGGGCGGGGCCGGATCGGCCAGCGGGCGATCAGATACACACCTGAGCTGGGCCTGGAGGAGGTACCCCAACCGTGACCGCAGACAAGGCGTTCAATCTGATCGACGACCCTTGGATCATCGTGTTGCGGCGCGACGGCCACCAGCAACAGGTCTCGATGCTGGAGTTGTTCGAGGATGCCGGGCACTTCACCACGATCGGCGGTGAAGTGCCGACCCAGGGGTTCGCGATCACCCGGCTGTTGCTGGCGTTCCTGCACCGCGCCTTGGACGGGCCAGCCGGCTACGACGACTGGAAAGAGCTCTGGGAAGCCGAGGGATTGCCCATGGCCGCCATCCAGGCGTACGCCGGGCGGGTGCGGCACCGGTTCGACCTGTTCGACCCGGCGGTCCCGTTTTTTCAGGTCGCCGACCTGCGGGCCGGTAGCGGGGAGGTGGGCGGTCTGGAGCGCCTTGTCGCCGACGTGCCCACCGGCGAGCGCCTGTTCACCACCAGGTCGGCGGCCGACCTGCAGCACATCAGCGCCGCCGAGGCCGCGCGCTGGTTGGTCCACGTGCATGCTTTCGACCCGTCGGGTATCAAGACCGGCGCCGTCGGGGATCCGACGGTCAAGAACGGCAAGGGCTATCCGATCGGGCCAGGCTGGTCCGGGCAACTCGGCGGGATCCTGCTGCGCGGAAGTTCCCTGGAACAGACCCTGGTGCTCAATCTTGTCGGTCGCGACGCCCGCTCTTATGTGCAGATCGGAGAGAAGGACGATCTACCGCCATGGGAACGCGACCCCGACGGAGCGGCCGGGCAGCAGCGGCCTCCACACGGAGCGATCGACCTGTACACCTGGCAAAGCCGGCGGGTTCGGCTCGTCGGGGACCGCCACGGCGTGACCGGTGTCGTGCTGGCCAACGGTGACCGGATCCACCCTCAGAACCGGCACGTGCTGGAACCACACAGCGCGTGGTACCACAGCCAGCCGCAATCCAAGAAGCTCAAGACCACGGTCTACATGCCCCGCAGCCACGACCCCACCCGGTCTGTGTGGCGGGGACTCGCCGCGCTGCTGCCAGCTACGTCGAGCCGTCACATCGGCGGGGGCGAGCCCCAACGGTATCTGGCACCGGGGGGCGTGCAGTGGGTCAGCGATCTGGCGGCCCAGGGCATCTTGCCCGCGCTCTACAAGCCGCGCATCACCGCCTACGGCGCCGTCTACGGCGCCCAACAAGCGACGTTCGCCGATATGGTAGATGACGAGATCCCGCTGCCCCTGGTGCTGCTGCGCGCGGACAACCCGGCCGCGGGAATGACCGCGGTCGAGGCAGTCACCGACGCCGAACACGCGGCATCCGAAATGTGGAAGCTGGCCGAAAACATCGCCCAAGCCGCCGGGGCCGAACCGAAATCCGGTGCCGGCGACTCGGCCCGCGAGAACCTCTACGCCGCACTTGATGCGCCGTACCGCGCCTGGTTGTCAGCACTGGCTCCCGAGGTCGACTTGGGTCGGGAGCGCACCCGGTGGCGCCAATTGGTCGTCCGTGCGGCCAGAGACCTCGCCGCCGAGTTGATCACCGCCGCGCCTCCGGCCGCCTGGGCCGGCCGCGAGCGCAACGGTCAGCTGATCAATGTCTCCCTGGCTGAGGCCTGGTTCACCGCCGGGATACGTCGCACATTCCCGGCCACGCCGACCGCGGCACAACACACCGATCAGGAGGTGGCGACCGCATGACCTCGCCCAGCAGCCCGCCCACCGCGTCGCACCAGGCCAGCCGATGGCTCGGCTCCCTCGGTCACGCCGTCGACCACCGGCTGGACCGTCTGCAAGCCGACTATCTGCGGGGCTCACCGCGCGCCCGGGCCGACGTCGCCAAGCTGCGCCGCGCCCTAGGCAAACCCGCCGGAACTGTCCCCGAGGTATGGGAATACACGCTGGCGGCGGTCCCGGCGTCGCTGCAATGGGACCGCGATGAACCGAACCGGGCCGAGCAGGCCGCCCACGCCGCATTGACGTTGTTCGCCCTGCACCAGCAGTCGATGACGGCACCCGCGCACCGACCGGGCACCTCGTTCGCCGAGGCAGTCGGCCACCTCAGACACCATGAGCAACGCAGCGAGCAGGCCGTCACCCGCAGGTTCTTGGCGGTCGCCACGGCCGGCTCGATGGAGGAGATGCTCACCCACATCCGCGGACTGGTCGCCCAACTGCGCGCGGCACGCATCGGATTTGACTACGCCCGGCTGGCCGACGACCTGATGAGCCTGCTCAACTCGCAGCGGGCCCAGCGGGTGCGACTGGCCTGGGGCCGCGACTTCTACCGTACCCAACCCACCGACACCGCCGATTCGCCCACCGACACATCCACCGACCACGAGGAGTGACAGCCATGGACCGCACCATCATCGACATCCACATCCTGCAGACCGTCCCGCCGAGCAACCTCAACCGCGACGATACGGGCAGCCCCAAGACCGCCCTCTATGGCGGAGCGCGACGAGCGCGGGTGTCCAGCCAGGCCTGGAAACGCGCTACCCGCGTCGCGTTCGAGTCGACGCTGGACCGCTCGGATCTAGGAGTGCGGACCCGGCGCGTCGTCGAACTGCTGGCCGCCGAGATCACCGCGCTGTCCTCCGAACTCCACGATCGGGCCGACGACCTCGCGGCGGCCACGTTCAAGGCGGTCGGGATCGACACCAAGGCCCCCAAGAAGGACGCGACGGCCGAGGCCGGATACCTCGTGTTCCTCAGCCGCCACCAGATTAAGGCGCTGGCACACGCGGCGGTCGAGGCCGCCGCCACCGACGACGTCGGCGCAGCCCTCAAGGAGGCGAACGTCAAGGCGATGGCCGACCGCGAGAACTCGGTCGACATCGCGTTGTTCGGCCGGATGGTCGCCGACCAGTCCGACCTCAACGTCGATGCCGCCGTGCAGGTCGCCCACGCGATCAGCGTGCATCCGGTGGAAACCGAGTTCGACTATTTCACCGCCGTCGACGACTACCTCGGCGAGGACGAAACAGGTGCCGGCATGATCGGAACGGTCGAGTTCAACTCGGCTACCCTCTACCGGTACGCGACCCTCGACGTCAACCGGCTCGCCGATAACCTCGGTGACCCCTTAGCGGCCCGCCGTGCCGCCGAGGCGTTCGTCGATTGTTTCGTCCGGTCAATGCCGACCGGCAAGCAGACCACCTTCGCCAACCGGACCCTGCCTGAAGCCGTCGTCACCGTCGTGCGCGACACCCAACCGATCAACCTCGTTGGCGCCTTCGAACGCCCCATCCACGAATCCGAGCGGGCCGGCCGCGTCAAACAGGCTTGTGAAGCACTGCGCGACGAAGCCGCCGAGATACAGCGCGCCTACACCGAGATCCCCCTGGCCGGTTGGGTCACCCGTGTCGGCGAGGACACCGCCTGCCTCGACGAGCTGGGGCACAACGTGTCCTTGCAAGAGATGGTCGCCCAGCTCGGTGCCATGGTCGATCAGCGGCTGCGGGAGCAGCTGTGAGCGTCGTCGCGCTACGGCTGGCCGGCCCGCTGCAGTCTTGGGGCTCGCGCAGCCGGTTCGCCCGCCGAGGAACTAACACCGAACCCACCAAGAGCGGCGTGCTCGGGCTGGTGGCCGCCGCCCAGGGCATCCGCCGCACCGATCCACTCGAATCACTGCTAGGACTGCGGTTCGGGGTGCGGGTCGACCAACCTGGGCAGCTCGTTCGTGACTTCCAGACCGCTCAGCGTCCCCGCCGTGACCGTGACGGTTCACTCGGGTGGACCGCGTTGCCGCTGTCGCAGCGCTACTACATGTCCGATGCGGTGTATCTGGCCGTCCTCGAAGGTGACGCCGAGCTCGTCGCCCGCATCGACGAAGCCCTGCGTCGACCCGAGTTCACGCTCTATCTCGGGCGGCGTTCCTGTCCGCCCGCCGGGCCCATCGCCCTGGGGGTGCGCGACCACGACCTGCAAACCGCGCTGGCCAGCGAATCGTGGCTGGCCTCAGCACACGAACAGATCCGGCGTCGGGACACCATGGTGCGGCTGGCCACCGTGCGCGACGCCAGCGAAACCGAGAACGCCACCGAGCTGATCAAGGACATCCCGATCAGTTTCGACCCCAACCGCCGCGACTACAGCTGGCGGCCCATCGTGCGCAGCGAGGTCGAGGTCGCCAACCCCCGCGGGGTGGTCGACCCCCGTCCCGAGCACGACCCGATGACCGTGCTGGAGAGCTGACCATGTACCTGACCCGGATGCAGATCAATCCCCGTCGACGCGGTGCCCGACGGTTGATCGGCTCCCCGCAGGCGATGCACGCCGCGGTCATGGCCGGATTCGCCGACGCCCGGCCAACCGAGGAGGGCAGGGTGCTATGGCGCCTGGACACCCACGCCGGCCAGCGCACGCTGCTGTTCATCGCCAGCCCTGAACAGCCCGATTTCACCCACATCGTCGAACAGGCGGGCTGGCCGACCACCGAGACCTGGCAGACCCGGCCCTACGACCCGTTCCTCGGCTCTCTGCGGGCCGGGCAACGGTGGCAGTTCCGGCTCACCGCCAACCCGGTGCACGCCGGTCGCCGACCCGACTGGGCCGACACCAAACCCCTCGGGCACGTCACCGTCAAACAACAGGAAGGCTGGCTGCTTGACCGGGCCGACCGCCTGGGGTTCCGGCTGGTCGGTGCAAGTGAACCCGACTCTGTCCCCGACGAATGCGACCTCGCGGTCGTCGATCGTGCGGTGCGCCGCTTCCGCCGCACCGACCGCCTGGTCACCATCACGACGGCGACGTTCGAAGGCCAGTTGGAGATTTCCGATGGCCCGGCTCTGCGCCGCGCGCTGACGCACGGCGTCGGGCGCGCCAAATCCTACGGGTGCGGCCTGCTCACCCTCGCCCGGCCGCCCCGTGGGCAGCCGTGAACTCGATCGCGCGGCGGCCGACCCGACCCCAGGAACTCGTCCGCGTCGCGGAACGGATCTCCTTTCTGTACCTGGAGCACTGCGTGGTCAACCGGGACAGCAACGCGATCACCGCGACGGATGAACGCGGCACCGTGCGCGTACCGGCCGCATCGGTGGGAGTGCTTCTGCTCGGACCAGGAACGACCATCACCCAGCAGGCGGTCGTGTTGCTGTCCGACAGCGGGTCGACCGCTGTCTGGGTCGGGGAGCGCGGCGTGCGCTACTACGCCCACGGGACCGCCCCCTCGCGGTCGTCTCGGCTGCTTGAAGTACAGGCCGCCGCGGTTTCGAACACGCGGTCGCGACTGCGGGTCGCTCGGGCGATGTATCAGATGCGCTTCCCCGACGAGGACGTATCCCATCTGACAATGCAGCAATTACGGGGACGCGAGGGTGCCCGGGTGCGCCGCCTCTACCGCGAACAGTCGCAACGCACGGGAGTCGAGTGGAATCGACGAACATACGACATCGAGAATTTCGCCGGCGGCGACCCCGTCAACCAGGCGCTGTCGGCGGCGAACTCCGCCCTCTACGGGGTGGTCCACTCCGTGATCGTGGGCTTGGGCTGCTCCCCGGCACTCGGATTCATCCACACCGGGCACCACCGGTCCTTCGTCTACGACATCGCCGACCTCTACAAAGGCGACCTGACCATACCCGCGGCGTTCGACATTGCCGCACAGACAACCGTTGACATCGCCGGGCAGACCCGCCGCCGGCTACGCGACCGACTCTACGACGGCAAACTCCTCCCACGCTGCGCCCGCGACATCCAAACTCTCCTGCTAGGGGAATCTGCACCCGGGCAGGACGACCACATCGACATCGACGTCATTTCTCTGTGGGACAACAGAGGCGACACCGTGCCCGGCGGAACCTCCTACGAGGTTCCGTTTTGACAGTCATCATCCTGACGGCCGTTCCGCCCGGCCTCCGCGGCCACCTCACCCGCTGGCTGCTGGAGATCAGCCCCGGGGTGTTTATCGGACACATCTCTGCACGAGTACGAGAACTCACCTGGTACCGAGTGACCGAATACATGGACCAAGGTAGGGCGATCATGGTCTACACCGCCCGCAACGAACAACACCTGCTCTTCCAGGTGCACGGTCACGACTGGTCACCAGTGGACTACGACGGGATCTCCCTGATGAGGCGGACAGCATCGCCGTCCCCAGACCGCACCGATGGCATCGACCGACCAGCACAGGCTCGGCGCAACAGGTAAGAGCGGTAAGGACGCGGAGGCACTCCCACGGATAAATTGAGGTCGATCGAATGCACTGAACCCAAGACGAACCCAACCACGCACACCGACCTGTCCAATTCGAAACCAGCTGAGAAGTGGCATTCGTCAGCGGATACAACCAGCTAAACGAGTGTGCTCCCCGCGTAGGCGGGGGTGATCCGGCGTTGTCGGCGTCATGGAGCAAGGTGGCTGGGTGCTCCCCGCGTAGGCGGGGGTGATCCCAGCGGCGGCTACGGCGGCGGTGGCGTGCAGTTGTGCTCCCCGCGTAGGCGGGGGTGATCCCACAAGCAGCTCTACTCTCCGGCAACCCCCACGAGTGCTCCCCGCGTAGGCGGGGGTGATCCCAGATGGGTCTGCTCGCTGAGCCGGCGGCCCCGGTGCTCCCCGCGTAGGCGGGGGTGATCCCAGGCACGGCGCGCGGCGGCATGATGACGACGAGTGCTCCCCGCGTAGGCGGGGGTGATCCTGCCAACCTCATGGCGAGGGAGTTGGGATAGAAGTGCTCCCCGCGTAGGCGGGGGTGATCCGGTCAGCGGGCACCTGCGCTGGAAGCGGTCCGGGTGCTCCCCGCGTAGGCGGGGGTGATCCCGGAGCAGCGAATGCACCCACCATCGGGTTCGGGTGCTCCCCGCGTAGGCGGGGGTGATCCCGAATGCCGTGATGGTGGCTGCGATAGCCAAGCGTGCTCCCCGCGTAGGCGGGGGTGATCCGTCCGCGCGCGCATCCGCGGCGTCACGCTTGGCGTGCTCCCCGCGTAGGCGGGGGTGATCCAGGGCAGCGGCGGCCGGGCAGCGGCGGCCTGCAGCTCTACGCCGACAGTGCTCCCCGCGTAGGCGGGGGTGATCCTTCCTGACCGGCGTCACCACACCGGACCCGACAGTGCTCCCCGCGTAGGCGGGGGTGATCCCGAACCGAAACGCACCCAGGTCAAGCAGTTCTTCGTGCTCCCCGCGTAGGCGGGGGTGATCCGTCCGATCAGATCGTTGCTGCCGAGGAACGCCTGTGCTCCCCGCGTAGGCGGGGGTGATCCTCGACCAGCCCGTCGAGCTGCTCGCCCGATGCGGTGCTCCCCGCGTAGGCGGGGGTGATCCCAGGTTGCGCGGCAGCGGGAAGTACCCGTTCAGGTGCTCCCCGCGTAGGCGGGGGTGATCCACGCAAGCTACCCACAGCGCACCGACCCTAATCGTGCTCCCCGCGTAGGCGGGGGTGATCCGTTCGACGTCGGTGACGGCCAGCCGTACCGGCTGTGCTCCCCGCGTAGGCGGGGGTGATCCCAAGGCCGAGATCGCCGACAAACAGCGCGCCTAGTGCTCCCCGCGTAGGCGGGGGTGATCCGGCAATCCACGACTGAACGCGGCGTTCGCGGAGGTGCTCCCCGCGTAGGCGGGGGTGATCCGTATCGCCGCCGTGCTGAATCCGGCGGACACTAGTGCTCCCCGCGTAGGCGGGGGTGATCCCAATGGCGGCATTCGTGCGCCTAGTGCGTACGCGTGCTCCCCGCGTAGGCGGGGGTGATCCGAAGTCCATGCTCATTGTTCGTCTCCCTCCCATGTGCTCCCCGCGTAGGCGGGGGTGATCCGCGATTGCAGCCAAGGCGGACCTCAGCTGGGCGGTGCTCCCCGCGTCGCATCCCGCCTCTGCCGGTAGGACTCTTCGTCAACCCAGGCGCAGGGCTTCGCTCGACACCGCCCGGCATGCGATGTCGGCAACGGCTGCCGGCAACTCGGACGTGTCGACGGGATCGTCACTGAACAGTGCCTGAAGAAAGATCGGACCGGTGGTCATCTGCAGCAGCAGTGCCGCGTCGACGTCGTCGTGAATCTCGCCGCGCGCCCGGGCTCGATCGATGATGGTCCGGTAGACGTCGACGCGGTTGGACCAGATGCGCTGGCGGACCCCCCGGGTGGGCCAGGCGGCGACGCCGATGACCAGGCTACGCAGCAGTCCCCGCCCGGATTCTGAATTCGCGTAGTTCGCAAACCGGGCCAGAGACTCGGTCACATCCCCCCGGAAACTGCCGGTGTCCACCACCGTGAGGCGCCGGTCGACATGGTCGTTGACCGCGTCGATGATCAACTGCTCATCGCTGGGCCAGCGCGACTCGATGGTCTCCACCGCGACACCGAGCCGTTCGGCCAGCGCGGCCACGTTAAACCGTTCGATACCCCACCGCTGCAACTCGTCGAGGGCGGCCGCGAAGACCGACGGCAGGTGGAGCGACTCCTGTTCGGGGAGGTCCGGCGACGCTGCATCGACCGCCGGTGCGGCGTCGGCTGTTTCGGGGGGCAGTTCGGCCGGCAATGTCACCTCGCGCCGGAGCGGCGTGCTGACGCGATGGTGGTGCCAGGAGGATTGGGGGAAGCGCGCCGAGCATCCACTGAAGGCCTCGAGTTCGGTCGCCAGCGAAATCAGCAGACCCTCGCTGCCGGCGGGTCCCAACAGCTGCATCCCGATGGGCAGACCCGCGGTGGTGAAGCCCATCGGCACCGAGAGCGCCGGCCAGCCCACCACGTTCCATGGCCAGGTGGCGGCGCTCGCCGCGGCTATCGCCCGGCGGTCCGCCTCGAGGTTGCGCGAATGGTATTCCGAAATGGGCATGGGGGGCGCCGTCGTGGTCGGCGTGATGACGACATCGACGTGGTCGAAGATCCGGCCCAGCCGCAGCCGGGATCGCGCTTCGGTTCGCAGGGACTGACGCAACGCGGACTGGGACACCGCGAACCCCATCCAGAACCGCAGCCGATTCCACCGGTCGGCGAGGTTGGACGGACCGCCCGTGCTGCAGACGCGGTCGTAGAGCCCGGCGTTGACCCGGACGTTGAAGTCCCACCACAGCCGGCGGCCGTAGTCCACGTTGCCCTTCGTCACCGAATGGCCCAGTGCTTCGAGGATTTCCGATGCTCGTTGCAATGTGCATTCGATATCGGGATCCGTCCGGATCTTCACACCGTTGTGCGCAAGCCGCGACGACACCGCGACACGTAGCTGACCCGGCGGCTCGCTGACACGCCTGGCGAAGTGTTGGTTGTAATCGGGTCCCGACACCGCGTCGAGCACCACGGCGGCGTCCACCACCGTGCGCGCCAGCACACCACGGGTGGTCAACCCGTTGTAGGCCTCCGCGTGCTTCGGGGTGGCGCGGCCACGTTCGGGTTTGATACCGACGATGTTGTTCCACGCGGCGGCGATGCGTACGCCGCCGGCGGTATCGGTTCCGATGGCCGCGGCCACCAGGCCTGCCGATACCGCGGCAGCGGCAGCGCCTGCGGCCGCACCGGCCGGATACCCGGTGTTCCAGGGATTGCGGGCGTAGTTGCCGTCCACGTCGGAGGTGCTGATCTGCTGGCCGAACTCTCCGGTCACGGTCTTCCCGACGATGACCGCTCCGGCCGCTCGGAGCCGCTGCACCGATATCGAGTCGGCAGCTGCCGTTGCAGCGGCCGCACGGTAACCGCGACGCCCGGGGACATCGGCGATGTCGATGTCGTCGGTGACCGCGATGGGGATGCCGAGCAGTGGGGCGTTGTCGCCGGCCGCCCGCCGTTGGTCGGCGCTCGCGGCTTCGGAAAGAGCCCTTCTGTGCAGTACTTCAGAGAACGCGTGCAGGCTCGGCTGGCTGGCTTCGATCGCCCGCAGAGAATGCTCGACCAACTCTTGCGAGGTGACGGCACCGGACGCGAGTCGGAACAAGTGATCGGTAAGCGGCGGAGTCCCCCGGTCCAGCTCAAAGCCCATGGCTGTGATGGTAGCTGCGGCAGTCGGCGCCCTCATTGGCATTCCGTCGGGTTGGCCCCCGACGAGCCCAATCGCTTGGCACAATTACGTTACGCAGTGTGATGATAATGCCTGTGACGCTCACCGAGTCGGCCCGCGGGCGCCCCCGGGATCCGCGCACGCACCACGCGATCATGACCGCCACCCGACGGCTGCTCACGCGTGACGGCTACGACCAGGTGTCCATCGACGCCATCGCCCGGGAGGCCGGTGTCAGCCGTCCCACCGTCTACCGGCGCTGGCCGTCCAAGGCGCACGTCGTGTTCGAGGCGGCATTCGGCGGCCCGGGCGATCAGCCACCGCAAGCCGCCGGCGACGTCGAAGCCCAGCTCCGCGAATTCATCGGCACCACAGTCGAATTCTGGAACGAACCGGTGGTCCGGGCGGCGGCGCTGGGCATCCTGGCCGACCGCGCGCGTGACCCCGAACTGCACATCCGGACCCAGCAGCTGCTCGACGAGCAGACCCGCTCGGCATTCGCGGGGCTGGCCCGCCGCGGCATCGAGGCGGGGGTGTTCCGCCCGGACCTAGAGATCGGCACGCTCTACGAACTGCTCATCGGGACGGCGTTCTACGCCGTCCAGGTTGCCCACCGCACCGACACCGCGGACTTCGTCGGGCAGCTGTGCTCACTGGTCCTGCATGCAGCCAAGAGAAAGGGCGCCCTGTGAAAGACGAACTCTCGCAGGCATATAACGAACTGCTGGACGAACTGCGCGCCTTCGAACAGAAGCTGCGCGACGCGCAGCCAGCCCTGCCGCAGGCCGACCTGCTCGACGGCTACCGGCTGGGTTTCTCGCTGCTCCGGGTGGCCGTCGACGCCTACGTGTGGGCAGACAAGGACAACCCGATCCTCACCGATGTCATCGGCCCCTACCTGAAATGGGGTGGGGACAACTCCGACGCTTTCTACCAGTGCATGCCCGTCGACCCCGCCCGCACCTACCGGGTGAGCGGCAACCGGGGCGACGCGGTGTACCTGTCGATGACGGTCTACGGCGGCCCCGACGACGGGCGCTACAGCGACC
>WBZP01003715.1_pt1 | contig 16337 bp, 10 predicted proteins | sample 5204301 | NCBI WGS metagenome assembly WBZP01 (sample SAMN12412401, study PRJNA552823) | activated sludge metagenome | isolation source: activated sludge from nitrification reactor of wastewater treatment plant... | place: USA: Pennsylvania | collected 2017
GGTCATGTTGGAAAGCGTCACTTGCTGACCCACGGACATGGGCAGAGACGGACTCCGAAACACACTACTGAGCGGATCGTGAAGGAATCCTTCGCTGGGCTCTAGTACCAGGGTTTTTTCGTCGGTGCGCGTGACCAGTAGCGATCCCCTTTGCACCACAGAGAGCAGCCGAATCGCATCCCCCAGCTTCTGGGTCTGCAAGAACCGATAGCTGACCGAATAGACTGCAACCAGCGGATCGGGCGCGTTGAGCATGACCAAGGTGTGATCAGGAAACAGCTCACTTGGGGGCAGTGTGGCCGCTGCGCGCGGAACGATCGATCCAAAGGTGCTCGCCAAAAAGGAAATCCGCAGCGGCAGAAGGACACTGGCCAGTGCGATGTGAATCAGCAGCAGTGCAATCGCGATGGTGCTTCGTAGTGCGCGTCGGATTCCGTGGTGCTGCGCGCGCGTTTGCCACAGCACGGTGATGAGCTGACTGAGCAGTCCGAACGCGCCAAGTCCTGAGCAGAGCAGCAGTCGATCTCCGGGCCATACCGCACAAACGGGCAGCAGAGACAGCGTCATTCCGGTCGCAAAAAAAGCAGCCGTCTTGGCCGTGTGGGACTGCAACTTCAAGACGCGATAACAGAGCAGGGAAAAGACTCCCAGACACAGCGAAGCAACGAACGCCGCAGCAGGCAGAATCGAAGTCGGAGTCTGCATCCAGACATCAGCGGGCGGCAGTCCAAGCTGCGCCAGCAGGAGCAGCGGCAAGCGAATCAGCACCGTCGATAGATAGTGCAGCGGCTCGCTCGCCGGATCGATGTACATTCCGCTTCCGGCACTGCCATATCCTAGCAGCTTGTAGGTTGCAGCCCAGAGCCCTCCGATGAGCGCGTAGGGAAGAAGACTGAGCAGTCGCGTGCGCAGGGGTCCTTGTTCCATCCACACCACGTAGGCAAACAGATATGCGGCAGCTCCGACGGCAGTTTCCCCGGAAAGGAGTCCGAGCGCAAAGCACAGCGGACCGACAAGCTTGCCGCTTGGAAAGGATCCTTGTCGATAGCGGATGAAGCAGAGCAGGGCCATGGCAGAAAACAGAACCGCCCACAGCGCGTTGCGATTGGCAATCCACATCACCACCATGGAGTGCGCATCATCGACGGCAAACATCAGGACTGCGAGCGCGGCGGTGAGCGTCACACCAAGCAGTCTTTGATACAGGGTTCCCAGCACGTACACGATGCCAAAAAAGAGAAACAGACTTTCCAGATGCATCAGCCACGCGGCATCGGGCCACAGCCGATAATCCAGCGCGTGATGCAGAGAGCTAAGTGGACGAAAGAACGCGAGCCGCAGGTTGGGAGTCGTCCACCACGGCCACAGACCTTGCTGCAGGTGATGCTGAAAGTAGCTGCGATCTGGACCTTGAAAGTGAAACAGATCCCAGTCTCCGCGTGGACCGCCCGGAAAGCGGAACTGTGGCCAAAACGTCAGTCGCTGCGGATAGTCATCGAGCATAAAGCCGGCACTGAGCGCAGGAATCATCAGCACAAACGTCAGCAGACAGATCCACAGCAGCAGACGCTTCGATGAAGCCATCGAGTTGATCCACGAACGAAGAGACGAAAACAGAGACGCAAAGACTCTCTTCATGGTGCCTTTCCTGCGCTGACTGTAGCGCGAGGTCTGCATGGTGTGTTGCACAGAATCAGCGAAAGGGGCGAATACACGTACAACGCCAAAGAAGACGCACCACAGACGCAAAAAACTGTGCGATGATCGGGAGCTATGCACAGGTCTGTGGAGGGAGTCTGATGCTAGACCGTATGACGCAAGGCCGCTGGCTTTGGTCGCTGGGATGTCTGTCCCTTTGCGTTCCGCTGTCGGGATGTATGAAGCGGAGCATCGGTGCCGCAGATGAATCGGCGCTGCCTCGGGAAGGTCGCGATGCTCCGCAGCCGGCTGCGCTGAAAAACTTCCTCAAAGACAAGGAAGTGAAGACCACACCGGGTCTGTTTGTCACCTACTCCTACCGTACCAAGACGTACATGCTGGTGCAGGGCAAGCAGCTGGGGAAGCCGTTTCTGATGACGCTCGCAGTCAGTCAAGGAACCGGACGGCGTGGCTCGGATGTGCTGGGTACGCTGACCGGAATGATGCTGCAAGAGCGGATGATCATGCCGGTGCGTCACGGAAATCGCTTGTATCTGATCGAGCAGCCGCATGCGTACTTGGATCAGAAGGACGCTTGGTCGGCGGTTCATCGGACGTTTTCTCCGACGGTGATTGCTTCTCTTCCGATCTTGGCAGAAGACCGCGCAGTCGCAAAGGAATCGGAAAAGGAATCGGAAAAGGAATCGGAAACAGACGCAGCGAAGGAAGCAGGAAAAGACGCAGCGCGGAGCAAGCGTCGAACGAAAGAACCGACAAACACCGGCGATGTGCTGGTGGGACTGGATGAGCTGCTGCTGGAAGATCTGCTGGCGGGTGCTGCGATTGGACGCGATCATCAGAAGGCATCACGCAAGCTCAGCTATGTGGAAGGACTGAACGGAACCTCGCAGAGTACATCGCTGCGGGTTCGTCTGGGATATCAAGCTGCGACCGTTACGGATCTGGGTCACGAGGTCAACTCGGTTGGGATCACGTATTCCTTTTTGCAGCTCCCACAGATTCCGATGCAGCGTCGGGCCGCCGATGATCGGATGGGCACCTTTGTGAAGTCCTTTCGGGACTTTCACAGCAAAAATCCCAAGCAGGAATCGCACGCGGTGGCGCGCTGGCGATTGGAACCTCATCATCGAGAAGGAGACCTGATCGTTCCGGTTCGTCCGATTGTGTTCTATCTGGATCCGGCGACTCCCAAAGCGTATCAGCCGTATATTTTGGACGGAGTTCGTCAGTGGAATCGTGCGTTCGAAGCTGCGGGCTGGAAGGATGCGATTCGTGCGGCGGTGCTTCCGAGCAAGACCGCGCTGGATGATCCGCGCATCGCGGTGATTCACTGGGATGTGGGGGAACACTCGCTTGGGGGAAGAGGCTCTCCGGTGGTTGATCCGCGCTCGGGAGAGATCCTGACAGCGTCCCTGATTCTGTCGAGCAGTCCGGTGCGCGAAGGTCTGCGTCAGCGTCAAAAGTGGCTGAGTCCAACCGATGCAGAGACACCCAGCACGGCGCTCAGTCAGGATGAAGAGGAGCTGTCTGCGGTTCTGGGTCAGCAGGGAGACGTTCTGCGCGCGCTGCTGCTGAGTCAAAAAGCGATCCTTCCCAGCGATTCTCTTCCTGATCCGCTGATTGGACAGAAGCTGCGCTATATCGCGATGCACGAAGCCGGTCATGCGCTGGGACTTCGCCACAACTTTCGCGCAAGCACGCTGTGTCCGTCCGATAAGCTGGGTGATCCAAGCTGGCTGAAACAGAGTCCTTCGATCGCGTCGGTGATGGACTATCCAGCGATCAACTTGCCCAGCGGATCTGGATCGGAGTTTCTGCCGGACTTTCCCTATTATCCGCTTAGCATAGGTCCTTCGGATCTGCTGAGCATTGCGTATGCGTACTCTCCTGATCCGCTGTATGCCGCATCGCTTGCAAGCCAGGCCGCACAGTGGGGTTATGTCTTTGGCAGCGACGAAGAAGCGAACTTGGATGCGGACCCCTCTGTGCAGCGCTGGGACTTGGGAAGTGAGCCACTTGTCTGGGCCAAAGAGCGTACGCAGAAGATCAAAGAGCTGTGGCAAAAGCTCTCGCAAGGGAGCCTTCGTCCAGGTGAGCGTCCGGCGGATGTGACCCAGCTTGCGCGCTCTCTGCTTCATGACTATCGCAGCGCGGTCGGATCGGTTCCTTCTTACATTGGGGGTCGCTACGGATCGCGTGATCACATCGGGGATGCATCGTTTCATCCCGCTGCGCGTCCCGTCGAAAAGAGCAAGCAGAGTGCGGCGCTGACGTTTCTGCTAAGTGATGTGTTTGCGGAAAGTACGCTGCCGATCACTCCGATGCTGGCGCAGCAGCTTGGGGAAGACTATCTGACTCCGCGCAGACTGGCTGGTGCTCGGCAAGTGATGACTCCGTTGTGGCGACAAGTGCTCGAGCTGCGGCTTCACACGCTGGAAGAGCTGCTCGATCCTCTGCGCGTACGGCGCATGATCGATGGCGAGCAAGCGTTCGGACGTGACGCGGTACTTACCGTCGGAGAGCTGCTGTCACAGCTGACCCAGTCGATCTGTTCCGATGTGCTCAGTGGACCCTCTGCACCGATCTCTCCACAGCGCAGAGAGCTTCAGCTTCGCTACGTAGAGCGGCTGAGTCAGCTGGTGCTGCACACATCACCGGAACGCATGCACGCGCGTGCGCAAGCGCGCTATCAGCTTCAGCTACTGGATAGCAAGCTGGATGAACAGAAGGCCAAACGCAGTGCGCTGGATGTCGATACGCGCGCGCACCTTAGCGATCTTTCAGATGCGATTTCTTCGACGCTGAGCGGCTCTCGAGTGATTCATCAAGGTCACGATGGACACGCGCACACTGGGGTCTTGGAACCGCTCGATTGATCGGCCTGTTGGGGGCTCTGCTTCGGAGACCCCGGACTGGGGAAAAAATCCCACCCCCTGATGAGTGTTTTCCCACTTTCGCGACGGAAAAAGCGCAGTCATAACTCTGTACAGATGGCGGTCGCGTCGTGCGGCCAAGACGGATTCTTTCGCGGATTCCTTCCCCCTTGCAGACAGAGGTCTTCCTATGACTCGTACTCGTACGCTTCGGTTTCTGTCCCATATGGCGATCTTCTCTTGCTCCGCTGCGATGCTGGTGTCTGGTTGTGCGCAGAACCAGCCCGATGCCGCGTCCACGGAAGAGGAGCTGCTTGCCGCTGCGGTGACTGCGAAAGGCTCGTCGCTGCGTACGCTCGGTTTTGAGTCCGCATCGCTCGATTCAGTGAGCAAGCAGCCCGTGTTTCTGTCCGGTCGGGTGGCGGCCTCTGTTCGGAGCGGAGAAGAAGCGCGCGACTTTGCGATGAACATCCTTTCGCGCTCGCTGCGGCTCGCTCCAGAGTCCGACTTTGCGTTCCAGCGGGAAGTGCGCGAGCCCGATGGCTATCGCTATCTGCGACTGGGTCAGACGCACGGAGGCATTCCTGTGCTCGGTGGCGAGCTGACCCTGCAAGTGGCCGAAGATGGCGCGGTTCACTCTGTGCTGGGACGGACGCTGCCTGCGCTGCGAATCGGAACGCGACCCTCTCTGAGCGGAGACGCTGCGCTTTCGACGGCGCTGGCGGGCCTTGTCAAAGACGGAAAGCCGCTGACGCACAAGGCTCCCACGCTGGTGATCTTCGGGGATGAGGAGTCTGGCAACCTGGCGCTCGCCTATCACGCGGTCGTCGAATACCAAGGTGCAGAAGGTCACGCGTTTGAAGATCTGCTGATCGATGCGCACAGCGCTCGCGTGCTGTCGCAGGTCTCGCGCATTCACACCGGGCTCAGCCGATCGATCTATGACGGCAAGAGCAAGTGCCTTTCGACCGGCAGCGAGCTTCCCGGCACGCTCCTTTACAACGAGGGCGGAACCAGCACCGACACCGTTGCCAACGCCGCGTACACCAACACCGGCTCGACCTACTGGTTCTATAAGAACTTCTTAAACCGTGACTCGTATGACGGCGCGGGCGCGCTGCTCAAGTCGTCGGTTCACTTCACGTTCTCGACGGGATTTTCGTGCTCTGGCGCGAACGCGGCTTGGCTTGGCGATCCCTACAACCAGATGGTGTACGGCGACGGAGACTCGACGACGTTTAAGGCGCTCTCGCTTGCCATCGACGTCACCGCGCACGAGCTGACCCACGCTGTGACCGATAAGACCTCGAGCCTGGTGTATTCAAACGAGTCTGGCGCGCTCAACGAAGGCATGTCCGATATCTTCGGCGCAGCGGCGGAAGCGTGGGTTGCGTCTGGTGGTAGCTCGTCGGGCAATCCAGCCAGCATCACCGCGACCGCCAACACCTGGAAGATCGGTGAAGAGGTCGCCAAGGCAGGACTTACCGGCGGTGCGCTGCGCTTTATGAACAACCCGACCGCCGATGCCTACAGCAAAGACTATTACCCCGAGCGTATCACCGGCACTTCGGACAACGGCGGCGTTCACGGCAACAGCGGCATCGCCAACCTGGCGTTCTATCTGCTGTCGCAGGGCGGTACACATCCGCGCGCCAAGACCACAGTGTCCGTCACCGGCATCGGCATCGAAAAGGCCACCAAGATCTTCTTTAAGGCCAACACCGCGATCTTGACCAGCTCGGCCAAGTTCCAAGATGCACGCAATGCCACCGCGCAGGCTGCCAAGGATCTGTACGGAAGCTGCTCGGAAGAGTGGGTCAATACCCAAAAGTCGTGGGACGCCGTCGGAGTTCCCGGCACCTGGACGCCTTGCGGAACCGGAGACACGGTTGCTCCGACGGTCAGCCTGACGGCCCCGACCGCTGGATCGACGCTGACTGGATCGGCTGCGGTATCGGCCACTGCCAGCGACAACATCGGCGTCGACAGCGTCGACTTCTACGCGGGCACCACCTTGATTGGCAGCGACAACACCGCGCCGTACTCGATCAGCTGGAACACCACGACCGTCGCAAACGGAACCTACAGCATCACGGCCAAGGCCAAAGATGGCGCAGGCAACGTCGGAACCTCGACGAGCGTATCGGTCACTGTCTCGAACAGCGGCACCGGCACCAGCCAGAACGAAGCCGAGCCAAACGGATCGTTTAACCAGGGCAACGTCGTCTCGACCTCGGGAACCACGGTGAACGGCTTTATCTCGTCGAGCGCAGACGACGACTACTTCAAGGTCACGCTCGGCGCGGGCAAGACGCTACAAGCCGATCTGACGCCGCCGTCTGCTTCGGACTTTGACGTGTACATCTACGATCAGTCGAAGGCGCTCGTCGCCAAGAGCGAAAAGGATGCCGGCCTCGTCGATTCCGCCAGCGCCACCAACAAGGCCGCCAGCGCCGGAACCTTCTGGGTCTACGTCAAGTACTACTCGGGCGCGTCGAAGGTGAACCCGTACAAGCTGAAGCTGACCTTCTAGCCCATGTCGCTCCGTCGGTCACTATCCCGATCGGCGGAGCGCTTGGCTGTGTCGCCCGTGCTGCCGCTTCGATTCGTTTGCACCCTCGCTGCTTCGCGCTACTGTGCGACGCATGGCACAGAGCAAAGCCTCGAACGTCTCCGCCTATCTGGAAGAGCTTCCCGTCGAGCGTCGCGAGATCGTCTCGGCGATTCGCTCGGTCCTCTGCGAAAACCTGCCGCCCGGTTTTTCCGAGACGATGGTCTACGGAATGATTGGCTACGTGATTCCGCTGTCGGTGTATCCGAACACCTACAACGGTCAGCCGCTGACGGTGGCGGCGCTCGCGTCGCAGAAAGGCTATGTGTCGCTGTACCTGATGTCGATCTACGGCGATCCAGCACTCTCAACGTGGTTTGTCGACGCGCATCGGCAGCTTGGCAAGGTGCTCGACATGGGCAAGTCGTGTCTGCGTGTGCGGAATCTCGACGACATCTCGCTGCCGATTGTCGGTCAAGCGATCGCCAAGGTCAGCGCCGAGCAGTTTGTCGCGACCTACGAAGCTGCGCGTGCGCAGACCCGCACCGCGACCCGTCGAGCCAACGCCCGCGCCACCAAAACCCGAGCAGCGGCCCAGCCGTAAGTGGGCCAAATCATGACGGTTTTTCGTCGTCAGAGTTGACAGATCGACCTGTCGCAGACCACATTGAGCGTCCACATGCACTTTTTGTTTCGCAGGCTCTCGGTCCCACAGACGCTGCTGCGATGTTCGCTGGTTGTCGCTGTGCTGTATCTGGCTGGGTGTGCGGCCTTCGTCGAAAACTTTCGTCCGGTGATCTACGGCAAGACCGCCAAAGAGAACTACGAAAAGGGCATTCGCTCGATGAAGGGCGAAAGCAGTCTCGACGCAGCCAAGTACTTCAACTACGTCCGACAAAACTGGCCGACGTCACGCTGGGTGCCGTGGGCGGAGCTGGGCTTGGCTGACTCCGCGTTTTCCCGCGAGGCCTACATCGAGGCCATCGACGGCTACAAGACCTTCATCGCCAGCCATCCGCGTCATCCCAAGACGGTCGATGGCTACTGCGCGTTCAAGATCGGTGAGTCGTACTTCAAGCAGATTCCGTCGGACTTTTTCGTGCTGCCACCGTCGTACGAAAAGGATCAAGGCCCGGTCATTGATGCGCAGCGAGAGCTGACGAGCTTCCTTGATCGCTACGGACAGAGCGCGTATGCCGACTCGGGTCGCAAGCTGCTCGCCGACGTGATTCAGCGACTGGCGGATCATGAGCTGTACGTCGCTCGCTACTACCTGGAGCGAGGCCGAACCAAGGCCGCGATCGGTCGACTGGAATTCGTGGTGCGTGAGTATCCACGGGCGCGGCGTGATGCGGAAGTGCTGATGCTGCTCGGGCAGGTGTATCTGAAGCAAGGGGAGCCCAAGGAGGCGCGCGATGCGTTCCGTCGCCTGGTGATCGAGCATCCCGACGACTACCGCATCGAGCAAGCCAAGATCTTCCTCGACTACATCGGCACTGCGTTTGGCGACTTGCCGCCACCTGCGCCGCTTCCTCCTCGGAAGAGCCCTGGTGCGAGCCGATCCACGGCTTCCGACGACAGTGAGCTACTGCCGCCCGAGTAGCTCGTCACGGGCGCCGCTTGACGTCTTCCGTGGGCAGAAACTACACTAGGACGCTTACTAACCTCTGAACAGCGGTTTGCTTTCGTGGCCAATTCTGGAAATAAAGAAAAGCTCATCGAAGCAGCGCAGCAATTGGCTGAAAAAGGCCAGTTTGACAAAGCGCTTCGTGAATATCTCAAGGTTGCCGCCGAGGACGAAAACGATGTCCTCGTTTGGGTGCGGATCGGCGACTTGTACGTCAAGCTCGGTCAAAAGAGCGAAGCAATCGCCAACTATCAGCGCGTTGCGCAGCTCTATATCGCCAGCGGTCAGCCTGATAAAGCCACTTCGGTTTATCAGCAAATTCTTCAGCTCGATCCGAAGTCCGCTGATACTTATATGTCGCTAGGTGGTCTGTATCGCGACATGAACAAAGTTCCGCTGGCTATGCAGCAGTTCGAGCTGGCGGCGCAGCTGTATTCACGGGTTGGCAAGCACGCGCAGTCGCTGCGTGCCGAACAAGCGGTGGTGGATCTGGCACCAGAGAGCCTGCCGCGTCGGATTCGCTTGGCTGAGCTGTACTCGAAGGAAAGTCTACCGACGGAAGCGGCCCGCGAGTTTCGTCAGGCGAGCCTGCTGCTCAAGAGCCAGAATCGCATGGACGACTGGGCGAAGGTGGTGGAACGTCTGCTGTTCCACGCTCCGTCGGATGTCGCGATATCCAACGAGCTGGCTCGGTACTATCTGTCTGTGAACGATAGCCTGCGAGCACTGTCACGGCTCCAGACTTCTTTTAAAGAACATCGTAACGACAAAGAGCTGCTTGAGCTATTGGCGCAAGCCTTTGTGAAGCTGCAAAAGCCGGACAAAGCGATTGCTGTGTTGAAAGAGCTGGCGCGGCTTCATAACGATCGCAGAGCGGCTGAGTCGGTGTATCGCAAGGTGCTGGCCATTGATCCCAGCGACGTGGATGCGCAGGGCGCGGTGGGCGGTGGCTCGCTGCCGGCTGCTTCGGCTGCGCAGACCCACTTTACGTCTGCACTGATTCTCAATTCTCCCAGTCCGGGGCCGGTGCCGTCGTCGAAGTCGTCGCCGATTCCTGGTTCTGTGGTTTCGGCGGGGCGTCCGACGCCACTGGTGGTTCCAGCCATGCAAGCACGTACAAGCTCCGACATCACGCCGGTGGTGGGTGTTCGTCTCGATGGTACGGTTCCGCCGACGACTCGTCCCGTCGAGCAGCTGAGCGATGAAGAAGAGCAAGATCGCGTGCTCAGCGAGTCGGACTCGTTTGTACGGTTTGGGCTCAAAGGCAAGGCGCTGGAATCGCTGCGCGCGACGCTGTCGCATCGACCGCACCTGCACAAAGTGCGTGAAAAGCTGGCCAAGGTCTACGAATCGCTGGGTCAGTTTCGTCCCGCGATTGCCGAGCTGCGAACGCTGGCCGATCGCGCCGTCAGCCACGAAGAGCAGTCTCGCTATCTGCGAGAGATCCTGAGGCTGGACAACCGCGATGGAGCCGCGTCGGAGCGTCTGCGTCGAATCAGCGGTGAGTTTAAGCCGGTCTCGTCGCCGTCTGTCGATGAAGATGAGCCGGTGATCGAGATGTCAGCGTCGGAAGATGATGGTCCGACTTCGCCCAATCCGGTGGTGTCGACCCGTGGAGAGCCGCTGCCGTTGCCGCCTGCTCCGTCGGGGCCGCCAAGCCGTCCTCCGGTGTCAGACAAGCCATCGTCGCGTCAGTCGTCGCCGTCGCAGCGCAGTGGCACGCTGCGAGAAGAGCTGGCTGAGGTCGAGTTCTTCATGCAGCAGCGGATGTTCGACGATGCCAAGCGGCTTCTGCGCCTGCTGTCGTCGCGGTATCCGCACAGTCAGACCGTTCAAAACAAGCTGGCCGAGCTGAGTGGAAGTAGCTCTGCATCCGACGAAAACCTGATCGAGCTAGAGCCCGAAGAGCTTGTGCCCGACAGCACGCCGCCGGTTAGTAGTCCCGCGCTGCCGCCCGCGAGCAAGAAGGCGCCGCCGCTTGCTTCGGCGCGTAGTATTCCGGTTCCTCCGTCGGGAACAACGCCGCAGCCGGCTGCGCAGGACAAGAGCGGACCGATCGAGACACGCGATCCGAGTGAGTCGTATCAGCGTGGCATCGCCCATCGCAACCGAGGTCAGCACGCGCTGGCGATTGGCGAGTTCAAGGTTGCGATGCAAGAGCGCAAGCTGGCTGGTCGGGCGGCGCTGATGCTCGGGCAGTGTTATCGCGATCTGTCGCAGCTTCGTGAAGCCGTCGAGGTCTTCAAAGAAGGTCTCTACATGCCGTCGGTGTCCGACGCAGACTTGGCAGAGCTGAACTATCAGCTCGCGCAGTGCTATGAGCGACTGCACAACAACAAAGAAGCGATCTACTTCTATCAGCAGGCGCAGCAGACGCAGCCGGGTTACAAAGACTCGGCGGTGCGAGTGAGCGCGCTGCGTCGCTAGTCGAGCGGTTGTGACGCGCTGACGAGGGGACGGCGCGTCGGATCAGGTCTTTGGGATGCAGGCTCGACGGAGCGTCGCGTGCCGCTAGTACTGTAGGCCGCGATCTTTGCGCAGCTTTTCTTCGTCAAAGCCTGGCTCGACGTAGATGCGACGAAGGTGCGGATACTTCGCGCGCAGTGCCGCTTCCAGATCGTTGATCTTGCTCTCGAGCGCATCCATCGTCAGCTCGCGGGCGAAGCGAATCTTGATCGCGGCCAGCACTTCCTGCGGCGCAATGTGAATGGTTCGCAGGTGAATGACCGCGAGCACGCCTGGCTGCTGCTCGGCCAGCGCGATGATCTGCTCGTGTTCTTCCTTTGGAACCGCTTCGCCAATCAGCAGGCTCATCGAGTCTCTTCCGAGGAAGATCGCCACCACCAGCAGCGCCATACCGACGACAATCGACGCCAGTGCATCCCACAGCGGGTTTCCGGTCAGGTGACTTGCGACGACTCCGATGAGCGCCACCGCCAAACCGAACAGCGCCGCGAGATCTTCAAACAGCACCGTCAGCACCGTCGGATCGCGCGCATCTTCGATGGTCTTTTTGAGCCCTTTGCCCGCCGTCATGTGCAGAAACTCCTGCACCGCCGCACGCAGCGACCAGCTCTCCAGCACCAGCGACACGCCGAGCACGATGATTGCCCACTTCACATCACCGTGTGCGGACGCTTGTCCGTGCGCGATGTGCCACAGCTTTTCGCTGCCTTCCCAGATGCTGACCGCCGCACCGATGAGGAAGATGCTACCAGCGACGATGAACGCCCAAAAATACGTCTCGGTGCCGTAGCCAAACGGATGAAGCGCGTCGGGCGGTCGCGAGCTGCGACGCATTCCGATGAGCAAGAACGCCTGGTTCGACGTGTCCGCCAGCGAGTGGACCGCTTCCGCCAGCATCGCGGTCGATCCACTGATCGCTGCGGCCACAAACTTAAACACTGCGATGAGCAGGTTGATGATCAGCGCCACCACCACCACGCGGTGTCCGCCGCTGTGGCCTGTTGGCTCTTGTTCGCTCATGATGTTCCCCCCCTTTACGGCACGCGATCTTGCAGCGAGTCTCCCGACGCGATGGGTTTGTCTCCAGCCGCGAGCAGCAGTCGCAGCCACAGCTCACCGATGCCTTCGCCTTGTTCCGCTGCGCAGACGAGCGCTTTTCCACCCAGCACCCGCGACAGGATCTGCGCCGCTGGCTTTCGCTCGGACTTGGCCAGCTTGTCGGCCTTGGTCAGCACCGGAATCACCTTGCGACCGAGCCCGCGCAGGTACGTTGCCAGCTCGCTTTCGTCGAACAGCAGCTCTTCCACCTGCGGAGACATCACCCTGCGTGCGTCGCACAGCATTGCCACCGCGCGCAGGTTTTCCCGGCCACTTAAGTACTCTTCCATCATCTTTTGCCAGCTGGCGCGCTCGGTGCGGCTGACTTCCGCGTAGCCGTAACCTGGCAAGTCCGCGAGCAGCACGTCGACGGGACGCTCGGGACCGCTTAGCGTTGCACGGAAAAAGTTGATGAGTCGCGTCCGTCCCGGCGTCTTCGACACCCTGGCCAGACCGCGACGACCGAGCAGCGCATTGAGCAGCGTCGACTTTCCCACGTTGCTGCGACCACAGATGGCGACTTCAGTCACGGTGGGCGACGGCCACTGCGTGCGGGTTGGTGCGCTGGCGACAAACTCGCTGCGAAGGATATGCATAGGCGGGCTCATTGTACCTTGGGTTCGACTAGGCTTTGCGAAGGACCAGGCTGACGTTTGCGCCGCCTTGCGAGAGCGTGGGCAGCAGCACATGACGAACCAGCGCGTCACGCGGCGAAAGGACAAGCCCCGGCAGGCTGCGACCTGGATCGGGCGCTTCACAGTGTACGGTTCCTGGCACTTTTTGTGCGCAGAGCGACCACAGGGCCGCACCCAGGCGTACACCAGCGGAGGTCTGCCACTCGCCACACTGGCCAATGACCGACGAAATGGCGACGTGCTCTGCTGCGGGTCCAAGCGCTTGTCGGAGCGCGCTTGTTTCCATCTCATCGAGCGAGCTTCCGTTGCCCGCACCAGCGACATAGTCGATCTGGTCTGCCGTCAGGCCCGCAGCTTGAAGGCTCTTGGTGATCGCCGCGCCAGCTTCGGATGATGCCGCGCCAGCTGCCGACCAGCCGACTCGAGCACGATGATCACCCGCTCGACCCACGCCTGATAGATACGCGAGAGCTGGACCGCTCAGCGTCCGATCCGCTCGCTCGAGCAGCACCACCACGGCACCTTCACCGGGCACGATGCCTTGACCACGCGCTTCGTAGGGATGAATCGGCGGACGCTCGGCGGAAGCCAGATCCGGCGACAGCAGCGACATCTGCGACAGACCATGAACCAGCCACGGCGACAGCTCATCGCAGCCACCACACAGCACGGCATCGGCCCGGTCGGTTGCGATCAGCTCAGCGCCGGTTGCGATCGCTTCGGGCAGCGACAGCTCGCGGTGATTGACGGTGATGTTTGGTCCGGTCAGACCCAGCTCAATCGCCAGCAGTCCCGACGACGCATTCATGACCGTATACGGAAACACTGCGGGTGACGCGGCAGCCATTCCGTCAGCGATGAAGCTGCGAACAAACTCAATGGTGGAAGAAAGTCCGCCGAGTCCAGTGCCGAGCACCACACCCACGCGATCGGCTCCATGCGTGCGAACGGCAGCGGACTCCGTCGGAGCGACCCCGGGAGCCAGACCCAATGCTTCACGCGCAGCAACGACACACATCTGCGCGAGCCGTGGCATGCGACGACGCTTCCCCGCATCAATATGGGCTTGCGCGCCAAAGTCATCGACGCAGCCAGCCCAGAGCGACTGACCTCGCTGCTCACTCGGAAGCTGGCTCGATAGCTCGACAGATCGACTGAATGCGGAGCGTCCTTCGGCCAGACCTGCGAAAAATGCCTGCCGCGTAGCGCCGAGCGGTGTGACCAGCCCGAGTCCGGTGATGGCCACCTTCGGCAGAAGCGAGACGCTAGACATGGCGCTATTTGCTATCATGCAAGCCATGGCGAAAACGAAAAAAATGGCAAGCCTGCTTCGAACGGCTGCCCCTGCGGTCGCCGGAGCAGTTCTCCTCGCTGCCCAGCCCGCAGAGGCCAAGATCCTCGAAGGCTACGTCGATGTGTACGTCGGCGGGATGTACGGCACTCCGCCCAAGCTCAGCTCGATCGTGACCCAGAAGTCCGAGCAAGCGGGCACCACCAAGGGCGCCGACTTCTTCGACTACAACTCCGGCGGACTGCTGGGCTTGCGCGGCGGCGTCGAGGTCCTTCACACCGACGTCTACGTTCAGTTCGATCAGTTCGTGACGATGCAGGGTTTTTCGGGCTCGACGATCCAGGGCATGATCGGCTGGGACTTTGAGCTGGGCTCGGGCGCGTGGCGTGGCGTTCTGGGCGGCTACGGCGGACTCATCTTCGGTCTTCCCTATCGCACCGAGTATCCGATCGATCGCAAGCAGATCGCGTGGTTCGGACTCGGCGCGGAAGGCCAAGCGGGCGTCGAGTACTACCTAAATCGCTTCTTCGTCCTCAACTTCACCGGCACCTTCGGCTACCACTACATGCTCGCCGGGGCAGAGCAGGTCATCATCGACATGGCGGGCAATACCGAACAGACCCGCACCCACGGCTTCCACCTGCTTGGCAAGCTCGGTCTGCGCTTCCAGCTTGGCATCTAAAACCTGTGCCGAGACACCGGGCGGTTTTGCTATCGTCCGGTCATGAGCGACCCAGGAAAGCCCGTTGTTATCACTTGTGCTCTCACCGGAGTCCTGACCGATCCGACCCAGCATCGCGTGCCGGTGACCGCCGTGCAGATGGCGCAAGCCGCCGCTGAAGCCCGCGACGCTGGTGCCACGGTGGTTCACTGTCACTACCGACAACAAACCCCAGGAATGGGTCGCTTTCCGACGTGGGAACCCGATGTCGTCGCGGAAATTGACGCAGCGATTCGCGCGCGCGTTCCCGACATCATCGTCAACATGTCGACGGGAGTCATCGGTTCTGATGTCAGCGCGCCGCTGGCTTGTCTTGCGCGGATTCGTCCCGAGATGGCTGCGCTCAACGCTGGATCGCTGAACTACTTGCGGGCACGCAGCGACGGACGCTGGGCCTGGCCGCCGATGCTGTTCGACAATCCCGTCGATAAGATCGAACAGTTTCTGTCTGCGATGAACCAGATCGGCACCGTTCCCGAGTGTGAGTGCTTCGACACGGGCATCGTTCGCTCGATCGGCCTGTTTCGGCAGGTGGGTCTTTTGAAAGGTCCGATTCACGTCTCGCTGGTGATGGGTGTTGCGTCGGGCATGCCGTGTAAGCCCGAGTGGCTGCCGCTCATCGTCGCAGAGCTTCCCGAAGGTGCGCACTTTCAGACGATCGGCATCGGTCAAAAAGAAGTCTGGCCGGTTCATCGTCGCGCCGCTGAGCTGGGTGGTCACTTGCGCACCGGCATCGAGGACACGTTCTATCTTCCCGACGGAACCAAGACCGATTCCAACGGACGCCTCGTCGATGCGCTGGTCAAGCTGGCGCGGGAAGTGGGCCGAGAGATCGCGACGGCGGCTCAAGCGCGAGAGATCCTCGGTGTGCTGCCGGTTCCCCACGGACCTTCCAGTTCGTGAGCGACGGGACGACATCGCCTGCGGAGCGCTGTCTCTCTCTGTGCTGTCTTGAAGCTGGGCGTGGCCGTCACCTGGCGGAAGGACTGCGCGAATGCGGCTATTCGGTTCGTCTGGCCTCGTCGCTGCCCGCACTGCTCGCAGCAACCGATGCGCAGCCTATCGATCTACTTGTCGTCGAGCTTCCGTCGCTAGATGATGACGTTGTTCGATCGCTTCATCGACGCTGTCCGACGCTGATTGTTGCGCTCAGTCCGCTGTCCGTCGGGGATGCTGCGCGGCTCATTGCGTCTGGTGCGTACGATGTCTTGCCGTCGCCGCTTCGTCTGTCCGAGCTTCGCTTGTCGCTCGAAAAAGCCGCAGCCCGAGAAGCCAGCCTCGGAGATCGTCGATCCGCTCGCTTTGCGCCCACGCAGGTTCGCAGTGCTGAGCCGATCGCTTCCATCGCTGCACCTGTCCCAGCCGGAGTCATTGCCGAGTCCACAGTGATGCGCGGACTGCTTGCGCAAGTCGCGC
>WBZP01003717.1_pt1 | contig 16337 bp, 12 predicted proteins | sample 5204301 | NCBI WGS metagenome assembly WBZP01 (sample SAMN12412401, study PRJNA552823) | activated sludge metagenome | isolation source: activated sludge from nitrification reactor of wastewater treatment plant... | place: USA: Pennsylvania | collected 2017
CCCGTCGGCACGCGTGCCGGGCGGCTCGTACTGCTGGTCCAGACCCTGCAGGTAAGACACCGCGGACAATACGTAGGCTGCCAACACCGCCACCAGGAGGACTCCCAGGACCACCAGGCCGAGGCGTCCGCGCCCGCGCGGCTCATGCTCCTTGTGATCCGCATAGCCGTCGCCGGAATGGTCGCGGGTCGGGTCGACGACCAGATCGCCACCTGCCGGTTCGCTGCGTTCGCTCACGTCCCTCCTCATGCTGAGGCCACCCTAGGGAAGGGAGCACCAGCCGTCCCGACTACGCCGCAACACCCGGGGGCGCTTCCGGTTCGTCGGCACGACCTCGTTCTTGGGTGGGAGGTTCCTGGGTGCGGGCAACTACTCCACGGCTGGCACCCAGGCGGCAGGGCGCTTCTGTAGCAGTGCACTCATGCCCTCGATGGCCTCCTGGGACCGGAAGTACGATCCCGACAGTTCAGCTGTGTACGCGAACCCGTCAGCCCGGCTCAGCGCCGGAACGCGGCGCAGCAGTTCCTTGGTTCCGGCAAGCGCCTCTGGTCCGCCCTTCTGCAGTTGCTCGACCCACCCGTGTACGGCCCCGTCGAGGCCGTCGGCTGGAACGACGGAGTTGATCATGCCCGCCCGCTGAACCCGCTCGGCGGACACTCGCTCGCCCGTCAGGAACAACTCGGCGGCGTCAGCCGGATGTAGCTTGGGCAGGCAGACCACCGAGATGACGGCCGGGGTCAGCCCCAGTCGAACCTCCGAGAAGGCGAAGCGCACGTGATCTGCCGCGACCGCGAGATCGCAGGCCGCGACCAGCCCGTTGCCGCCACCGAACACGTTGCCCTGCACCTTGGCGATGGTGGGCTTGGGATGGTCCTGGATCTCACCCAGCAAGGCCGCCATGGCCTCCGGCCCCGCCGCCGCGAAGCCGCCGGCATCGCCGCTCAGCGCCGCTTTGAGGTCAGCGCCGGCGCTGAAGGTATCCCCTGTTCCGGTCAGGACCACGACCCGCACGACATCGTCCGACGCAGTCTCAGCAAGCGCCTCGCGCAGCAGCGTCATCGACTGCGGGTCGAGTGCGTTGCGGGCCTTCGGCCGGTTGAACGTGATGGTCGCGACACCGTCGGCGACCGTCACCAGCACCGGGTCCTGGGCAGGAGTGGTGGACTCGCTCACTTCTTGCCCATGCCCTCGAGCAGCGAGAGGATCCGCAACATGACCTCGTCGGCACCGCCGCCGATGCTGATCAGACGCACGTCTCGCATGTAGCGGGCCGGCCAGTTCTCTTCGGCGTAGCCCATGCCGCCGTGGTACTGCACCACTGCGTCGGCCACCTGCCGCGCAAGTTTGCCGACCTTGAGTTTGGCTATCGTGGCCTCGCGCGTGACGTTCTCACCATTGGCGAACCGGCGGGCGGCCTCGCGGTTGTAGACCATGAGCAGATCCACCTCGGCGATCAGTTCCGCCAAGTTGTACTGCAGGTACTGATTGGCCAACAGTGGCTTGCCGAAAGCCTCGCGGACGCGCAGGTACTCGATGGTCCGCTCCAGGGCGCGGCGAGCACCCATCGTGGCCATGTACGCTCCCACCAGTCGCTCGTCCTGGAACTGGATCATCTGCTGCTGGAACCCGCTGCCGATCTCACCGATGGTGTTGCTGACGGGCACCCTGACGTCGTCGAAGACCAGCTCGGCGGTGTCCGAGGAGTGGTTGCCCATCTTCTCGATCGTGCGCCCGACACTGAACCCGGGGGTGTCGGTGGGAACGATGATCTGGCTCATCCCGGCGAAGCCGCCCTCGTCGGAGGTGCGGGCCAGAACACAGATCCAGTCGGCTTGAGAGCCGTTGGTGATCCACATCTTGCGTCCGTTGATGACCCAGTCGTCACCGTCGCGGACCGCCTTGGTGCGGATGCTCGCCACATCGGACCCGGCGTCGGGCTCCGAGATGGCCACGGAGCATACGGCCTTGCCCTCCATGGCGGGCTTGAGGTACTTCATCTTCAGCTCGTGAGAGCCGAACCGGTGCAGCGCCGGGGTGGCCATGTTCGTCTGAACGGCGATGGCCATGGGCACGCCGGCGCAGTTGGTCGAGTAGCCCAGTTCCTCGGCGAACACCAGGGTGTACGTGTGATCGGCGCCCTGTCCGCCGTACTCTTCGTCGTACTCCAGGCCGAAGGCCCCGATCTCGGCGAGCTTCGGGAACAGTTCGTGTGCCGGGAAGATCCGGTCCGCCTCCCACTGATCCACATAGGGGTTGATCTCTGCCTCGATGAACGATCGGACGACTTTGCGGAACTGTTCGTGCTCAGCGCTGAATTCCATCGGTTTCCTCCAGGGTGGGTTGGGTGGTGAGGGTCGGGGTCCGGTGGTCGCCGGGCATGCCCAGCGCGCGCTGCCACAGCAGCGTCAAGGTGGCCTGGCCGCGGGGGTCGCTCGCGCGGCTGAGGGGTTCTGCCCAGTGGCGCGAGAAGCCTTCGACCATGGCGCACAGTGCCGCTGCCGCCACCTGTGGGTCGACGTCCCGGTGCACGGTGCCGTCCCGCTGTTGCCGGCGAATCTGGGCTGCGACGCGTTGAACGTGCGTGCGGCGTAGATCGTTGAGGATTCGTGAGAAGCGCTCGTCGGTGACCGAGACTTCCTCGACCACGCGCAGCAAGGGAGCGTTCTCCGAGAACGCGCTCAGGTAGCGCTCGTTGGCGTTGGCGATCCGGGCGACAGGGTCGGTCAGGTCGGCGCCGCGGATCGAGCTGAGCAACTGATCGATCAGTTGCTCCATGGTGGCCGCGAGGACGTCTTCCTTGGTGTCGAAGTACGTGTAGACCGTTCCGTGGGAGACCCCGGCCTGAGTCGCGATATCGCCCATCCGGGTCGCCGCAAAACCCTGGCGCTCGAAAACGATCCGGGCGGCGGTGATCAGGCCTTCGCGGGTACGACGGCCGCGATCGGTGCGGGGCTCACGGTTGGTCGTTGTGGTCATGGGGAATCGATCTCGGGACGATCCATGATCCGTGTGGGCACATCCACGACACGGGAACGCAGGTACTCACCCAGCCCTTTGGCCTGCGGGTCGAGCAGGGTGTTCTCGCTGACGCCGCGCCCAAGTATCCCGGTGATCACGATGTTGATCGCGCGTAGCCGCGGAAGTGGGTGCACCTGCACCGTCCGGCCCCTGGCTTCGGGTATCAACTCGCCCACGGTGGTGGGTGTGATCAGCCCGTGAAGCCATGCATAGGCAGCGTCGGCACGCGCCTGGGCGACATCGTCGGTGGGCAGGGGGTTCTCTTCGGCCCACAGGCGCTCGACGTCGTGACCGGCGGTGATCACGGGCGCCACCAGGGAATCGATCTCGCCCACCGCGAGTCCGATCGCCTCGACCTCGACGGGGTCGGGGATCCACACACCGACGTTGGCGTTGCCGCCCTTGTCGCCGCTTCGAGCGCCCAGGACCCAACCCAGCGGAACCGCGACCGTGTCCCCGCCCGGCTGTTCGGCCGTCAGTTCAGTCGAGCTCGGAGCCTGGGGTCCGGTGGCCGGTTCGGCTGCCTGTGGGACCTCGAGAGCGTCGCCGCCGTCGATCGTCACCGTGACCCGAACCTGGTCGCGTCCGATGGTCGTGGGCCAGAAGACGCCGTACGGCGAACCGGGCGCCGGGGGTGCGGTGGGGAACATGCCGGGGTAGGTGGCCAGCGCCGATTCCACGGCGGGGGCAGTGAACGCCTTGCCCACCTTGTTGGGGTCAGAGTCCTTGACCGAGATCCGCAGGTGGGCCTGAGCCGCCGAGATGCTGGTGGGATCGGGCTGGTCGCCACGAACCAGTTCGACCGACAGTTCGCCGACGCCCAGGGTGCTGCGATCGGCGAGGTCCCGGGCGTCGATGCCCTGCGTGTCAGCCAGTTCGAGCCCGCACACCGTCCGAAGTGCAAGGTCGGCCTTGGCCTCGATGTCCAGGCCGGTCAGGACCAGCGTCATGCTGTTGCGGAACCCGCCCAGGTAGTTCAGTGACACCTTGAGGCGCTGGGGCGGCGGGAGTCCACGGGTACCACTGACGCGCACCCGGTCCCGCCCGACCTGCGCCAGTTCGATGGTTCCGAAATCCGCGGTGACATCGGGGTTCAGGTACAGAGGTCCGCCGACCTCGTACAGCAGTTGGGATGTGACCGTGCCGACGCTGACCAGGCCACCCGTGCCCGGGTGTTTGGTGATCACGGTGGTGCCGTCGGCAGCGATCTCGGCAATGGGGAACCCGGGGTGCTCGAGTCCCGGGACGTCGGTGAAGAACGAGTAGTTGCCGCCCGTCGCCTGGGCGCCACATTCGATGATGTGGCCGGCGACGAGCGCGCCCGCCAGCGGATCCAGGTCGGTGCGGTAATCCCAGTCGTGCCACCATGCAGCGGGCCCGATGGCGACGGCAGCGTCGGTGACCCGGCCGCAGATCACGACATCGGCCCCGTGCTGCAGGGCGGCGGTGATGCCGCCGGCTCCCAGGTAGGCGTTGGCAGCGAGGGCCGGAAGCCCGAGGTCGGCGAACTTCTCGCCGGTGTCCAGGTTCTGGAACTCCTCGCCTACCTCGATCAGGTCCGCGACTCGCGGTGCCAGGTCGTCGCCGGTCACCACGGCGATCCGGACATCCAGACCGGACTGGTCGGCGAACTCGCGCAGCGCGTCGGCCAGTCCCTGCGGATCCAGCCCGCCGGCGTTGGTGACCACTTTGATGTCGCGTGCCAGGCAATCGCCCAGAACGTCCTTCATTTGGGTCAGGAACGTGCGCGCGTAGCCGGAGCCAGCGCCGTGCTTCATGCGTTGCCGGGCCAAGATCAGCATCGTGAGCTCGGCCAGCCAGTCGCCCGTCAGGACGTCTATGGGGCCGCCGCGGACCATCTCGCCGGCTGCGGCAAGGCGGTCGCCGAAGAAACCTGAACAGTTGGCGATCCGGATCGGACGCCGGGGTTCACTCATCAGTTGCTCCAACCGCGAACGTGACCAGTACCTGATGCGCATCCACGGATTGGCCCGCAGTCACCAACACCTGGTCGACGACCGCGTCGGCATCGGCGACGATCCGGTGCTCCATCTTCATCGCCTCGAGCACCACCAGGGTCTGTCCGGCTGTGACGCTCTGTCCGGCAGCGACCTCGACGGCGGCGACGGTTCCGGGCACCGGTGCCACCGGGCCCAGGTCCCCGGCGTCGTCTCCGGCCCGTTCGCTGGGGGTGACCACGGTGAACGTCATCTGCTGACGGGGCTCACTGATCACGATGCGTCCCAGCGGGTCGACAGCGGCCTCGAGACGCGACACCACACCGTCGAGTTCGATCAGCAGCGCGTCCCCGGGAAACACCTCGTTCGGACCCGGATCGGCGGGGTTGGGCAGGGTCACGCGGGCGGTTCCCAGCTCGGTGACGTCTCCGGAGTAGGGGTCCTCCCCGCGGGTTACCGAGATGTGCCAGGTGCCCGCTGCCGCGGCCCCTGCAGAATCGAAGCGCAGCCACACCCGTTGTTCCGGTGTCTGCTTGCCCCAGCTCAGGCCGACGAATCCGGGGGTGCCCCGGACGTTGCGCCATCGGGCGGGCACGGGGTCGCTCACCAGTGCGCCCCGGAACAAATCGACCGACCAGTCGCCGCTGGGCGTGGCGTCGTCGAGGTGCCTGAACGCGGCGGCGATCAGCAGGGGTGGTTCCGGAAGTGCGTCGCCCGGGTCAGGGTCGAGCATGGCGGGGTGTTCGGAGAGGAACGCCGTGGTGGTGTCGCCGGCGTAGAAGGGGAACGATGACAGGATCGCCAGAAGCATGTCCCGGTTGGTGGACACGCCCTTGATAGCCACGTCCTGCAGGGCGGCCACCATCTCGCGGGTGGCCTCTTCGCGGTCGTCGCCGTGTGTGATGATCTTGGCCAGCATCGGGTCGTAGTAGCGCGACACGGAGTCGCCGGTGGCGAACCCCGAATCGACCAGCGCGGTGTAGTCGGTCGGCAGGTTGAACTGCTCCAGCTTGCCCACGCTCGGTAGGAAGTTGTTGGCGGGATCCTCTGCGTACAGCCGGACCTCGATGGAGTGGCCGTCGATCTCGAGGTCGTCCTGCTCGACGTTGAACGTCTGGCCCTGTGCCACCAACAACTGCCAGCGCACCAGGTTGCTGCCGGTGATCTGCTCGGTCACGCGATGCTCGACCTGGAGGCGGGTGTTCATCTCGAGGAAATAGAAGTCCTGCGCATCGCCGTCGCCGGACACCAGGAATTCGACTGTGCCGGCCCCGACGTATCCGATGCGCTCGGCCAGAGACGTGGCTGCGGCGTACATGCGCTCGCGGGTGGCGTCGGTGGTGCCGGGCGAGGGCGCCTCTTCGATGATCTTCTGGTGCCGGCGCTGGATCGAGCATTCCCGGTCGAAGAGGTGGACGTAGTTGCCCTGGCCGTCTCCGAACACCTGGACCTCGACGTGGCGGGACCGGGGCAGGTATCGCTCCAGGAACACCGTGTCGTTGCCGAAGGCGGCCCCTGCTTCGCGTTTGGCGCCTGCCAGGGCGGCGACGAGTTCGCCCGCGTCGTTGACGATCCGCATGCCCTTGCCACCGCCGCCCGCCGAGGCCTTGATCATGAGTGGATAGCCGACCTGCTGTGCGCGTTCGGCCACCTCGGCCGCGGACTCGGAGCCCGCGAGCTCAGCGCCGGGCACCAGAGGTACGCCCGCAGCTGCCGCGGTGTTCTTGGCCTCGACTTTCAACGCCATGCCCTCGATGACCTCGGGCGGGGGGCCCACCCAGATCAGCCCGGCGTCGATGACGCGGCGGGCGAACTCAGGGTTCTCGGACAGGAATCCGTAGCCGGGATGGATCGCGTCCGCGCCCGTGCGTTCAGCGGCCTCGAGCACCTTGTCCATGTCCAGGTAGGTCTCGGCAGAGGTCGACCCCGCCAGATCGACTGCGACGTCGGCATAACGCACGTGCCGGGCGTCGCGGTCGGGGTCGGAGAACACCGCAACGCAGCGGATCCCCATCTCTCGCGCTGTCTCGAAGATCCGCACGGCGATCTCGCCGCGGTTGGCCACCAGCAGGGTCTGGATCGTGGGTTTCACGTCGCCGTCCATGTTGTCGTTCATGCCGTCCATCGCTTCGTGGTGCATCACATCCGCCAGACACCGAAGTCGGAGGTCCCGGTGACGGGTCCCGAGTGGACTGCGGACAGTGCCAGGGTCAGCGCGGTGCGGGTATCGCGCGGATCGATGATGCCGTCGTCCCACAAGCGACCCGTGGCGAACAGGGCGGTCGACTCGGACTCGACCTGGTTCTCGAAGGCGTCTCGCATGGGCGCGAATGCGGCCTCGTCGAACTCCGCGCCAGCGGCCTCGGTCTTCTGCCGGGCCACGATGGTCAGCACCCCCGCCAACTGCTTGGGCCCCATCACCGCGATGCGGTGGTTGGGCCATGTGAACACGAACCGCGGATCATAAGCGCGACCGCTCATGCCGTAGTTGCCGGCGCCGTAGCTGGCGCCCATCATGACGGTCAGGTGAGGGACCGACGAGTTGGACACCGCGTTGATCAGTTTGGCGCCGTCCTTGATGATGCCGCCCTGTTCGTACTTGGTGCCGACCATGAATCCGGTGATGTTCTGGAAGAAGATGATCGGGATGTCGTGCCGGTTGCACAGTTGGATGAACTGGGCGCCCTTCTTGCTCTCTTCGCTGAAGAGGATCCCGTTGTTGGCCAACACCCCGACGGGATAGCCGCCGATGTGCCCCCAGCCGGTCACCAGCGTGGTGCCGTACAAGGGTTTGAACTCTTCGAACTCGCTGCCGTCCAGTACCCGGGCCAGCACCTCGCGGGCTTCGAAGGGGACGCGGATGTCCGCGCTCGCGATGCCGAGTAGTTCGTCGGGGTCGTAGGCGGGCGCCGTCGGCGGGCGGTCCGGTCCGCTGCCCTGTTTGCGCCAGCGCAGATGGGCCACGATGTCACGGCCGATGCGTAGGGCGTCGGGCTCGTCCTCGGCCAGGTAGTCGGCCAACCCACTGACTCGGGCGTGCATCTCGGCGCCGCCCAAGTCCTCTTCGTTGGCGTCCTCGTCGATCGCCATCTTGACCAGTGGAGGACCACCCAGGTAGACGCGAGCTGCCTCTTTCTGCAGCACCACGTAGTCGCTCATCCCCGGCACGTAGGCGCCGCCTGCGGTCGATGAGCCGAACACCAGGGTCACAGTTGGTATGCCCGCGGCGCTGAGTTGGGTCAGGTTCTTGAACGATGCCCCGCCCGGCACGAAGATCTCGGATTGTTTGGGCAGGTCGGCGCCGCCGGACTCGGTGAGACTCACCAGTGGCAGTCGGTTGCGCCGTGCGATGTCCATGGCCCGCAGGCCCTTCTTGACGCTGGTCGGCCCCTGCGAGCCACCCTTCACGGTTGCGTCGTTGGCGATGATCATGCACTCGGTGCCCTGGACGAATCCGATGCCGGTGACGATGCCCCCGCCCAACGGGTCGTCGGTGCCCCAGCCGGCCAGCGCAGACAACTCCAGGAACGGAGAGACGTCGTCGATCAGGTACTCGATGCGTTCGCGCGGCAGCAGTTTGCCGCGCTTGCGGTGCCGTGCCACGGAGCGCGCGTTCTTCTCCGCGTCCGGACTGCCACCACCTGCGACCACCTGTGCCTGTAACTGGTCGACCTCGGCCAGAGCCGCGAGCATCGCTTCGCGATTGCCCGCGAAGACCTGGTCGCCTGTGTCGACCCTGCTGCGAATGACGTTGGCCACGACCGTCCCTCCCATTCCCCGGGTCCACATCGGCCCCGCCGGTCCGCGGGAGAAACTCCCCTGGTCTCTCCGCAGCGGTTTCCGCGAACTTGACGCTAGTGTCAAGTTCGCTCCCCGTCAACAACCCGACCGCAGAACGGGGGCGTGAGCATCAGCCCGGGGGCGCACAGCCCCCGGTTCACCGCGCCCGCCCCCGCTCCGCAGTCGGGGTTGTCGCCGTGTCGGTGGCGGATCAGGGGGGCCGGCTTCGCCACACTGACGCCGTGACTGCTTCGGGGACCGGCATGCCGTGGCGCCAGGCCATGCGCATCGCGGCTGACATGGAGCCCGCACGCCCGATCCGGGTGGGGCTTCATTCGGCCGTCGGGGCGATGCTGGCCCAACCCGTCGCGGCCCTGGCCGACCTGCCGCCCGTCACCTCGGTGGCCGAGTCCGGGTATGCGGTGCGCGGCATCGGACCCTGGACGGTGCTGCCAGGCGGCGCCGGCGAACACCCGGACCGCGAGCTCCTGGACGGCGCTGCGGTGTCGGTGCGAGCCGGTGATCCGCTCCCTCTGGGAGCAGGAGCGGCGTTGCCGGTCGAATTCGCGATCGTGGAGCAGACGGCCGGTGCCGACGTGGTGTTGGTGGGCGACGCCGCCAGCGGCACTCCGGACCGCCGCCCCGGAATGATCGTGCCGGGCACCGGAGTGGTCGACCCCGGTGTCGACGCCCGGGCCGGGGACCTGCTGATCGAGGCCGGCACGGTGGTGACCGCGGGCACGATCGCGTTGGCCGCTGCGGCGGGGGTGGACGAACTCGTGATCATCCCCCCGGCCACCGTGGCACCGGTGATGATGGGCTCCGACTTGCTGCATTCGGGACCGCCGCGGCGGGGAAAGAACCGCGACATCGTGGCCCCGCTGCTTCCCAGTTGGATCATGGGTGCCGGTGCCCGATGCCTGCCCGAGGCCACTGGCAGTCCCGGCGGGATGGCCTTGGCCGACCAGATCGACTCGCTGGGGGCCGACCTGACGGTTCTCACTGCGACATCGGAACCGGGCGTGGGCCACGACGTGGGCGATGCCCTCAGGCATCTGCGGGCCGAGGTCCTGATCGACAGGCTGGCCGCCGACCCCGCACACGAGGTGCTGTTGGCTGAGTTTCGAGACGGTCGGCGCCTGTTGGCGTTGCCCCGCGAACCCGCGGCGGCGGTCGTCGCGCTCGCCCTCCTGCTGTCACCGATGATGGCCGCATTGTCGGGACGCAGCGCCGCACGCGTGCAGACGGTCATGCTCCGCGAAGGCCTGCCGGTGACCCGCCACGAGCGTGCGGTGGCCGTGAAGATCGAGATCGGTGAGCTGGCCGATCTGGGCACCGTGCAGCCGTGGTCAGGCCCGCATGGGTTGGCTGCCGTCGGCACAGCCGACGCCATCGCGTTCATCGATCCGGGTCGCGGCAACCGGGGCGACTCGGTGCCTGTGGTCCCCCTGCCCGGCCGGGTCTGACGAACGGGCGCCTAGCGTCCCGTTCGGATCACGACAAGGACGCCGTCCGCCGGCTCGCAGGATTCCCGAACGCGGGGACGGCCTGCTGATTCCTCCCACTGGCCGCGCGCCCACCGCCCGTGGCGCTACCGTCGGCTCGTGGCTGGCGGCTCCGACTCCTCAGACCCCTCGGGGCACGCAGGTGCCACCGCGCCCTACGGCGAACGGATCGGGCGTCTGCTGCTGCCTGTACGCAGCGTCAACCCGGTCCGGTCGATTCTGCTGCGGTTGTCGATCGCCGCCGCATGCGTGATCGCGACCACCCTGGTGGTGTACCTGGAGCGTGACGGCTACCGGGACGCCTCGGGCGATTCGATGGGATGGCTGGATGCGGCGTACTACGCCACCGTCACCTTGTCGACGACGGGTTACGGCGACATCGTGCCGATCACCGACGCGGCCCGCGTGACGAACATCTTCGTCATCACGCCGTTGCGGTTCATCTTCCTGATCGTGCTGGTCGGCACCACGATCGAAGTGCTCACCCAACGGACCCAGTACGAATGGCGGGCCCGGAAGTGGAGGAAGAAAGTGTCGCATCACACCGTGGTCATCGGATACGGGGTCAAGGGCCGCAGCGCGGTCAAGGCCCTGCTGGACACCGGCACAGCGCAGAACCACATCGTGGTGGTGGCGTTCGACGAGGAAAGCGCCCGGGAAGCCTCTGAATCGGGCCTGACCGCCGTCGAGGGTGACGCGCGTCGCGAGTCGGTGCTGCAGCAGGCGGGGATCAGCCGAGCCAAGCAGGTGGTGATCGCCACCGACCAGGACGCGACGAGCGTGCTGGTCACGATGCTCGCTCGCAGGCTGGCCCCCGACGCCCAGATAGTGTCGGCCGCCCGCGAGACGGCCAACGCGCAGTTCTTGCGGGACTCCGGGGCAGACGGCGTCATCGTGACGGCCGAGGCCATCGGTCGCATGCTGTCGATGTCACTGGTGTCACCGACCGCGGGCGCCCTGATGGAGGATCTGTTGGACACCGGTCGTGGCCTGGAACTCAACGAGCGCACGATTTCGCCCGAGGAACTCGGGGTCGGTCCCGTGGATCTGGAGCGCAAGGGGGAACTGGTACTGGCGGTGATCCGCGACGGCCAGGTCCATCGGTTCGACGCGCGCGAGATCAAGGCGCTGAACAAGGGGGACCGTGTTGTGGTGATCAGGGAGTCTCGTTCCGCGGGAGACCTGACGGATTTCGCGATGGACTGACACGGACTGCTCGGCTCGCCCCCGGGGGACCCCACTTCTATGCCGGGGAGAAGCCGGCAGTCAGGGGCGGGTTCAGTAGGCGCCTTCGCCGCGCACGACGACCTTGAAGGTGCGCAGGATGATGAGTGTGTCGTTGCGCAAGGTCCGGTTCTGGACGTATTCCAAGTCCAACTCCATGCGCTCCTCCCAGGTGGTCTCCTTGCGACCGCTGATCTGCCACAGGCCCGTCAGGCCTGGACGGCACATGTGGCGAGCGTGCTCCCACGGCTTCAGGAGAGGAACTTCGTCGAAGATGATCGGGCGGGGGCCGACCAGGGACATGTCGCCGCGCAAGATATTGATCAACTGGGGCAGCTCATCGATCGACCAACGCCGCAGGATCCGACCGACGGCAGTGATGCGGGGATCCTCGCGGTAGCGCTCAGGCATGTCCTCGTCCGGGGTGCCCAGGATCTCGCTGCGCAGATCTTCGGCACCCGGAACCATGGTGCGGAACTTGATGAAGGGGAACGCTTGACCGCCGCGGCCGACCCGGTCCTGGATGTAGAAGGCGGGTCCGGATGTCGTGATCCAGATCGACAGCACGATGGCGACGAAGACTGGCGTGAGGATGAGAAGCATCAGACCGGCGCCGGCGATGTCCAGACCCCGCCGTACGGCGGGAACGCAGGCCGCCTGGACCGTCGTCATCGACAGTCGGGCCGTCCGCTGTTGCGGAATTGCTGCGGTGCTGCCGAGGGCGAGTCCGGCGTGATCCACCTGCGTCGTCGTCATCCGAATCCCTCCCCCTGTCAGGCCCGGCGCCACTGCGCCGGACTCACTGCGTCTCCTGACCTGCTCAGGGGGTGTGAGACCCGTACTCCGTCGGATGACGGTTGTCCGTGTGTTCCAAACCCCCCGGCCTGGCGGCGGATCCCCCCCGGGTCCGCCACATCCAGAATAGGTCACTCAGAGCGACGGTTGAACCTCAACAGTCCGTGAGGTGAATCACTCCGAGTACGGTTCCCTACTCTCGGTTGATGAGTTATGGAGCGGGCACGCCGACCCTATGGCGGTGCAATACTCCTTATAACACAAGGGGTTTGGCCCCTCTCCGGCGCCTCTTCGGCGGGATTCAGGCGTTGGTTGGACGAGGTTGTGGACCGGATCAGCCGTTCGAGTGAACCGCTACTCTCTGTAGTTACCGCGAGTATCCGACGCACTACGCTCCGCATTCTCAGAGGTCACGCTGTGGTTACAGGCGACGGCCGGGTCGGCCGCCGGTTCGGACCATGCGGGTACCAGACTTAGCCTGTTCGACATGAGATCCTCCGCGCGCACGTCGTTGGCCGCCTGCGTCGTGGCGGGCGCCGCGGCCCTGGCCGGATGCTCACAAGGCGGCGGCGCCACCTCGGACCCCAACTCATCGGCGGGCCAGTCGGCCTCGGACTGCAGCAATCTGCAGCAGGTCGCTCGGTGGGACATGGATCGCAGACTGGGACAACTGCTCATGGGCGCGGTGTACGCCGACGCCGGCGAGTCCGCGATCAAGGCCGCAGTGCGGTCGATCGCCAAGGGAAGTGTCGGAGGCATCAACGTCCTCGGCTCGTCGAGCTACTCGTACTCCAACAACGAGCTGGCCCAAGCCGTCGATGCGGGTGGCCAGGTGCCTCCGTTCCTCGCCGTCGACGAAGAAGGCGGCCGGGTTCAGCGGTTGTCCGACGAGTTGGGGTACCTGCCGTCGGCCCGCGAGATGGCCGCGACCATGACCCCCAAGCAGGTCCAGAAGCAGGCCAAGAAGATTGGCACGACCATGCAGAAGCTGTCGCTGAACATGGACCTCGCGCCGGTCGTCGATGTCAGTTCTCAGGATGACTACGAGGTCATCGGGGACCGTTCGTTCGGTGACAACCCCAAGACCGTCACCGAATACGCGGGTGCCTTCGCCGAGGGACTGCGCCAGGCGGACGTGATCCCCGTGCTCAAGCACTTCCCCGGGCTCGGATCCGGCAGTGGCAACACCGACTTCGAGGCGGCCAAGACCCCGCCCCTGGACAAACTCAAGAAGACCGACCTGGTCCCATACGAGTCCTTGCTGCTCGAGACTCCGGTCGCGGTCATGACCACCAACGCGGTCGTGCCCGGCCTGAGCAACGGTGAACCCGCCTCCCTGTCGCCGGAGACCTACACACTGTTGCGTGACGAATACGGGTTCCAAGGTGTCGTCATGACCGACTCGCTGTCAGCCGCGGCCGTCACCGAGGGCCGCTCCATCGAGGAAGCGGTCACCCAGGCGATTGTCGCGGGGGCTGATATCGCGTTGTGGGACCAGTTGTCCGAGACCAAGGCGATCCATAAGGAGCTCACCAAGGCGGTCGAGTCCGGCGACTTGCCCGAGGAGCAGGTCAACGAGTCAGCCGCCCGTGTCCTCGACCTCAAGGGCGTCGACCTGTGCGAAGGTCGCTGATCGGGCGCACCCCCATGCCGCGCCATGTCCCAGATGGGACACTGACGCCATGATGCAAGAGCCCGACGAACCGTCGACTGAGCCAGCCGAGGGACACCGGATCATCGTGGTCGGACCCGATGGTCGTCAGGTGGCCGACGTCGGTTCCCCTTCGGGTGACCCGTCCGAGGACGACGAGGGCGACCTGACCGACCTGGTGGAGCAGCCCGCCAAGGTCATGCGCATCGGATCGATGATCAAACAGCTCCTCGAAGAGGTTCGATCCGCCCCTCTCGACGCCGCTGCGCGGGCGCGGTTACGTGACATCCACGCGCGCTCGGTCCACGAACTCGAGGATGCACTGGCACCGGAGCTGGTGGCCGAACTGGATCGGCTGTCCCTGCCCTTCAACACCGACACCGACCCGTCGGAAGCCGAACTGCGCATCGCCCAGGCGCAACTGGTCGGCTGGCTCGAGGGGCTGTTCCACGGGATCCAGACCGCGCTGTTCGCCCAGCAGATGGCAGCGCGTGCCCAGCTGGAAGAGATGAGGCGCCGCGCAATCGGTCCGGGCGGCATCCAACTCGGCCCTCAGGGCGCCGACGGTGCGCCCGACCAGGTGCAGCCGCAGTCCCCCCAGCGACCCCCGTCCGGCCCCTACCTGTGAGGCACGCAGATGCTTGACCCCCGGATCGTGCGCACCGATCCCGAGACAGTCCGCCAGTCACAGGTGGCCCGCGGCGCCGACCCGGGCGTCGTCGACCGCTACTTGTCCGTCGATGTCGCCCGCCGTGAGGCCCTCGGCCAGTTCGAGGAGTTGCGGGCCGAACAGAAGCAACTGGGCAAGCGGATAGGACCGGCGCAAGGCGCCCTCAAGCGGGCCGACGAGCAGTCCCGTGCCACGTTGCAAGCCGACGTCGACGACCTGATGTCGACGGCCGCCGAGCTCGCCGAGCGGGTCAAGTCCGCTGAAGGTCAGGTCTCGCATCTGCAGGCGCTCCAAGACGAGGTCGCCCTGGAGTTGGACAACGTCGTCGACCCGGCCGCTCCCGTGGGCGGTGAAGAGGACTTCACAGTGATCACCGAGGTCGGCACTCCGCGCGACTTCACCGCCGACGGGTTCGAGCCGCGAGATCATCTGGAACTGGGCGCCCGGTTGCGCGCGATCGACGTGGAGCGCGGCGCCAAGGTCTCCGGTGCGCGGTTCTTCTACCTGACTGGCGACGGCGCACTGCTGGAGTTCGCGCTTCTGAACCTGGCGCTATCGCTGGCCACGGCCAACGGCTTGACGCCGGTCATCCCGCCGGCTCTGGTCAACGCCGACGCCATGCGGGCCACCGGGTTCCTGGGACAGGCCGCCGAGAACGTGTACCGGCTGCCCGAAGACGACATGTACCTGGTCGGCACAGCCGAGGTGCCCTTGGCCGGTTTCCACGGTGGCGAGATCTTGCCGCACGAACTGCTGCCCTTGCGCTATGTCGGGTTCTCCCCGTGCTTCCGCCGCGAAGCCGGTTCTCACGGCCGTGACACCCGTGGCATCATCCGGGTCCACCAGTTCGACAAGGTCGAGATGTTCACGTGGTGCCTGCCCGACCGGGCGGTCGGGGAGCACGAGCAGTTGCTGGCCTGGGAGCGGGAGTTCCTGGATCTGCTCGAGATCCCGTACCGGGTCATCGACGTCGCCACCGGCGACTTGGGCGCCAGTGCGGCGCGCAAGTTCGACATCGAGGCGTGGATCCCCACCCAAGGCAGATACCGCGAGGTCACCTCGACGTCCAACTGCACCACGTTCCAGTCGCGCCGGCTCAACGTGCGCTTCCGCGACGCCGAGGGCAAGGTTGCTCCGGTCGCGACCCTGAACGGCACGCTGGTGGCAATGCCCCGCGTGATCGTTGCCCTGTTCGAGAACCACCAGAACGCTGAGGGCGACATCCGGATCCCCGCAGCCCTGCAGCCGTTCCTGGGCGGTCGGCAGTGGTTGACCGCACCCCGGTGACACAGGCGCCGATCAGCGTCGTCGCCACCGATCTGGACGGCACATTGCTGCGGCCCGACCTGACCGTGTCTGCGTTCACGCGCCAACAACTGCACCGGGTGGTCACGTCCGGGCGGATGCTTGTGTTCGTCACCGGGAGGCCGCCGCGCTGGATGCCACCGGTCATCGAGACCACCGGACACGACGGGATTGCGGTCTGCGCCAACGGGGCGGTGGTCCTGGACGTGGCCAGTGGGCAGGTTGTCGACCATCACACCCTGCCGGCGGCGGACCTGGCCGAGATCTGTGCCGTCATCCGTGCCGAAATGGGGCCACAGACGCGTTTCGGATTCGAGCTGGCGCCGCTGGGTCCGATGAGCGGCAACCGACTGGTTCACGAAGAGGGTTTCCTACCGCCTCTGCGGACGCCGCAGGACGTCGCACCACTGGCAGAACTGGTGACGGCCGAC
>WBZP01003718.1_pt1 | contig 16336 bp, 12 predicted proteins | sample 5204301 | NCBI WGS metagenome assembly WBZP01 (sample SAMN12412401, study PRJNA552823) | activated sludge metagenome | isolation source: activated sludge from nitrification reactor of wastewater treatment plant... | place: USA: Pennsylvania | collected 2017
CGCCGATTCGATCGCGGGCCTGGTCTGCTTCGACGGCAGCACCGATCTCGCCGGCGCCAGCCTGCGCTGGCATGCGCAGACCATTCCGTTCGAACTTGCACTGGCCGGGATCCTGCGGCATGAGGCTGGCTCGCTCTACTCGACCAACGGCGACACCGACTATCGCGGCTGGACGAACGGTGGATGGGTGGACGCGACGTGGAGCTTCAGTCCGGAACTGGGCATCTCGATGCGCGCCGAGCGACTGGTCGCCCGCCACGAACTCAGCGGACAGGGCGCGACGCTGGTCGCGCGCGATGCCGGCCTGCTGCCCGATCCCGGTCCCGCCTCGCGCCTGGCACTGGCGCTGGTATGGACGCCGCGCACCGACACCCGATTGACGCTGGAAGCGGGGAGCGAGCGCACCAACCACGTTTCGAACGACTACATCGGCGTGCGATTCCTCTGGGCCGGCAGTTGGAGCGGCGGCCTTTGCGGAGGCTGCTGACCACTGGACGCTCGTCCGCCACCGAACCGCCGTCGACGAAAGGGCCACCGATGCAACACTGCATTCCACCCGCGCGCCTGCCCGCAGCGGATGCCGGGCAGTGCAACGCTGCCGCCTGCCGCAGCCTCGCCACACGCTGGCTTCACCGGTTGCTTGGAAGCTGCGCGACCATGCTGGGCCTCGTCGTCGGCCTGGCCTGCCCGCCGGCCGCCGCCCACGACTATCGGGTGGGATCCATCCGTGTCGTCCATCCCTACGCGACGCCGACGTTGCCCGGCAAGGACAGCGCCGCCGTCTACGTCGGGCTGGAGAACCGGGGACGCGAGGCCGATCGGCTGCTGTCCGCGACGACCGAGGTCGCGGCGACAACCGTGATGCACGAAACGACTGTCGATGGTGGGGTGATGCGGATGCGCGAGTTGCCCGCGATCGAGATCGCCGCCGGGGCGGCAGTCGCGATGGCGCCCGGCAAGGGGCCGCACCTGATGCTCGGCGGCTTGAGCCGCCCGCTGAAGGAGGGCGATCGGTTCGTTCTGAACCTCAGGTTCGAGCGTGCCGGACCGACATCTATTTCCGTCTGGGTGCAGGCGGCCGACAAGGGCGCCGCCGCGGCAAAGGCGCATTCCGGGCACTGACGATGCGCCTCCAGCGTTGCCAGCCGGCGCAGCGCAACCCCGATGCGATGCATCCGGCATCGGGCTGCAGCCGATCCGTTTCGTGCTTGACGGCCGCTGACCGGGGCCGGGGGCGTCGCCACGTGCGACCAAGGCAGGAACAACGCGGTCCATCGATGCAGGCGCGGCATCGGCCGCGGCCCTCCTGGGGGCATGCGGCCAATGGCCGCAGCCGAACGCGATCCCGCACTACAGGAATTCGGGTATATAGTTGACTTAGACTTAGTGGTTTGTTTGCCCATCGCCGCGACGCCGGCGATCTCCTCCGGCGCGGATTCCGATTGCGCCAACGGACCGGCGGTCAACAGCCGGGAGCGAGGCCGGTCTCTGCAAGCCGACGCAATGGACGCCGTCAACGACGCCGACACGCTCGCGCTGGAGCGCGCGATCGACTGCGCAACATCGTGCGCGGGCCGGATCGACGCCATCAATGCGCTCGCCTGGGCACTGCGGCACGGTTCGCCGGAGCGCGCGCAGGAGAACTGCGAGCGGGCGCTGGATCTCGCCACGTCCGGCGAGTACGCGCGCTACCCCTACCAGCAGGGCGTTGCCGCGAGCCTGACGACGCAGGCATTCCTCGCCCAGCGGAGCGGGCGGCTCGACGAGTCCATCGCGTTGTGCATGAAGGCCGCCGCGCTGCACCAGGCGCTGCCCGTGTCGCGGGCCGCCATCGACTGCGAGCGGCTGCTCGGCTGGACACAGTACTTCCTCGGCGACCCGGTCGGCGCGCTCGCGAGCATGGTCGCGGCGCTACGGCTCGCGCACCGGCTCGGCGACCCCAAGGTCGAGGCGCCGGTGCTGGACGGCCTCGCGATCATGTACGCCGAGGCGGGCGACGTCGCCGAAGCGCTGGCGGCCAATGCGCAAGCGCAGAAGCTCGCCGTGGCGACCGGCGACACGCTGCTCGAGGTAACCACGCGCAACAACCTCGCGCACCTCCACCTCAAGTCAGGCAACGCCACCGCGGCACTCGCTGCCGCCGAGCACGCGCTGCAACTTGCCAACCGGCTGCAGGCCGTCGACCAGGTGATCGCGACGCTGGACACGATCGGCCAGGCGCGCGAGGCGCTGGGCGACCTCACCGGCGCGGCGGCGAGCTTCCGGCACGTCGTGGACCTGGCGGCCGGTTCGGACACGGCGCTGGCACGGTCGGTCGCCTCGCTCAAGCTCGGTCGCGTGTACTTGCGCGGCGGCCGGCCGGAGGACGCCGAGCCGCTGCTGCGCGAAGCCGTCGAGCACGCCGCCGTCACCGGCAACCTCGCCGTCGAAGGCGAGGCGGCGGCCGTCCTCGCCGATCTGTTCGAACAGCGCGGGGAACTCGCCGCGGCCCTGACGCAGATCCGCCGCGCCAGCGAGCTCAGGTTGGAGCACGACGGCCGGACCACCCGGACGCGCATCGCGGCGATCAAGGCAGCGAACGACATCGAGCTAGCTCGTCGCGACGCCGAGATCGCGAGCAACCGCAACGTCGCGCTGCAGCGCCGGCTGGTCGAGCAGAAGCTGCAGGAACGCGGGTACAGCCAGGTATCGCCGGTACCGCAGGGGATCTACGACCTCGTGCCGTTCATGGTGGGGACGGTCGAACTCGCTGATGGTGCCGCGGCGCTGGTCGCCGGCAACCGCGCGGCGACCGAGACACTGCCGGCGCCCGGCCCGGCGGCCGCGACGCCGCCGGGCGCAGCCTCCTCGCTCGCCGCCGACGTGGCGCGGATCTGGGCAGATTCGGCCCGCGGCGCCAGCCCCGGGGGCGCGCCGATCCGCTTCGAGTACGACCATCCGACCGGCGAGGGCGTTCGCCGCCTCGACGTCACGCTGCAGGGGCTCGGCCGCGCCGGCCCGGGTGCGCAGCAATTCAGCTTCGTCGCCGAGGACGTCACGGCGAAACGCGAGACCGAGCAGGCGTTGCGGGCAAGCGAGGCGCGCGGCCAGCTCGCCCGACGGCAGCTGCGCGCCCGCGACGAGGAATTGGCGCGGATCATCGAGGCGTCGCAGGCCGGCCTCTGGGACTGGCAGCTGGCAACCGGGCAGGTGGCGTGCAACGAGCGGTGGGCGGAGATGCTCGGGCTGCGGCTTGCCGACCTCGTCCCGCTGCACCAGTCGACGGTGATGGAGATGACGCACACCGACGACCGGAAGCTTGTCGCCGACATCGTCCGTCGCCACTTCGCGAACAGCGTACCGGCGATCGAGTGCGAGATCCGGCAGCGCCACCGTGACGGAAGCTGGGTGTGGCTGCTGATCAGCGGCAAGGTCGTCGCCCGCGACGGCGACGGGCGACCGGCACAGGTCGCCGGAACCTGCATCGACATCACCCGGCGCAAACACACCGAGGCGCTGCTCGTCGAGTCGCGAAACCTGTTGCAGACGATCATCGACACGGCACCGCTGCGCGTGTTCTGGAAGGACCGGCAGTCGCGGTACCTCGGCTGCAACCCGGCGTTCGCCCGCGACGCGGGCCGGACGGACCCGGCCGCCGTCGTCGGCCTGGACGACCGCCAGATGAGCTGGGCCAACGAGGCCGAGCTGTACCGCGCCGACGACCGCAGCGTCATGGAGTCGGGCGTGGCCAAGCTCGGCTACGACGAGCCACAGACGACCCCGGACGGCCGGGCGATCTGGCTGCGCACGTCGAAAGTGCCGCTCCGCAGCCCCGCCGGGGAGGTCATCGGCGTGCTCGGCATGTACGAGGACATCACGCGCGAAAGGGCGACCGAACAGGCGCTGCGGTCCAGCGAGGAGCGCTACCGCGATCTCGCGACGATGCTGCGCCTCATGTGCGACAACGTCCCCGACATGATCTGGGCGAAGGACCTGGAGCACCGCTACCTGTTCGCGAACAAGGCGCTGTGCGCGAGGCTGCTGCGGGCGCAGGACACGGACGAGCCGATCGGGCGCAACGACCTGTACTTCGCCCGCCGCGAGCGCGCGCGGCACGCGGACGACCCCGACTGGCACACCTTCGGCGAGCTCTGCCAGGACAGCGATACGGTCACGCTGACGCGGGGAACGGCGTCGCAGTTCGACGAGTTCGGCAACGTCGGCGGGCGCTTCCTCGTGCTCGACGTGCACAAGGCCCCGTTCCGCAACGAGGCCGGCGCCGTGATCGGCACCGTCGGCTCGGCCCGCGACGTCACCGACCGCAAGGAACTCGAGCGCGAACTGGAGCGGCACCACCATCACCTGGAGCAGCTGGTGGAGCAGCGGACCGCTGCGCTGCGCGACACCGAGGCCCGCGCCACGCACATCCTGCAGTCGTCCGCGGACGGACTGTACGGCGTCGACGTCGACGGCCGGATCACGTTCATCAACCGGGCTGCCTGCGCGCTGCTCGGCCACGCCGCCGACCAGGCGGTCGGCCGCCGCGCCCACGACCTCTTCCACCACAGCCGCCCGGACGGGACGCCGTACCCGTGGCAGGAGTGTCCGGGGCACGGGGCGATCCCCCGCGGCATCGAAACCCGGATCGACGACGAGGTCTACTGGCACGCCGACGGCCACCCGATCCCCGTGATGTACGCGATGCACCCGATGCGCGTCGATGGCGTGACCACCGGCGCGGTGATCAGCTTCGTCGACATGAGCCAGCAGCGTGCCGCGGAGCGCGCGCGCGAGGCCGCGCTGGCCGCCGCCGAGAACCTCGCGCGCATCCGCCGCGAGTTCATCGCCAACATGAGCCACGAGATCCGCACGCCGCTGAACGGCGTGCTCGGCTTCGCCCGGGTGGGCGCGCGCAGCGGGGACCACGGCACGGAGGCCCGCGCCACCTTCGAGAAGATCCTCGCCTCCGGCAACCGGCTGCTGGCGGTCGTCAACGAGATCCTCGACTTCTCGAAGATCGAGGCCGGACGGATCGACATCGACGCCATCGCGATCGCGCCGGCGCGGCTGGTCGACGAGAGCGCGCAACTGGTCCGCGACCGCGTCATGGCCAAGGGACTGCAACTGCGCGTCGACATCGCGGCCGGTTTCCCGGACCGGTGCATCGGCGACCCGATGCGGATCGGCCAGGTGCTGCTCAACCTGCTCGACAACGCGGTCAAGTTCACCGAGCGGGGCTCGATCGTGCTGGCGGCGAAGCTCGTCGACGACGAGCTCGAGTTCCGCATCGCCGACTCGGGCATCGGGATGGACGCACCGCAGCTGGCGCGGGCGTTCGACCCGTTCCGGCAGGCCGACAGCTCGACGACCCGCCGATTCGGCGGCACCGGCCTCGGGCTCGCGATCAGCAAGCGCATCGTCGAACTGATGGGCGGGCGGATCCACCTCGAGAGCCAGCACGGCGTCGGCACCGTCGCCGTGTTCAGGCTCCCGTTCGTCGCACCCGCGGCCGCCGCGCCGACGACGGTGGAATCGGGTGCGCTGCCGCCCGGCCCGTCGTTGCCGCTCGCCGGCCTGTCGGTGCTCATCGTCGAGGACGATGCGATCAACCAGGCCGTGCTCGCCGAGGGCCTGGCACAGGACGGCGCCCGGGTCGCGATCGCTGCCGACGGGTGGCAGGCGCTCGACTGCGTGGCCGGCGCCGGTGCCGCGCGCTTCGACGCGGTGCTGATGGACCTGCAGATGCCGGGCATCGACGGCTACGAGACGGCGCGCCGGATGCGGGACATGGCGCCGGCGCTGCCGATCATCGCCCAGACCGCCGACGTGTTGGACGAGACCCGCGCCAGGTGCCTGGCCGCCGGCATGGTCGGCCACGTCGCCAAGCCCGTCGACTTCACGGCCCTCGTCGCGCTGCTGCTCGCGCACGCGGCGCCCGCGGCACGCCGGCGTTCCCCTCAGGGCGACACCAGCCCGACGCGCACCGCATAGCGGGTGAGGTCCGCAACGCTGTGCAAGTCGAGCTTGCGCATCACGTTGCGGCGGTGCGCCTCGACAGTCGACGGCGCGATGTTGAGCTGCCGCGAGATCGCCGCCGACGTCATGCCGCCGGCAACCAGCTGCAGGACTTCGCGCTCGCGCTTGCCCAGCGTGATGTGCGCGCGCGGTCGTACGGCGGGAGCGGCGGCTGCCCCGGTGATCGCGCCCGCCACGGTCGGCGACAGGTAGAGGCTGTCGCGCTGGACGGCGGCGATGGCGCGCAGCAGCTCCTCCGACGCCTCGCCCTTGCTGACGTAGGCGAGCGCCCCCGCCTCCAGGATGTCGGTGACGTAGCGATGCTCGACGTAGGTCGACAACGCGATGACCCGGATCCGGGGCAACGCGGTCTTCAGCGCGCGCGTCGCGTCGATGCCGTTCATCCCCGGCATCCCGATGTCCATGCAGGCGAGGTCGGCCGAGCACTCCCGCGCCACGCGCACCACGTCGCCACCGTCGCCGGTCTCGGCGACGACCTCGGCGCCGGGGACCTTCTCCAGCAATCCCCGTAACGCCTCGCGAAAGAGCTGGTGATCGTCGACGAGCATGATGCGCAGGCTTTCCACGGTGTGCTCCCTCGCCCTAGACCTCGACCCGGATCCGCGTCCCCGCCCCGGGCTGCGCGGCAACGAGGAACCGGCCGCCGGCGACCTCGGCCATGCTGCGCATGCCGAGCAGCCCCATGCCGCAACCGGCGCCGGCCGATCCCACCGCGTCGGGGTCGAAGCCGACGCCGTCGTCGCTCACGCTGAGCACCACGGGGCTGCGTTCCAGCGCCAGCTCGATCCTCACCGACGTCGCGCGCGCGTGCTTGGCGCAGTTGGTCAGCGCCTCCTGGGCGATCCGGAACAGCAACGCCTCGCGCTCGGAATCCAGACGGATCGCGGGGTCGTCGCAAGCCAGGTCGACGACCACGCCGGTGCGGCGCGCGAACTGCTCGGCGTAGCCCTCGAGCGCGGCGTGGACGCCTGCGTAGTCGAGCAGGGGCGGGCGCATGTCGGTGCCGATCTCGCGCAGGCTCGACGTCGTGTCGTCGATCAGTGCCCGCGCGTCCTCGATCGGGTGGATGAGCTCGCGCTGGCTGTGGGCATCGAGCGCGGCGCTCACCAGCTCCAGGTTGAGCCGCAACGCGGTGAGGTTCGAACTCGTCCGGTCGTGCAACTCCGCGGACAGCCGGCGGCGGGCCGCTTCGTCGGCCATCGTCAGGCGATGCGACAGCGCGACCAGCCGTGCCTCGTTGGCCTTGAACGCGGTGATGTCCTCGTGCGCGACGACCGCGCCTTCGCGCGGGCCGGGAAGCGGGTGGACGTTCATGCGGAACCAGCGGACCGCCGGGCCCGTCCGGCAGGAGTACTCCAGCGTGTAGTCCGGGCGCCGGCGCGCCAGCACGTCGACGACGCCAGCCCAGGCCTGCGCCGCCTGATCGGCGTCGAGGTCGCCCGGCACGCCGACGCAGGCATCGCGGTAGCTTCGTCCGACCGACCGGTCGTCCGTGCCGGGCGCCGCGTACGCCGACGCAAGGTGCTGCCACGCGGCGTTGACGGCGACGATCACGCCGTCGGCGTCCAGCACCGCGATGTGCGCGGTCAGCGAATCCAGCACGGACCGATTGAACGACTCGCTCTCGCGCAGCCGATCCGCAGCCGCCTTGCGTTCGCTGATGTCGAGGTGCGTGCCGACGGCGCGCAGCGGCGCGCCGTCGGCGGTACGCTCGATCACCATCCCGCGGTCGAGTATCCAGATCCAGCGGCCATCCCGGTGCCGCAGCCGGTGCTCGGTCTCGTACAAGTCGGTGCGCCCCTCGACGTGCGCCGACCACGCCGCGAGGACGCGATCGATGTCGTCGGGGTGAACGCGCCGCTGCCAGCTCGCAACGTCGTGCTCGATCTCGTCGAGCACGACGCCGAGCATCTCGCACCAGCGCCGATTGAACCGGCCCCGACCGGAGGGTATGTGCCAGTCCCAGAACCCCAGTTCGACGCCCGCCAACGCGAGGTGGGGATGCTCGATGGCGGCCGCTGCGTCCACAGCGCGCGCTTCACCCGGGACGTTGGTCGAATGCAAGGTGGCGGCCAAGGTACCCACCGTCGGCACGATCCTGCGTTACGGAAGCGACGTTCAAGTGTCGGGATGCCCGTCCGCGTTGCCAGCGGATCCATGGCACATCTCGATCCCCGTATCGCTATCCTAGTGCCGGAACCCCTGGCGCGATAGGTGAATTTCCACGGGCACCGCGGGCCCGGCCGCGACGATCAGCGTGCAGGCGCGCGGGCGATTCGCGTCAGCGCGATGTCACGCCCGAGGTGAATCGATTCAACGGACGCAACAGCGTCGAATTCGACGCTCTTGCTGCGACCAAACGGCATGGCTCGCGTCGCGATGCGTCCCGTTTCACCGGCGCGCGCCGATGCCGTCGAACGGCGCGCGCTGTCGCGTCGGCGCAACAGTCGGCAGTCTTATCCCGGGTCAATGCCCGTGGGCGTGCCGGTCCCCGCGGTCGAATGCCCCCGCGCTGAACAGGGCCCAGAGTGCGCACACCGCGACGCCGACACCGGCCACCACCAGGGCCGTTGCCAGTCGCGCATTCACGAACGCGCCGAACACGTACGTCGACACGACGAGCCACGCTCCCAGCACGGCCATCGCCCACTCTTCCCAGCGCGCAGGCAGGTCGATGTCGATCGCCGCGAGCACGACGATCGCCGTGCCGACGATGGTGGCATTCCAGGTCGTCAGCGGCATCTGCTCCGGGTCGCCGAGCAACCACGGGCACGCGCCGATCGCGAGCCCGAGCAGGAGATTGACGACGTCCTGCCAGCGAAACCGCTTTGCGAATTCGTCCATGGCCGCCTCCTCGCCAGTGAATGGCCAACGATGACGCACGTTTGGACCGGCACGTGGGCGCATTCGTTCCTCGGGCACTTCCGGCGCATCGCCACGATGCCGGTACGCCAGCCCATGGATTCGCCGCGCCGTTGTCGGTAATCTGCCAGTCTAGGCGCAGGCGGCCACCGATCGGAGATCCGGGATGAACGTAGCGCGACGAACCAGCCGGTCCCCCAGCGGGCCGCAACGCCGTGGCGCGCGTGCCGACCGCGGGACGACGCGCGGCGGTCCGCGGTATCGCCTGCTGGTTGCCGCAGGGTTCGCGGTCCTGCTGGGCACCGCCGGCGCAAGCGGCCCGGGCCCGGCGCCGACGGCGAGGCTCGTCGTCACCGGCAGCGTCCAGGCACCGCGGACACTCGCACTCACCGACCTGCGCACCCTGCCGATCCGGCGCGTCGAGGACCAGCGCCAGCTCCGGCTGGGCGGATCGTCTGCACCCGAACCCGCCGCGGTGCGCAGCTACACCGGCGTGCTGCTGCGCGACATCGTCGCCGCCGCGAAACCGACCGAGGACGGACGGCACGACCTGCGCCGCAGCGTTGTCGTGGTCACCGCGAGCGACGGCTACCGGGTGGTCTTCTCCTGGCCCGAGCTGTTCCTGTCCCCGATCGGCGACGGCGCGCTCGTCGTCTTCGAGCGCGACGGCGCGCCGCTCGCGGCCGACGAAGGCCCGCTGGCCGTGGTGTCGCTGCGCGACACCCAGCCGGGCCCCCGCCACGTCAAGTGGCTGGAGAGGATCGAACTACGGCGGATCGACTGACCACGCCGCCATTGCCGGTCAGCGCACGGCGGCGAAGCCGTAGCGCGCCAGGATGTCCTGTCCTGCCGGCGAGAGCACGAACTCGACGAACCGGGCTGACGCGGGCGCAACCTCGCCGATCGTCGCCAGCCCGTAGTCGGCACCGACGGCAAGCGCTGCGGGGACGGCGACCACGCGCGCTCCCGGTACCTCGGCCGCCGCCTGCCTGGCGTTGGTGCAGTAGGTCAGGAACACGTCGGCCTTGCGCTGCGCCACCATGACCCCGTAGATCGACCGGTCCGGCGGTGGCGCAGGCGAGGACGGCCCGCCGGTTAGCTGCAACGCCTTCGCGTCGAGCGCCCTGAACGCACCCGGGCGCTGCGCGTCGGCCTTCTCGAACAGCTTCCACGCGTAGTCACCCGACGGATCGGCCTTCGGCGTCGACGTGCCGAGCTTGATCGCCGGATCGAGCATCCGGTCGAGCAGCGTCTCCGGCGTCACGTCGATGCCCGGCGCCGTCAGCCCGCACAGCGCGTTGCGCGTGAAGACGATCGGTGCCGACGCGCGTCCCGAGCGGTGCAATGCCGCCGGGTGGCCGGTGTCGGCCGACGCGAACACGTCGGCGCGTTCGCCCTTCTCGATCCGCTCGCGCAGCAGGCCCGAGGCGCCGAACGTGGTGGCCACGCGCCCGCCTCCGGCCGCAGTGAACGCCTGTGCGATGTCGGTCATCGGCGCCCGCAGGCTGCCGGCGGCGAACACGCGGACGTCGACGTCCTGCCCGGCGGCCGCCGGCGCGGCGCAGAGCGCGGCGCCGAGCAGCAGCGCGCGCAGGGTGCGCGCGGACCGGGTCATCCTAGACTCCCGGCTGGCCGGCGTTGGGGAAGAACAGCTGCTCGCCGTTGATCTTGTAGTCGGCGATCGCCTGCTGTCCCTCGGCGGAGACGATCCAGTCGACGAACGCCTGGCCGAGGTCCTTCTTCACGTGCGGGTGCCGTGCCGGATTGACGACCATCACGCCGTACTGGTTGAAGAGCCGCTTGTCACCCTCGACCAGGATCGCGAGTTCGCCGCGGTTCTTGAACGCGAGCCAGGTGCCGCGATCGGCGAGCACGTAGGCGTTCATCGACGCCGCGGTGTTGAGCGCCGGCCCCATCCCCTGGCCGGTGTCGCGGTACCAGGGTCCCTTCGCCTTGTCGAGCTCGACGCCCGCGACCTTCCACAGGTCGAGTTCCGCCATGTGCGTACCGCTCTTGTCGCCGCGCGAGACGAACGGCGCCTGCGCCGACTGGATCCGGCGCAACGCCTCGGTGATGTCGCGCCCGCCGCCGACCTTCGCCGGGTCGCCCTTGGGGCCGACCAGCACGAAGTCGTTGTACATCACCGGGAACCGGGCGATGCCGAAACCCTCGGCGAGGAACTTCTCCTCCGCCGCCTTCGCGTGGACGAACACGACGTCCGCGTCGCCGCGGCGCGCGAGGTCCAGCGCCTGGCCGGTCCCCAGCGCCACGACGCGGACCTTGATCCCGGACTTCTGCTCGAACCGCGGGAGGATGTGGCCGAACAATCCCGACTGCTCGGTGGACGTCGTCGACGCGACGGTGATGAAACGTTCCTGCGCCGTGGCGGGGACGACGCCCCCGACGACGAGACCGAGCAGCGCGGCGAGCAACGCGCGACGTACCTTCACCATGGCAACTCTCCTTCGAGGAACCGGGCCGCCTCGGACGAGGACGGGCCCTTGAGAAATCGATCGGCAGGCCCGCGTTCGACCAGCCGCCCTTCGTGCAGGAACAGGATCTCGTCGCCCAGCCGGCGCGCCTGGCCGAGGTTGTGCGTCACCATGACGATCTTCGTTCCGGCGGCGTGCAGCGCGCCGATGATCTTCTCGATCTCGGCGGTCGCGCCGGGATCGAGGTTCGCCGTCGGCTCGTCGAGAAAGAGCACCTCGGGCCGCAGCGCCCAGACGCGCGCCAGCGCGAGCCGCTGCTGCTCGCCGCCGGACAGCACGCGCGCCGGCCGCCCGGCCAGCGCGTCGAGGCCGACCACGGCGAGCGCCTCGCGCGCCAGCGCCTCGCGCGCCGGCCGGGGCACGCCGCCGCAGCCGAGCGCGTAGGTGACGTTGCCCAGCACCGACCGCCGCAGCAGCACCGGCCGCTGGAACACCATCGCCTGGCGCCTCGGCACTCCCGGCAGTTCCGCCGCGTTCCACGCGACGGTGCCGCCGGTCGGCGCCAGCAGCCCGTGGCACAGCCGCAGCAGCACGCTCTTGCCGGCGCCGTTGGGGCCCAGGACCACGGTCCGGACGCCGGCCTCGAGCGTGGCCGTGATCCCGCGGACGATCGCCCGCTCACCGGCGCGGAACGACAGGTCGACGAGCCGCAGCGGCAGCAGGGGCAGCGGCGCGCGCACCGTCGTCCCGTCGCTCAGGCGTGCCACCGCTGCGCGGCCTCGCGCACGGCGTGCGCGCCGGCGTTGAGCGCCAGCACGATGGCGAGCAGGATGAAGCCCAGCCCCAGCGCCAGCGGCAGGTCGCCCTTGCTGGTCTCCAGCGCGATGGTCGTCGTCATCACCCGCGTGACGCCGTCGATGTTGCCGCCGACGATCATCACCGCGCCGACCTCCGACGCCGCGCGACCGAAGCCGGCGAGCACGAGCGTCGACAGCGAGTAGCGCAGGTCCCACAGCAGCGTGACGACGGCGCCGGTGCGCGTCTCGCCCAGCGAGGCGAGTTGCTCGCGATACTCCTGCCATGCGTCGGCGACGACCTGCTGCGCCAGCGCGGCGATCGTCGGCGTGATCAGGATCGATTGCGCGATCACCATCGCCGTCGGCGTGAACAGGATGCCCAGCGGGCCCAGCGGCCCGGCCCGCGACAGCAGGAGGTAGACGACCAGCCCCACGACGACCGACGGCAGCCCCATCAGCGCGTTGAGCACGACGATCAGCCCGCGCCGGCCGCGGAAGCGCCCGACGGCGATCGCCGCCCCCAGCGGGAGCCCGACGAAGGAGCCCACGACCACCGCCGTGAGGCTCACCCGCAGGCTCAAGAGCACGATCTCGACGAGCTTCGCGTCGGCCGTGGCGATGAGCGCGAACGCGTGCGCGGCGGCTTCGGAGACGCTGTTCATCGACGGCCGGGGGAGGTTCTGCGCATGCGCGTTGTGCATATGCGCGCCATTGCCGATCGCAGTGGCGCTGGAGTGGGCGATAATAGCCGATCTCTGCGTCAGTTAAATATGCACGTCATTGCATAATGAGAATACTCCCCGCGCTGATCTGGAAGCTCGACGGCGACCCGCCCGAGGTCCTCGACGAACGCCTGCTGCCGCTGCTCGAGGCGATCGCGGCATCGGCGTCGCTCGCCGCGGCCGTCGCGCACTGCGGCATCTCCTACCGCGCCGCGTGGGGCCTGCTGCGCGACTACCACCGCAAGCTCGGCGTCGCCCTGGTGCACCTCGAACGCGGCCGCGGGACCTCGCTCACGGCGGCCGGCGAACGGATGCTGCAGGCACGGCGCGACGCCAACCGGCGGCTCGCCCGGCTGCTGTCGACGCTGGCGGCCGACATCGTCGCCGCGCCGCGGCACGCCGTCGGCGTCAAGCCGCTGCGCCTGCGCGTCGCGGCGAGCCACGACCTCGCGCTCGCCGCGCTGACCGACCGCCTTGCCGCCGGCGCCGGGCTCGAGTTCGATCTGGCGATCACCGGCAGCCTGCGCGCGCTGGAGGAGTTTGCCGCCGGTCGTGCCGACGTCGCCGGGTTCCACGTGCCGGTTGCCGGCTTCGCCCATGCCGACCACGCGCCGTTCCTGCGCTGGCTGCGCGCGCGGACCCACCGGCTGATCCGGTTCGTCGACCGCGAGCAGGGCCTCATCCTGCCGCGCGGCAACCCGGCCCACGTCCGCAACCTGCGCGACGTCGCCGCCCGGGGCCTGCGCTTCGTCAACCGGCAGAAGGGATCGGGCACCCGGCTCATCGTCGACCAGATGCTGCAGGACGCCGGGATCGACCCGGGCGGCGTGGCCGGGTTCCGCACCGAGGAATTCACGCACGCGGCGGTCGCCGCGACGGTGGCCTCCGGCGGCGCCGACGCGGGCTTCGGGCTGCGCGCGGCCGCGGCCGAGTACCGGCTCGGCTTCGTGCCGCTGGTGCGCGAGCGCTACTTTCTCGCGGTCCGCGCCCGCGACGCGGCCAGCCCGGCGATCACCCGGCTGGTCGAGGCGCTGCGGGGCCGGGAGTTCGGCCAGGTCGTCCGCGCGCTGCCAGGCTACCGGGGGTCACTGGCGGGCACGCTGTCGGGACTCGGCGCGCTCGATGCCGGCGAGTGACAGTAGAATTGCCGGACCGTCCCTCCAGCCTGGAGCACTCGATGAAGCTCAGCGCCCGCAACAGCATTCCCGGCACCGTCACCAACATCAAGCCGGGACCGGTCAGCGCCGAGGTGACGATCAACGTCGCCCCCGGCATCGACATCGTGTCGGTGATCAGCGTCGCCTCGGTCGACACGCTCGGCCTCAAGGTCGGCTCGCGCGCCTACGCCGTCATCAAGGCGAGCAGCGTAATGGTCGGCGTCGACCACGGCTGAGAAGGCGTGAGCGAATCTACTGCGCGACCCAATGGCCGCGTTGCGCGGTGCTCGCTCCTCGCCTATCTACCTGATATGTCTCGTCGCTGCGCGCCGCACGCCTCGCCCTTGGGCCGCTCGCGACGATTCGTTCACACCTTCTGACGCCGCGGCCGGCCGCGGGGCAGCGCAGGCTCAGCGCACCGCCTGCGCCGCGGCGGCAGGCGCCGCCGGCCTGGCGTCGCGCGCGGCGACGTCGAGGTACAGCCACGGGTGCTCCCAGAAGATGTGCTTCTTGTAGCCCAGGACCCAGGGCCGCACCAGCGTGTTCTCGATCCGGTGTTCGCCCAGCACCCAGGGCTTGTAGTTGGCGACGACCTCGGCCATCGCGCGGTAGACGGCGTTGCGCTCGGGCCCGTCGGGCAGCGCCTTGCTGCGCCGGTACAGCGCGTCGTACTCGGCCAGCCGGAAGCGCGCGTAGTTGGACTGGCCGACGTTGGGGCCGTAGAGCAGCTGCATGAACGCGTCGCCCTCGCCGTACTGCGTGATCCAGCCGACGGACCACATCTGCAGCTTGCCGGCGCGGCCCATCTTCAGCAGGTCCGGCCACTTCTGCTTCAGGAAATCCAGCCTGATGCCGATCGCCGTCATGTTCTTCTTCCACAGCTCGTCGCGCTCGCGGTCGCGCGCGGCCGTCGCCGAGGCCATCGTCAACGCCAGCGGCCGCCCGTCCGGCCGCTCGCGGAAGCCGTCGCCGTCGCGGTCGCGGTAGCCGAACCGGTCGAGCAGCGCGCGGGCGAGTGCCGGGTCGTAGCCCTCGCGCAGCGGGATGGCCGGCGTGTGGCCGGCAACCTGCGGCGGTATCGGCTGCGTCGCGCGGATCGCCTGGCCCTGGTACCAGACGCGGATCAGCTCGTCGGTGTCGAACCCCAGCGCGATCGCCCGGCGCAGCGCGACGCGCTCCGGCGCGAAGCCGCCGACGACCTCGTCGTCCATGTTGAAGTACGTGTAGGCGAGCGACGGCTGCGTCGCGCGGTGCAACGCGATCCCGCCCGCCGCGTAGCGGGGCGCCAGCCGCGCCTCACGGTCGAGCACCCGCGTCGCGAGATCGGAGGGCACGTTGGCGTAGTCGAGCTCGCCGCTGTCGAACGCGAGCAGCAGCGGGTTCGACTCCTCGATGACCGAGACCTCGATGCGACCGACGCGCGGCAGCGCCTTGCCGCCCTGCGCCGCGACGATCGCGGCGTCGCCCGCATCCGCGCTCGCGGCGGGGAAGCGGACGTCGCGGTAGTTCGGATTGGCGACCAGCGTGATCTTCTGCCCGCGCCGCCACTCCGCGAGCCGGAAGGCGCCGGTGCCCACCGGATTGGCCATCACCCAGCCGCTGGCGTCGCCGTAGGCCTCGACGACTTCGCGCGCGACGACCGCCATCGCGACGTGCGACATGTAGCCCTGCAGCACGTAGTCCGGTTCGACGAGCTCGACTCGGACGGTGTAGCGGTCGACCGCGCGCAAGCCCGGGATCTCGGCGTCATAGTCGAGGCGCCCCGCCGCCTTCGCCTGCGCCAGCACCGGCGCGGCACCCAGCAGCTTGCCGTCGAGATACCACAGGTAGGGCGAGCGCACGCGCGGGTCGAGCAGGCGCTTCCACGAGTAGACGACGTCGGCGGCGGTCAGCTCCCGGCGCGCGCCCTTGAAGGCCGGATCGTCGGCGAAATACACGCCGCGCTTCAGCCGCAGCGTCAGCACCCGGCCGTCGGCCGAGAACTCGGGCATCGCCGCCGCCAGGTTGGGCACCATCCGGTACGGCCGGGCGAGGTAGTCGTAGACGTAGAGCGTCTCGAAGATCGCCCGCTCGATGTGTCCCGAGTAGAAGTCCGAGGTCGCCTGCGGATCGAAGCCGGTCTCGGCCACCGGGATCACCACCCGCAGCAGCTTCGCCGGGTCGCCGCGGTCGGGCGGCGCGGCCGCCGCCGGCGCGCCGGGTGCCGCCGCGGCCGCGACCGCGAGCGCGACCGCCACCGCGACCGCGAGTGCCGCGACGCGGCGCAGGACCGGCAGCAGGCGAGAGCTCACTTCGTCGCCGCGCGCGCGCGTCGTGCCGTGTCGACGTCGAGGTACGCCCACGGGTGCTGC
>WBZP01003721.1_pt1 | contig 16334 bp, 13 predicted proteins | sample 5204301 | NCBI WGS metagenome assembly WBZP01 (sample SAMN12412401, study PRJNA552823) | activated sludge metagenome | isolation source: activated sludge from nitrification reactor of wastewater treatment plant... | place: USA: Pennsylvania | collected 2017
ACCGGCCCCAACGGCGGTCTGCACCACGTCGCGTGGTTCGTCGAGGACTGGGGTGCGATCCGCGACGCCGCGGACCTGTGCGTCTACCACGGCGTCAAGCTGGACACGAACCCGACGCGTCACGGCGCGACGCGCGGCCACTGCCTGTACTTCTTCGATCCCGTAGGCAACCGCAACGAGGTGTTCACCGGCGGCTACTGGGTGGACCCGGGTTCCGAACCCACGGTGTGGACGGAGGCGGAGATGGGTCGCGCGCTGTTCTGGTACGACGGCGTGGTCCGTCCCCGGTTCCTGACGGTGCACTCATGAGCGCCGTCCGGCCCCCCGTCGAGGGGCGCACCTCGCTGCCCCGCACCGAGCGGCCCGACGCGCCGGCGTACCTCACGCGGTATCTCGAGCGTCGCGACGACGAGCAGCGGCCCGCCCACGACGAAGCGGGCGACGACGAGACACCGCTGTACCTGCGCCGCTTCCGTGAGCGCCGGGCCACCGCCGACCCGCTCGAGCGCCCGCTGCTGTCCGCCGAGGGGACCGACCTCGGTACGACGCGGGCGTGGGCCGAGGTCACGAGGACCAAGGAGCTCGTGCCCGAGCGTCGCGAGCAGCTCGCGCAGGTCGTGACCGACGTGTACTTCGTCCGGCACGGCGAGACGCAGGGCTACTCGTCGGAGTCGGGCCTGACGCCGCTGGGGTCCTGGCAGGCGCACCGCCGCGGCCAGGAGCTCGCGCGCAACGTGCGCACCGGACACACGGTGCGGCTGGTGTGCGCCGACACCAACCGTGCTCGTCAGACGGCGGAGCATCTCAAGCGCGGGCTGCTCGACGGCCTGCAGCTCTTCGGCCGCGACGCCGAGGTGGGCGACATCACGGCGTGCCCGGAGTTCCAGAACTTCGGCGTGAGCACTCCCGAGGGCGTCCGCGACGTGACGTCGGCGTTCCGCCTCTACGCCCAGGAGATGGAGCGCTACGAGCGGGTCTCGCTGGGCGAGCGCCCGGGGTGGCTGGTCGAGATCGACCGCTTCTGGAAGATCCAGCAGGGTGGCGGCGACCCGATCACGCAGTGGCTGACGATGCCGATGATGTACTTCGAGCCGCCCGTGTCGGCGGTGCGGCGCTTCTGGGCCGGGCTGCTGCGCGTCCACGCGGAGACGCCCGGCGAGTCCATCGTCGTCGCGACCCACTCGGGACCGATCCGGGCGTTCGCCACCTGGGCCATGGGCTACGACCCGGGGGAGCCGTTCAACACGGAGTTCGTGCGGGTCCGGCTCATCGACGGCGGTGTCACAGCGCTCGTGCTCTACCGCAACCGCGTGCAGGAGGTGCACGTCCCCGACCTCGACGCGCTGCCGGACTGGTGGCGGGCGACCTCGACCGGCGGCGTCTGATGCTCCGGTCGACCGCAGGAGACTGCGCGCTGGCACGCGTCGCCGGACCCGTCGACCGGCGTGGTCGGATCTCGCCCGACCGACCTGAGGATGTGATCGAGTGAAGGCGCTGGTGCTCGACTTCGGCGGCCCCGTCATCCGTACGCCGTTCGAGCTCCGCCACTACGGCGAGGCGGCCGCCGGTCTCCCGCCCGGGACGCTGGCCTGGGCCGGCCCGTTCGACCCGGGCTCCGATGCCGACTGGCGGGCGATGCAGGCCGGCGACATCACCGAGCGGGAGTACTGGCAGCATCGCGCTGACGAGTTCGCCGAGCTCACGGGAGCGCCCGCCACCTACAACGGTCTCCTCGCCGGGCTGTACACAGCTGACGAGGCCGACCTGGTCCGGACGGAGGCGGTCGACCTGATCGCCGACGCGCGCCGGCGCGGGCTGGCTGTCGCGGTGCTCACCAACGACCTGCGCGCCTTCCACGGCCCGGAGTGGGTCGAGCGCATGACCGTGCTGACGACGATCGACGTCATGGTCGACGGATCTCTCGAGGGAGTGCTCAAGCCGGATCCGCGGATCTACCACCTCGTCACGCAGCGGCTCGGCGTCGCGCCGCAGGACTGCCTCTTCGTCGACGACCAGCCGGGCAACGTCGCGGGAGCGGTGGCCGTCGGCATGTCCGCGGTCTGGTTCGACGTCACAGACCCCGCGGCCTCGTTCGCGGCGGTGTACGCGGCGCTCGACGCCGCCGGCTGACCGGCGCCGGGCTAGGGAGTCGCGTCGAGCGCCTGCTCGAGGCGACGGGTGACGCGCTTGGCCGACTCCACGACGCGTGCCGCCACCACGGAGCCTCGGCCGTTCACGCGCGGCGTGGGACCTGCCACCGAGATCGCCGCCACGGCGATCGGGCCGTCGTCGCCGTTGGTCAGCAGGATCGGTGCTGCGACCGACGAGAGCCCCACCTCGAACTCCTCGATGGAGACGGCGTACCCGCGCCGGCCGACCTCCTCGAGGGACGAGAGGTAGGCCGCCCGAGTTGTCGGCGTGCGCGATGTGTGGGCGACGAAACCAGCGGCCAGCACGGCCTGGCGCACCGCGGGGTTGAACGCGGCGATGGCCTTGCCCGTGCTCGACGAATGACCGGGGACGCGACGGTAGCTGCCGCTGTGGAACCGGAGCCCGTTCGTGCCCTCGAGGCGGTCGACGTACAGCACCTCGGCGCCGGACGGGATGCCGAGCTGCACGGTCTCCCCGATCTGGTCGCGCAGGTCCGCGAGCACCGGGAGCGCGAGCTCGCGCAGGTACAGCCGGTCGATGGCCAGCTGACCGTAGTCGTAGAGCCGGATGCCGAGGCGGTAGCGCCCGCCCCCGGTCCGGTCGAGAAGACCGCTCGCGGCCAGGGTGAGCAGTGCGCGGTGCGCGGTGCTCTTGGCGACTCCGACCCGGCGGGCGACCTCGGTCGCGCCCAGCTCGGGGGTGACGAGGAAGCACTCGAGCACGGAGACCGCGATCTGCACCGAGCGCGCGGCCCCGGCCGAGGAGTCCGAGCTCTCGGCACGGGGCGACCGCGGCCGGCTCCGCGCCGGCGGCTCACCGCCCGCAGTGCCGGACCGCTTCGCCGATGCCATCAAGCGCGACCGAAGATGTGCTTGTTGGCCAGGGCCATCGGATCGAAGGCAGGCGGGGCGGAGTGCGCCACCACGGTCACCGGCCTGGTCTGCACGATCGACACCGGGTCGCCGGGCCGACGGTGCCGGTCGAGCACCCATTCCACGTCGACCGGGTAGCCGTAGTGCTCCTCGATCGCGATGACGGCGTCGACGACGGCCAGCAGCTGCTCGTCGTCGAGGGAGAGCCGCCCGCGCAGCCTCTGGGGCATGTCGGTCTCGGTCACGCGGCCCACGGCGAAGTCGAACGCCGACACGACCTTCTTGTCGTTCACGTGACGACGCAGGATCCGCCGGTCGGCCTTGCCCACCTCGAAGCTGTCGGGCGTGACGAGGCCCTGGACGACCGCCTCTCCCCAGCCCCAGTTCGACTCGACGACGACGCGGTCGCGCTTGCCCGTGACGGGGTGGAGCGAGAAGGCGACACCGGAGCACCGCGCGTGCACGAGCTCCACGATCCCGACGGCCATCGGCATCTGACGGTGGCTGATGCCGTGCCGGGCCCGGTAGGCCACGGCGCGAGGGGAGAACAGGCTCGCCCAGCAGGCCTGGACCGCCTGCAGGACCCGCTCGGAGCCCGAGACCCCGAGGAAGGTGTCGAAGATCCCGGCGAAGCTCGAGTCTGCGCCGTCCTCACCGGTCGCCGACGACCGCACGGCCGTGGGGACGTTGAGGTCGGAGCACCGGTCGCAGAGCTCCTCGTACTCGTCGACGATCGTCGCCGCCAGGCTGGACTCGATCGGCGTGCCCATGATCGCGCCGCGCAGCCGGTCGGCGGCCACCTCCAGCGCGAGGTGGTCGTCGGCGTCGAGCCCCGCCATCGCGTCGTCGATGACCTGGTCCAGACCGGTGCTCGCCATCTGGAAGGCGAAGCCCTCGACCGTGATGGTGAACGCCTTCGGTACGGCGGCGCCGGTGCGCGCCAGCTGGGCGAGGCGACCCATCTTGCTGCCACCAAGACGGATCGCCTCGTCGGGGTCGAGCTCATCCAGCCAGCGGACGAGCACTGTCAGCCCTCCACCTTCGCCTGCTTGAAGATCGTCACGGTGCCGGCGTCGCCGTCGACCTCGATCTCGTCGCCGTCCGCGATCGCCACGGTGGCCAGACCGACGGCCGTGACGGTCGGAACCCGGTACTCGCGGCCCACGATCGCTGCGTGGGACAGCATGCCTCCTCCGTCGCAGACGCACGCGGCGATCTTGGCGAATGCCGGCGTCCAGTTGGGGGACGTCGACTCGCACACGAGGATCTCGCCGGGGTTGATGCGGGCGAGCTCGTCGGCGTCGTTCAGGACGCGGGCGACGCCGCGCGCCTTGCCCTTCGAGGCCGGCAGACCGGTGAGGGTCTTGATCTCCTCCCCGGACCCCAGGGCCTTGATGCCGTTGAGGAAGTGCTCGTTGAGCCCGAAGATCTCGATGAGGATCGGGTCGGTGACGGCCTCGGGCACGGTTCCCAGGACCTTGGGCATGCTGGCCCGCTTCGCGTGCCAGTGGTCGAAGTACTGCTTGCGGTCCTCGACGATCCCGCGGAACGAGCCGTAGTCCTTGTCGCCGGACGCGACCGCGGTGATCTCCGGCCAGAACAGGAACAGGCCGTCGTCGGGCTCGCCGCCGACCCTCTCGGCGATGGCGCGTGCCGCCCAGCGCAGCGGGAGGGACACGCGGAGGTCGATGTAGAAGTTGTGATCGTCCTGCCACCACGGGAAGTTCACCCGCTGGCACGAGGCGACGCCGGCGTCGAACGCCTCCTGCTCCTCGCGCGTCAGGGTCGAGCGCGCCGCGTCGATCGCGGTCTCCCGCTCCTCGATGGCGGCAGCGCGCGCCTTCTCGAAGTCGTGCTCCTCCTCCTGCAGGAGCAGGGACTTGATCATGCCCAGCGCCGGGGTGGGGTCCTCGTTCCACGACGGGAGGGCGACGTCGCACGAACCCTCCGTGCGGTAGCCGTAGACGGCGAGGAAGTCGCGGAACTGCGTCATCCACGCTCCGCCGGCGCCGCCGGCCGAGTCCAGCGTCGAGCCGAGTGCAGCCGCGTCGGTCGCCGTGAAGGTGTCGCGCAGACCTGATGCGCGAGCCGCTGCGGCGAGCTTGCTGAGCTCGCGGTCGGTCTCCATGATCTTCGTGTCGTAGCCCTGGAGGAACTTGCCGATCTGGCTCTGGTCGACCCCCAGCTCGCCGCACAGCCCGTAGAAGCCGAGGTAGTTCACCAGCATCGGGTACATGACCTCGAAGTGGATCTCGAAGGCGCGCTTGTGGAAGACGCGGGCGTCGACGAGCATCTGCGAGAGCTCCTCGAGCGACATGCTCGACGGGTCGAGGGAGAGGAAGTGCTGCCACCCGCGCTCCACCTCGTCGCGGCGGTCCTCCCAGATCTGGTCGAAGTTCTCCAGGAAGTGCCCGAGCCGCGGCCCCATCCTCTGTGCCCGCTCGGCGATCTGGACGCCGCTCGTGAGGTCCACGGGAGACGCATAGGTGTGGACGCCGGCCATGCGCACGCCGATGCCTCGCCCCGGAGGCAGCGGGAGGTTCTCGGCGGCGTACTGGGTGCCCCAGGCGTAGCCGTCCTCGTTCCAGATCAGACCGAGCGGGGTGAGCCCGCGCGGCCAGTGGAAGTCGAGGAACCAGAAGCGTTCCTCGTCCTGCTTGTTGAACGTCCGGAAGGGCTCGACGTAGTAGGGCGCGTGGTCGAACGCAGGCTTGAAGCCCGGGTACCACTCGTCGGTGATGAACTCGTCCAGCGGGATCACATGGGCCATCAGCGGCACTCCTCGGGCCGGGGCGCGTCAAGCGCGCGCAACGTGGCCGTAACCTCCACGAACCACAGCCTGCACGCCATGCCTGCGTTTCGCAGGGGAGAACGCGTTGCCGAACTCGTTCAACGAACACAAGGATTCGGCGGGACGCCGTTCGTCTGTGCGAAACGCAGGCCTTCCTCGTCGATGAGCCAGCACCTACGTTCCCGATACCCGCCACGAGGAAGGCGACTGGTCGTGCAGGCCGGCCCGCGCACCAGTCACCGCCGCGCCGTGGCCCGCCAGCGGACCTGACACCGTACGTCGACGACGCCACGCGTCGAGGAGGACACGATGACCGAGACCAAGCAGCCCGAGAACCTGCAGGAGCTGATCGACTCGACTCCGAGCTTCGTCGACCGGTTGTTCTCCAACCGCAAGGGATCCGTGGTGCGCGACGCCGTCCTCCGCCAGCCGACGCAGTTCGTGTCGCCGGAGTTCACGAACTGGCGCGACGAGCAGCGGGCCTGGCGAGAGACGGTGGCCCTCTACGACCAGTCGTACCACATGACCACCACCATCGTTCGCGGCCGGGAAGCCTTGCAGCTGTTCGCATCCCTGGGCATCAACGGTTTCGCCACGTTCGGTCCCGAGCGTGCCCGGCACTACGTCGCGTGCAGCCCGAGCGGCCACGTGATCGGTGACGGAGTCCTCTACGCCACGTCCCTGGAGGAGATCGCCCTGGTCGGTCGGGCGTCCGGCCACAACTGGCTGCAGTTCCAGGCCGAGACGGAGGGCTGGGACGTCACGCTGGAGCGCGACGAGCACTTCTCGGGCAACGCGGCCGGCCGGCGGAACGTCTACCGCTACCAGGTCGAAGGACCGAACGCCTTCGCCCTGCTCGAGAAGCTCAACGGCGCGGCGCTTCCGGAGACGCGCATCTTCGACATCATCACGATCACGATCGCGGGCCACGCGGTGAGCGCGCTGCGGCACACCATGGCGGGGGGGCCCGGGTTCGAGCTGTACGGCCCGTGGGACGAGGGCGCCGAGGTCAAGGCCGCGATCGTCGCCGCCGGAGCAGAGCTCGGTCTCCGCCAGGTCGGGTCGCTGGCGTACTTCACGACGCCGGTCGAGCTCGGGTGGGTCCCCCGCCCGGTTCCGGCGATCTACACCGACCCCGAGATGGGCGCCTTCCGCAAGTGGCTGCCGGCGACCTGCGACGAGGCCAACTGGTCGCTCGGCGGCAGCTTCTACTCGCCCGACATCGCGGACTACTACTTCACGCCCGCCGAGCTCGGCTACGGCCACCTGGTCAAGTTCAACCACGACTTCGTGGGCCGCGAGGCGCTGGAGCGCGGGACCCCGGAGAACGAGCGCCGCAAGGTGACGCTGGAGTGGAACGCCGACGACGTGGGCCGCGCGTTCGCTTCGTTCACCAGCCCGGACGGGCTCCCGGCGAAGTTCATCGACCTGCCGCGCGCCAACTACGCGACGTGGCAGTACGACTCGCTGCTCGACGGTACGGGCCGCACGGTCGGGGTGTCCGCCTACTCGTGCCTGAGCTGGAACGAGCGCGCCATCCTGTCCGTCGCCGTCGTCGAGCCGGAGCTGGCCGCTCCCGGGACGGAGCTCACGCTGATCTGGGGCGAGCCCGACGGTGGCGCCAAGAGCGCGCCGTGGCTCGAGCCGCATCGACAGGTCGAGATCCGGGCGACGGTCCGTCCGGGCGTCCACCACTGAGGCACCTCCGCCGCCGGCGGTCGTCCGTGCTCGTGGCCCGACGGGGCCGAGGGAGCTCGAGGGGGCGTCTGCCTGGCCCGCGATCCCGAGGAGGGGAGTGACGGTGCCGACAGTGTCCGGCGCCCGCCTGCTCGACGGATTCTCGCTCGAGATGACGGGCAAGGACGTCGACGCCGTCCGTCAGGCTGCCCCGCGCCTGGCACCGGGGACGCGTGTCAACGTCACGTACCTCGCCAACGAGGACCTCGGCATGAGGGTGGCCGCCGCGCAGGCGGTGCGGAGCCTCGGCCTCGTCCCCGTGCCGCACGTGTCGGCACGGCGCCTCGCGTCCCGCGACCAGCTGGGGGAGTTCCTGGCGTCGTTGCGCGCCGTCGGCGCGAGCTCGGACGTCTTCGTCGTCGGAGGCGACCCGCCTGCCCCGGAGGGCCCCTTCTCCGACGCCTTGTCGGTCATCAGGTCGGGTCTGCTGCAGGAGCACGGCGTCGCGCACGTGGGCATCAGCGGGTATCCCGAGGGCCATCCGGAGATCACCGACGCCGCGCTGTGGTCAGCGCTGTCTCAGAAGGCGGCGGCGCTCGCGGACGCGGGCCTCGACGCCAGCATCATCACGCAGTTCAGCTTCGACCCGGACGCCGTCGTCGCCTGGATCGCGGCGGTGCGCAGCCGCGGGGTGAACCTGCCCATCCGTGTCGGCGTCCCCGGACCGGCGGGTGTGAAGCGCCTGCTCGGCTACGCGCGCCGCTTCGGCGTCGGGACCAGCACCGGCATGGTGCGCAAGTACGGCCTCTCGCTCACGAACCTCGCGGGGACGGCCGGGCCGGACCGTTTCGTGCGTGCCCTCGCCACGCAGCTCGACCCGGGAGCGCACGGCGACGTACGCCTGCACCTGTACACCTTCGGCGGTCTGGTCGCGACGGCCGAGTGGGCTCAGGCCTTCAGGTCCGGCTCATGACCGCCGACGGAGCAGGATCGATGCCGCACGCCCCCGCGCCTCGGACGCTCGACAACCACGCCTCGCTGATCGTGCACGGCGCCGACCGGCCCGGCATCGTGGCGGCGGTCGGCGCGACGCTGAGCGAGCACGGCGCGAACATCGTGTCGTTGGACCAGTACTCCGACAACCCGCAGGGCGGCTCGTACTTCCAGCGCACCGTGTTCAGCCACCCCGACCTCAAGGCGGCCCTTCCCGCCATCGAACGGGACCTCGGATCACGCCTGCGGGACGGCTTCGGCCTCGACTGCACGGTGCGCGACATGTCGGTGCCCAAGCGTGTCGCGATCTTCGCCTCGCGGTCCGAGCACTGTCTGCTCGATCTGCTGTGGCGACAGCGACGGCTCGAGCTCCCCGTCACGGTCGCGATGGTCATCTCCAACCACGCCGACCTCGCCGAGGAGACGCGCAGCTTCGGTATCCCGTTCTTCCACGTCCCGGTGGACGCCTCGGACAAAGCCGCGGCGGAGGCGCAGCACCTGAGGCTGCTCGAGGGAAACGTGGACTTCATCGTGCTGGCGCGCTACATGCAGATCCTGTCGCCTGAGTTCATCGAGCGGGTCGGCGTCCCTGTCATCAACATCCACCACTCGTTCCTGCCGGCGTTCGTCGGTGCCGGGCCGTATGCCAAGGCCAAGGCGCGGGGGGTCAAGCTGATCGGTGCCACCGCGCACTACGTGACCGACGAGCTGGACGAGGGGCCGATCATCGAGCAGGACGTCGTACGGGTGACCCACGCCCAGTCCGTGCAGGACCTGCAGCGCCGCGGCGCGGACGTGGAACGGGCTGTTCTGTCCAGGGCCGTCCAGTGGCACAGCGAGGACCGGGTGATTCGGCACGGCAACTACACCATCGTGTTCGCCTGACCATCCGGTCCCGGGTGCTGATGGTCGAGATCAAGCGCTGAACGGGTCGCGGCCTCAGCAGGTCGAGGCGGGTCGGTGGCCGGCGTCGATCGTAGCGAGCCACTCCATGAGCCGGGGGATCGACGCGTAGGCCGCGAGGCCGTGGTCGATGCCGGCGTAGGTGTGCAGCGCGACGTCGGTGCCGGCGGCGCAGAGCCGCGCGACGTAGCCCTCGGTGGCCGTCGGGCGGACGAGGGTGTCGGCCAGACCCTGGCCCACGAAGACCGGCACGCCGATCGGTGCGTGCCCGGCGCTGTTGTCCTGGAGCAGCGTGCTCCACGGCGGGGTGGTGGCGGGATTGCTCGTCACGTAGCGCCCGATGTACGGGCCCGCGACGGCGTGGATGGCGTCGGACTGCGTGAGCAGGCAGAGGTCCACGACCTGGGGTGTGACGGCGGCACCTGCCGGCGTGAGGATCGCGTCGAGCTCGTGGTGCGGGTAGTCCGCGGCGTACGCCTGCTGGTAGGCCGACACGGCGTACGCCGCGATCGTGACGCCGGCCATCGTGTCGATGTCGTCGGTCATCAGAACGCCGAGGTCGGCGGCGGGTGCGGCGACGGCGACGCCCTGCAGCCTCAGCTCCGGCGCGTACGCCGCAGCGCGCTCGGCGGCGACGAGCGCGGCCTGCCCGCCCTGCGAGTGGCCCCAGAGCAGCAGCCGGTCGCTGGCCTCCGCGCCGAGGATCTCGCGCGCGGCGCGCGCCGCATCCAGGACGCTGTTGGACTCCGGCACCGACAGTAGGTAGGAGCTCTCGCCGGCCACGCCGAGCCCGGGGTAGTCCGTGGCTGCGATGGCGTAGCCCGCGGCGAGCAGCTCGTGCATCCCCTCGATGGCGAGGAACGGATCTAACCCGAGCGACGGGGCGCAGTGCGCCGCCGCCCCGGTCGTGGGGTGGGCCCACGACACGACGGTGCGGCCCTCGGGACCCGCGGGCCACGCCGGCACGATGACCACTCCCGACACCGGGATGTCGCGGCCGCGGAGGTCGCGCGAGTGGTAGACGACGCGGTAGGCGGTCGACCCCAGCGGTGCACCGAGCAGCGGTTCTCGCTTGATGATCTGACCCGGGGCGCCGGGCGGGATCGAGGCGGGGAGCTCGTAGAAGCCGGCCGCCGTGCGCGCGTCGGCCTCGCCGCCCAGCAGCCGCCGCTCCGCGCCCGCGACCACCAGGGTCACCAGCACGAGGAGGGCGACGACGACGACGTGGCGCCGCCGGTGGGGGGTGCTCACGAGGTCGTGCCCTGCTCCTGTGCGACGTGGTCGGCCCAGGACCCCGCTCCGCACATCCGCACCCTCCCGATGACCGCCCGGGTCCAGCATGCCTCCTCGACACGGGCTCTGCCGCACCGCCCACCTGACGCTGACGCCGACGCCGTGCGGCGGCATCGTTCGCGGCTGCCGATCGGTCGATAGCCCGTGGCGGGGTCCGGCGTGCCATCCTTCGAGTCGTCGTCGACCGCAGGGAGCGCTACATGGCACGGGGGGTGCGTGCGTCCGCCCTGGTGGTGGCGGCGGTCCTGATCGCCTGGGCGGGTACGGCTCCCGCAGCGGGGGCGCCCGCGGCCGCGAACGGCCCGACCGTGGCGACGGTGAGCGGGCCGGTCGTCGGCGTCAGCGAGGACGGGCTCGCGGTCTTCCGCGGCATCCCGTTCGCGGCCCCGCCGACGGGGGCGAACCGGTTCAAGCCGCCTCAGCCGGTGGCGCCCTGGTCGGCCCCGCGCGACGCGTCGCAGTACGGCGCCGCCTGCGCCCAGGTGCCCGACAAGATCGAGCTCGCGCCGACCGACCCCATCTCCGAGGACTGCCTCACCGTCAACGTGTGGACGCCGTCGACCACCGGCAGCGCGCCCGTCATGGTGTTCATCCCGGGCGGCGGCTTCGTCTCCGGCACCACGCGCAACCCCTGGTACGACGGCGCCGCGCTCGCGTCGCACGGCGTCACGGTCGTCACGCTGCAGTACCGCGTCGGCCCGTTCGGCTGGCTCGACCTGAGCAGCCTCGGCGGCGACTACGCGCAGAGCATGAACAACGGCCTGCTCGACCAGATGGCGGCGCTGCGCTGGGTGCGCGAGAACATCGCGCGCTTCGGCGGCGACGCGAAGAACGTCACGCTGTTCGGCGAGTCCGCGGGTGCGATCAGCATCTCCGCGCTGCTCGGCGCACCGAGCGCCGACTCCCTGTACGACAAGGTGATCCTCGAGAGCGGCACGAGCGGGACGGTCGCCACGCGCGAGTGGAGCACGCAGGTCGCGTCGACGTTCGAGGAGCTCGCCGGCGTACCGGGTGCGCAGGAGGTCTTGTCGATGAGCACCCAGCAGGTGCTCGACGCCGCCGAGAAGGTCTACGCCTCGCAGTTCTCCGACACCGCGTTCCACCCCGTCATCGACGGGAAGCTGGTCCCCGCGGCACCGATGGACCGGCTGTCGCAGCCGACCGGGCCGACCAAGCCGATCATCATGGGCACCAACCTCGACGAGGCGCGCTACTGGTACTACTACGTGCCCGAGCTGGCCCGTCTTCCGCACTCCTTCTACGTGCCGTGGCTGCAGTCGCTCGTCGGCGACCGCGCGGAGGACGTGTGGCGCACCTACCAGCAGGCCCGCCCCGGTCTGGACGACGCCGAGATCGGTCTGGCCATCGCCGGCGACGTCGGGTTCCGCATGCCGGCGATCCGGATGGCCGAGGCGCTCAGCGCGCGCGGCGTACCCGTGCGCATGTACCTCGCGACGGTGCCGTCGATCGACCTCGACGGCACGATGGGGTCGCCGCACGCGGTGGAGCTGCCCTACGTGTTCGGCACGCTGAAGGCGGCGGACACGTTCGTCGCCGACGACGCTGCGGGTCAGGCGCTCGCCGGTCGGGTGCAGGACCTCTGGACGAGCTTCGCCGCGACGGGGACGCCGAGCGCCGCCGGCGTGAGTTGGCCGACGTACGACGACTCGGCGCGCACCACGCTGGTGCTCGATCCGGCGCTGCGCACGCAGGCCGACCCCTATGCCGCCACGCGAGAGACGTGGCGCACGGTCACGTTCGACGGCACCGATCCCGGCCTCGACCGGCTGACCCCGCTGCAGTACTCGGGCACGAGCTTCTACACGGCGGACGTGATCGTGTCGGTCTACGGCTGGCCAAAGGTCCTCGGCGTCGTCGCGGCGCTCGTCGGCGTGATCGTGCTGATCGGGTGGCTGGTCCGACGGCTGGTCCTGCGCCGTCGTCGACGTCGCACGGAGGCGGTCGCCGCTGCTGTCTGAGGTCGCACGCCACCTCGTGGCAGGGTGGTCCGCGAGAGGGCACCGGCAGTAGGCACGACGACGAGGAGTCCGCGTGAACCGACCCAGCCTCGCGGCCAGGGCCGCGCACCGCGTGCAGGGTGCGCTGCGGCCGCGCGTCGAGGTGGCCCCGGCGCCCGAGGGGGTCGTCGTCGACTGGGACGTGCCGGTCGTGGTGCGCGACGGGACGACGCTGCGCGTCAACGTGTTCCGTCCGGCCGACGGCGTATCCGCGCCCGCGATCATGTCGGCGCACCCGTACGGCAAGGACGCGATCCCGGCGCGCACGCGCAGCGGGCACGGCGTGAACCCGCAGTACCGGATGTTCCCGCAGCCCGAGCCGGTGCGGATCTCGGAGTGGACGTCGTGGGAGGCGCCCGACCCCGCGTTCTGGGTGCCGAACGGGTACGTCGTCGTCAACGCGGACCTCCGCGGCGGCGGAACCTCCGACGGCACCGACGACCTGATGTCCGACCTCGAGGCGCAGGACTACTACGACCTGATCGAGTGGGTCGGGACCCAGCCCTGGTGCACGGGGAAGGTCGGTCTCGACGGCGTCTCCTACCTCGCGATCAGCCAGTACAAGGTCGCCGCCCTGCACCCGCCGCACCTCGCAGCGATCTGCCCCTGGGAGGGGTTCACCGACCTCTACCGCGACTTCGTGCGTCCCGGCGGCGTGCGCGAGGACGGCTTCTCCATCATCTGGTCGGCGATGACCCGTCGCGCCGCGCGCGTCGAGGGCAACCTGCGCGAGGAGATCGTCGCCCGGCCCGAGCGCGACGAGTGGTACGACTCGAAGACCCCTGAGCTGGAGTGCATCGAGGTGCCGATGCTCGTCTGCGGCAGCTTCTCCGACCACTCGCTGCACACGCGCGGCTCGTTCGAGGCGTTCCGCCGTACGTCGTCATCCCAGCGCTGGCTCTACACGCACCGCGACGGCAAGTGGAGCCACTACTACTCCGACGACGCGAGCCGCACCCGGCTGCAGTTCTTCGACCATGTCCTCAAGGGCGCCGACAACGGCTGGGACGCGCGACCGCCCGTGCGCATCGCGGTCCACGAAGCCGGTCCGGCGCCCGTGGCGGTGACCCACGAGAGCGCCTGGCCTCCAGCCGATCTCACGTGGGAGCCGCTCTTCCTCGACGCCGTCGACCACACGCTGGACGAGCGCGCCCCGGAGGAGGACGCCGCGGTCGCCTTCCGCACCGGCCGGGCCACCGCGTCCTTCTCGTGGACCGTGCCCGAGGACCTCGACGTCATCGGCCACCTGGCCGCCCGCCTGCACGTCGAGCTGCGCGAGATCGACGACGTGCACCTGTTCGTCGGGGTCCGCAAGCTGCGCGGCGACGACGAGGTGACCTTCGAGGGATCGTTCGGCTTCGCCTACGACATGGTGAGCAAGGGCTGGCAGCGCGCGGCGCACCGCGAGCTCGACGAGGCGCTGTCGACGCCGTGGCAACCGGTGCACACCCACCGCACCGCCGAGCCGTTGCCTCCGGGCGAGGTCGTGCCCGTCGACGTCGCGCTGCGCCCGCAGGCGACAAGGTTCCGCGCCGGCGACGTGCTGCGCCTCGACGTGCAGGCGCACTGGTTCTACCCGCGAGATCCCGTCCGCGGGCAGCTGCCCACCGGCTACCAGCGCAGCGGCGCCGGCGTCTGCCTCATCCACTGCGGCCCCGAGCACCCGTCGTCGCTGCTCCTCGGCCGACGACCGACGTCGGTCACGGACGCCCGGGCGCTGCCCTGATCAGTTGATGTCACAGACCTTGACATGAAGTGGAATTCGATGTCATTGTCCGTGACATGAATCAGCGGCGGTACTCCATGGAGGTGCGCGGCGCGCGTGCCGAGGAGACCCGCGCGCGGATCGTCGCCGTCGCGCAGGCGCAGTTCGCCGACCCCTCCGCCGACCTCACCCTCGAAGGCGTCGCCGAGGCGGCCGGCGTCAGCACGCGCACCGTCCTGCGCGCCTTCGGCACCAAGGAAGGCCTGGTCCTCGCGGCGATCGACACGATGCGGGTCGACTCCTCCCGACCCGCCCAGGACCCGCCGGCGTCGGCCGAGGAGGCCGTGCGGCAGGTATTCGACGACTACGAGCACATCGGCGACCGGGTGGTCCGCATGCTGGCGGAGGAGCACCGCCTGCCGGGGTTCGCCGAGGTCGCGGCGGAGGGGCGCGATCAGCACCGCGAGTGGCTCGCTGCCGCGTTCGCGCGCGAGCTGGCCGGCACCCGGGGACGCGAACGCAGGCAACGGCTCGACGCGCTCGTCGCGGCGACCGACGTCTACGTGTGGAAGCTGCTGCGCCGAGACCTCGGACGCAGCCGGGCGGAGTCCGAGCGGGTCGTCGTGCGGCTGGTGCGCGGCGCGCTCGAGGACGAAGGGGAGTGACGGGGATGGCACGCATCATGTGGGCCTGCTGGGACGGCGGCGGCAACCTGCCCCCGTCGCTGGGCATCGCTGCCGAGCTGCGGCGTCGCGGGCACGACCTCGCGTTCTACGGCCGGCCCGACATGGTGGATCGGGCGACCGCCGGCGGCGTCGAGGCGCACGCGCTGGCCAGCGCCTACGACGACGTCGAGCGCTTCTCGTTCCTCCCGATGCCCACGGTGTTCGGCTTCACCAGCTCGCCGGGCGTGGGTCGAGAGCTGGTCGCCACCGCGTCGAGCGAGAAGCCCGACGTCCTCGTGGTCGACGCCATGTTCGCGGCGGCGCTCGAGGTCGCGCCGCAGATCGACGCGCCGAGCGTCGTCATGGTGCACACGTTCGCCAACCGGCTGCGCGAGGCGTGGGCGCGCGGGTTCGCGATGCAGGGCGACGCGCGGATCCGGGCGGGCTACGACCCGCTCCCGGGGATCGACGTCCTGTGGGGCGGGCGCGATCTCGTCCACGTCAACGCGCTGCTGGCTTTCGACGGGCCGGTTCCCGAGGGCGGGGTCGACGTCCACCACGGGGCTCCCGTGCTCTCCGCGGAGACCCGCGCGACGCCGATCGACCTGCCCTGGCACGCCGACGACCCGGTGCCGCTCGTGCTCCTCAGCTTCAGCACCGTGCCCGAGCAGCGCGACGCAGTGGCTCTGCAGACCGCTCTCGACGCGCTCGCCCCGCTGGACGTCCACGTGGTCGCCACGACCGGTGAGGTCGTCGCGGTCGATGAGCTGATGGTCCCGTCGAACGCCTACGTGGTCCCGTTCGCGGACCATGAGCAGCTGCTGCGCGGTGCGTCGCTCGTCGTCGGTCACGGCGGCCACGGCACGACCATGCGCACGCTGCGCGCCGGCGTCCCGATGGTGACGATGCCGGCGACGGGTGCCGACCAGGCGGGCATGGCGGCGTTCATCACCGCGGCGGGGCTGGGGATCGGTGTCGACCGCGGGTCGGACGCGGGAGCGATCCGTGCGGCAGCGGCGGAGGTCCTGGGCGACAGGGGGTACGCCGCTCGAACGGGAGAGGCGGCCGAGCTGTTCGCCGGCCTCGACGGTGCCGCGCTGGGGGCCGACGCCGTGGAGTCCGTGCTCGTCTGACGGCGTGCGCCGGTCAGTGGAACGGGCGGCGGCGGTCGATCGCGAGCGACGCGCGGCCGGCGAGGCGCCAGGTGCGCGCGACGAGGTCGCGGTCCTCGGGGGTGACGAGGTTGCCCATCACGCGGAAGGCGAC
>WBZP01002133.1_pt2 | contig 16331 bp, 12 predicted proteins | sample 5204301 | NCBI WGS metagenome assembly WBZP01 (sample SAMN12412401, study PRJNA552823) | activated sludge metagenome | isolation source: activated sludge from nitrification reactor of wastewater treatment plant... | place: USA: Pennsylvania | collected 2017
AATACGGGCACCGGGGCATCAACCAGCCGGTGCTGGACCGCACCACCGGCAAGGTGGAGGTGACCGCGCACAACCACGGCTTCGCCGTCGATGCCCCGACCAAACACGACTCGAAGACTGCGCACGGGCGGGTTCGGGTCAGCCATGTCTGCCTCAACGACGACGTCGTCGAAGGCCTGGAGTGCCTTGACATCCCCGCCTTCTCGGTGCAGTACCACCCCGAGGCTGCGGCCGGGCCGCACGACGCGGCATACCTGTTCCAGCGGTTCACCGAACTCATGGCGCAGCACCCGTGGAAGCCGGGAAGGAAGGCCCTCCATGCCCAGGCGTGAGGACATCCGCAGCGTCCTGGTCATCGGCTCCGGACCGATCGTCATCGGGCAGGCCTGCGAGTTCGACTACTCCGGCACCCAAGCCTGCCGAGTGCTGCGCGACGAGGGCATCCGGGTCGTGCTGGTCAACTCCAACCCAGCGACGATCATGACCGACCCGGAGTTCGCCGACGCCACGTATGTCGAGCCGATCACCCCGGAGGTCGTCGAAGCCATCATCGCCAAGGAACGCCCCGACGCGGTGCTGGCCACTCTCGGCGGGCAGACCGCGCTCAACTGTGCGATGGAATTGCACAAGCGCGGTGTGCTGGAGCACTACGACTGCCCCCTCATCGGCGCCAACGTGCAGGCCATCGAGCTCGGCGAGGACCGGGAGCAGTTCAAGGGCGTCGTCGCCCGCTGCGGTGCCGAGTCGGCCCGCTCGATCATCTGTCACACCATCGAGGAATGTCTCTCCGCCGCAACGGAGTTGAAGTATCCCGTGGTCGTCCGGCCATCCTTCACGATGGGTGGGCTCGGCTCCGGCTTCGCCTACGACGAGACCGATCTGCGCCGGATCGCCGGCGCCGGGCTGCAGTACTCGCCGGTCACCGAGGTGCTGCTCGAGGAATCGATCCTGGGCTGGAAGGAGTACGAGCTCGAGCTGATGCGCGACCGCAACGACAACGTCGTGGTGGTCTGCTCGATCGAGAACCTCGACCCGATGGGCGTGCACACCGGTGACTCGATCACCGTGGCGCCCGCACTGACGCTGACCGACCGCGAGTACCAGCGGCTGCGCGACATCGGCATCGCCGTGATCCGCGAGGTCGGCGTCGACACCGGCGGCTGCAACATCCAGTTCGCGGTCAACCCGCAGGACGGCCGGGTGATCGTCATCGAGATGAACCCGCGGGTCTCCCGCTCCTCCGCATTGGCCTCCAAGGCAACGGGATTCCCGATCGCCAAGATCGCCGCGAAGATGGCCATCGGATACACCCTCGACGAGGTGCCCAACGACATCACCAGAGAGACCCCGGCGTCCTTCGAGCCCACGCTGGACTATGTCGTGGTCAAGGTGCCGCGCTTCGCGTTCGAGAAGTTCCCGGCCGCCGACGACACCCTCACCACGACGATGAAGTCGGTCGGTGAGGCGATGTCGTTGGGCCGCAACTTCACCGAGGCGCTGCAGAAGGCACTGCGGTCCATCGAGCGCGTCGACGCCAGCTTCCACTGGGACGGCCCCACCCCGGACGCCCAGGCCGTCACCGACCTGCTCGCCAAGGCCTCGCGCCCCACCGACGGGCGCATCGTCACCGTGCAGCAGGCGCTGCGTGGTGGCGCCACCGTCGAGCAGGTGCACGAGGCGACCGGCATCGACCCGTGGTTCCTCGACCAGATCGCGCTCATCAACGAGATCGCCGAGCGGGTGCGCACCGCCGACCGCCTGCACCCGGAACTGCTCGCCCTGGCCAAGCGGCACGGCTTCGCCGACCGGCAACTGGCCCGGTTGCGCGGCATGCCGGAGGCGGTCGTCCGGGGCGTCCGGCACGCGCTGGGCATCCGGCCCGTCTTCAAGACCGTCGACACCTGTGCGGCCGAGTTCGCCGCCCAAACCCCTTACCACTACTCGTCCTACGACGAGGAGTCCGAGGTCGCCCCACGGCAGCGGCCGGCTGTCATCATCCTCGGGTCCGGGCCGAACCGGATCGGCCAGGGCGTCGAGTTCGACTACTCCTGCGTGCACGCCAGCTTCGCGCTGCGCGATGCCGGTTACGACACGGTCATGGTCAACTGCAACCCGGAGACCGTCTCCACCGACTACGACACGAGCAGCCGCCTCTACTTCGAACCGCTGACCCTCGAAGACGTCCTGGAGGTCTACGAGGCCGAGCGGGCCGCCGGGCCGATCGCCGGGGTCATCGTGCAACTCGGGGGCCAGACGCCCCTGGGGCTGGCCCAGGCCCTCAAGGACGCCGGCGTGCCGATCGTCGGCACCTCGCCGGAGGCCATCCACCTGGCCGAGGACCGCGGCGCCTTCGGCCGGGTGCTCGCCGAGGCGGGCCTGCCCGCGCCGCGACACGGCACGGCATACAGCGCCGCAGAAGCGCTCGCGGTGGCACACGAGATCGGCTACCCGGTGCTGGTGCGCCCCTCCTACGTGCTCGGCGGGCGCGGCATGCAGATCGTCTACGACGACGACACGCTCACCACCTACGTCGAGCAGGCCACCATCGCCTCGCCCGAGCACCCCATCCTCGTCGACCGATTCCTCGACGACGCCATCGAGATCGACGTCGACGTGCTCTACGACGGGCACGAGATGTATCTCGGCGGGGTGATGGAGCACATCGAAGAAGCCGGCATCCACTCCGGCGACAGTGCCTGCGCGCTGCCGCCGATGACCTTGGGAGACGCCGAGATCGACCGGGTGCGCGCCAGCTCGCTCGCGTTGGCCCGGGGCATCGGCGTGCACGGGCTGATGAACGTGCAGTTCGCGCTCGCCCAGGATGTGCTCTATGTGCTGGAGGCCAACCCGCGAGCCTCCCGTACGGTTCCGTTCGTGGCCAAGGCGACTGGCGTGCCGCTGGCCAAGGCCGCCGCCCGGGTCATGCTCGGGGCCACCATCGCCCAACTGCGCGACGAGGGCGTGCTGCCGCCGCACGGCGACGGAGGCAAGCTGCCGCCGCATGCGCCGATGTCGGTCAAGGAGGCGGTGCTGCCGTTCGCCCGGTTCCGCACCGCCGAGGGCCGGATGGTCGACGCGCTGCTCGGCCCGGAGATGAAGTCCACCGGCGAGGTGATGGGCATCGACACCGACTTCGGCCGAGCCTTCGCCAAGAGCCAACTCGCCGCCTACGGTGGCCTGCCCACGACCGGCTCGGTCTTCGTGTCCATCGCCAACCGCGACAAACGGGCCATGCTCTTCCCGGTGCGGGCGATGGCCGAGCTCGGCTTCCGGGTGCTGGCCACGACCGGCACCGCAGACGTGTTGCGCCGCAACGGCGTCAAGGTCGAGGTCGTGCGCAAGATCACCGAGACCCGGCTAGCCGGCGACGCCTCCGACACCGGCGAGGTCCCCGACGAGCGCACCATCGCCGATCGGATCATCGCCGGCGAGGTCGACATGATCGTCAACACCCCGACTGGCAGCCACGGCCGAGCCGACGGTTACGCCATCCGGGCCGCGGCGATCACCGCCGACAAGACTCTGATCACCACCGTCCAGGAGTTCGGTGCCGCCGTGCAGGCCATCGAGTCGATGCGCGACGGCATCATCCGGGTCACCTCGCTGCAGGAGCACGCCCGCGCACTCGGTCTCTACGAGGCGGCCCCCCGATGAGCCAAGACTTCTCCGGTATGCCGCCCACCCCCACCGCTGACTCCGCCGCCACCCCCAACCCCGCCCCTGCCCCTGTGCCTGGCCCGCAGGAGCGGGTCGTGCTGAAGGAGGAGGCCGAACTGCTCGGCAGCAGCCGTGTGGGCGCCTATCAGTGGCTGCGGCTGCAGGCGCCGGGGATCGCGCAACGGGCCCGACCCGGGCAGTTCGTCGCCGTCGCCGTGGGTGGGGCCACCTCCGGACACCTGCTGCGACGGTGTTTCTCGATCCACCGGGTCGACCCGCGGCTGGGCAAGGTCGAACTCGTCGTCGCGGCGCATGGACCGGGCACGGTGTGGCTCACCGATCTGGCCGCCGGTGCGCAGGTCGACATCGTCGGACCGCTCGGCCGGCCCTTCCCGCTACCCACCGAACCGGTGCCCTGCGTGCTCGTCGGGGGAGGCTACGGCAGCGCGCCGCTCTTCTGGCTGGCCGACGTGCTGCGCGAACGCGGCTGCCACACCGAACTCGTGCTCGGCGCCGCCACCGCCGACAAGCTCTTCGGGGTCGACCTGGCCAGCGCGAGCGCCGACGCCGTCGAGGTGACCACCGACGACGGTTCGGCCGGCAGTCGTGGCTGGGTGAGCGACGTTCTGCCGCAAGTCATCTCACGATGCGAAGCGGCTGTGGTCTACGCCTGCGGGCCGATGCCGATGTTGCGGTCGGTGACCGAGCAAGCGCAGGCCGCCGGGGCCGTCGCGCAGGTCGCCGTCGAAGAGGCCATGGCCTGCGGGGTGGGTGTCTGCATGACCTGCGTGCTGCCGGTCATCGGCAAGGACGGTCGCACCGCGATGGTGCGCTCCTGCCTCGACGGGCCGGTCTTCCGCGGTGACCTGGTGCGCTGGGACGCCTTCTCGGACGGCTTCTGCCACGTGCCCCCGGATGCCGTCGGAGCTCCCCAACCCATGGCATCGGGAGGGCACTGATGACCGAGCCCGTCGTCGACCTCGGCGTGCGACTGGCCGGCGCTGCACTGCCCAACCCGCTGATGACCGCATCTGGTTGCGCCGCGAACGGCCGAGAGCTGCACCGCTTCTTCGACATCTCCCGGCTCGGAGCCTTCGTCACCAAGACGGTGATGGCCGCCCCCCGCAGCGGCCGCGGCACCCCGCGGATGGCTGAGACACCCTCGGGCATGCTCAACAGCATCGGCCTGCAAGGGCCCGGCATCGATGCCTTCGCCGCCCACGACCTGCCCTGGCTCGCCTCGGTCGGCGCCCGGGTGCTGGTCTCGGTCGCCGGCGGCACGCCCGATGAATTCGCCCATGTGGCAGCGGCTTTGGGAGCCAGCCCGGGGGCCGGGTCGGTAGTCGGTATCGAGGTCAACATCTCCTGCCCCAACGTCGCCAGCCGTGGGCTCGTCTTCGCGATCGACCCACAGGCCTCGGCGGCAGTCGTCGGTGCGGTGCGCTCCGTGGTGCCACGCGGCATACCGGTCTTCGCGAAACTCAGCCCCGACGTCACCGACCTGGTGACGATCGCCGGGGCCTGCCTCGGCGCCGGCGCCGATGGCCTCACCCTCATCAACACCACCCTCGGCATGGTCATCGACACCGACCGGATGCGACCGCACCTGGCCGGCATCACCGGGGGCCTGTCCGGGCCGGCGATCCGACCGATCGCGGTCCGGGCCATCTGGCAGGTGCGCTCGGCGATGCTGGACGGGCGCCTGCCGATGGCGCCGATCATCGGCGTCGGGGGAGTGCGCACCGGCCGCGACGCCCTCGAGCTCGGTGCGGCCGGCGCCGACGCCATCCAGGTCGGCACCGCCACCTTCAACGACCCCACCGCCCCCGCCCGCGTCCTGGACGAGCTGACCGACCTGCTCGTGGCCCGCGGGTATGCCGCGTTCCGCGACGTCGTCGCTGCGGCCCACCCCGAGCGGAGCAAACCATGACCACGACGCCCGGCACCGACCACCCGGCCCCAACACCGTTGGCAACCTTCGGAGTCCGGCTGCGGGCCGCGATGGACCAGCACGGTCCGTTGTGCGCCGGCATCGACCCGCATCGCGCACTCGTGCAGTCCTGGGGCCTCGGCTACGACCTCGACGGGGTCCGCCGGTTCGCGTTCACCTGCGTCGAGGCATTCGCCGGGCGGGTCGCCGCGGTCAAACCGCAGTCCGCCTTCTTCGAGGTCTTCGGCTCGGCCGGGGTGGCGCTGCTCGAGCAGGTCGTCGGGCGACTGCGGGAGGCCGGCACCCTGGTCGTGCTCGACGTCAAACGCGGTGACATCGGCACGACGATGGGCGCCTATGCCGAGGCATTCCTCGGCGCCGACGCACCGGAGGCGCCCGACGCGATCACGCTGAGCCCGTATCTCGGCTACGGCTCGCTGCGCCCCGCGATCGACCTCGCGCACGCCACCGGGCGCGGTGTCTTCGTCCTCGCCCTCACTTCCAACCCCGAAGGCGCCGCGGTGCAACACGCACTGTCGGGTGGTCGCAGCGTCGCCGGGCACGTCGTCGACGGGGTGACCGCCGACAACGCAGCCGCCGCGCTCCGTGCCGAGCTGGGGTCGGTGGGCATGGTCGTCGGGGCCACCGTCGGTGACGCGGTGACCCGCCTGGGTCTGGACCTCGCCGCCGCCAACGCGCCCCTGCTCGCCCCCGGGGTCGGTGCTCAGGGTGGCACGCCCGAAGGTCTGCGCGACGTCTTCGGGTCGGCCCTGCCGAACGTGCTCGCGGCCAGCAGTCGGGACGTGCTCGGCGCCGGCCCCGATGTGCGATCGCTCGCGGCGCAGGCTGAGCGCACCGCGGCGCAGCTGCGCGCGACCCTGGGGTGACGCTGCGGTGCGGCCGTGCTGCCCATTGCGCGGCGTCCGAGCGCAGCGGCGCGGACCCCGTGGGCCGCTGGCCGTGGGGTGCTGACCCGCCAGAGAGTGGCTGACCCGCCCGAGATGTGCCTTTCGGCGACGCTGAACGGCTGCTCGTCGCACCGGGGATGACCTGCGCAGATTCTCCTCCGGCGACGCGAACCAACCGCTCGGCGCACTCGGCCTACCGTCCCCCGCGGCAGCGGGCCCCGAGACTCGCCCGCGTTTGCCAGGGCCGTGCGGCCTGGGTAGGTTCGGCTGTCAATGAAGGACGGGGTGAGGAGATCCACGTGGCTCTGCCCGAGCTGACCGAACAAGAGCGCGCGGCTGCCCTGGAGAAGGCGGCGATCGCCCGGCGCGAGCGGGCGGCGGTGAAGAATCGGCTCAAGTACTCCCAGGGCTCGCTGGCCGAGGTTATCTCCGAGGGCCGCACCAACGACATCGTCGGCAAGATGAAGGTCACCGCCTTGTTGGAGTCGCTCCCGGGCGTCGGGCGGGTGCGGGCCCGCCAGATCATGAGCGAGATCGGCATCTCGGAGTCGCGCCGGGTCCGGGGGCTGGGCGTCAACCAGGCCGCGGCGCTCATCGCTCGTTTCGAGCAGTGAGCGCCCCGGCGCAGCCGAGCCAGCCGTCTCCCGACCCCGTGTCCCGATCCTCGGGCGCCGACTGCTGGACCGTGCCCACGGGTGCGCCAGCCGCCGAGGGCGGGCCCCGGCTGGTCGTGCTCGCCGGGCCGACCGCCGTCGGCAAGGGAACGATCTCGGCATACATCCGCACGCATTTCCCGCAGGTCTGGCTGTCGGTGTCGATGACGACCCGTTCGCCGCGCCCCGGTGAGGTCGACGGCGTGCACTACCTCTTCGTCGGTGACGCCGAGTTCGACCGGCTGATCGCCGCGGGGGAGTTCCTCGAACACGCCGTGGTCCACACCCACGCGAAATACGGCACGCCCCGAGGTCCGGTCGACCGAGCCCTCGCCGCCGGGCGCCCCGCGCTGCTGGAGATCGACTTGCAGGGCGCCCGCCAGGTGCGCGAGCGGATGCCCGAAGCGCTGCTGGTCTTCCTCGCCCCGCCCAGCTGGGACGAACTGGTGCGTCGCCTCGTCGGGCGCGGCACCGAGAGCGAGTCGGAGCGGGAGCGTCGACTCCAGACCGCACGACGCGAGTTGGCCGCGCAGGACGAGTTCGATGTCGTGATCGTCAACGACGATGTGCGCAGGGCCAGCGAAGAACTCGTATCATTACTGGGTTCGCCTCCTGCGCGGCGCTCGAGATGACGCGCGAGACGGCCTGACCACCGAGCGAAACGAGAGCGACCTCCTGTGTCCGGAACTGTGGCCAACCCCATCGGGATCACCAGCCCGCCCATCGACGACCTGCTCGAAGCGACCGACAGTAAGTACGCCCTCGTGATCTACGCGGCCAAGCGGGCGCGGCAGATCAACGCCTACTACTCCCAGCTGCAGGAGGGCCTGCTCGACTACGTCGGTCCGCTCCTGGAGACGGAGGTGCACGAGAAGCCGCTGTCGATCGCGCTGCGCGAGATCAACGAAGGCCTGCTCAGCGCCGAATCGACCGGCGACTGAGCGACGTCCGCGACGACCCGCAGATGACTGTTCGGTATGCCGGGAGGGCCGGCTGACGTGCGCGTCGTGCTGGGAGTGAGCGGCGGGATCGCGGCATACAAGGTCGCCACGCTGCTGCGCCGCTTCACCGAGGCCGGCCACGAGGTGACCGTGGTGCCGACCGAAGCCGCCCTGCGCTTCGTCGGTGAGCCCACCTGGGCGGCGTTGTCCGGCCGTCCGGTGGCTACTGATGTCTGGACCGACGTCGATCAGGTACCGCACGTGCGCCTGGGCCAACAGGCCCAGCTCGTCGTCGTCGCCCCCGCCACCGCCGATCTGCTCGCCAAAGCGGCGACCGGCCAGGCCGACGACCTGCTCACCGCCACGCTGCTCACCGCGCGCTGCCCGGTCGTGTTCGCCCCGGCGATGCACACCGAGATGTGGCTGCACCCGGCCACCCAGGCCAACGTCGCTACCCTGCGCGCCCGGGGCGCCATCGTCGTCGACCCCGCCGCCGGCCGGCTCACCGGAGCCGACACCGGGCCCGGGCGCCTGCCGGAGCCGGAGCAGTTGTATGCCGCGTGCCTGGCCGCCGTGGGGGCCGACGCGTTCGCTTCCTCGGCGGCGACCGCTGCGCCGGGTCGACCGGCTGCAGACCTGGCCGGTCGACGGGTGCTGGTGACCGCCGGTGGCACCCGCGAGCCGCTCGATCCGGTGCGCTACCTGGGCAACCGATCCTCCGGAAAGCAGGGTTACGCGCTCGCCGCGGCGGCCGCGGCCCGCGGTGCAGAGGTTACCCTGGTGTCGGCCAATACCTCACTGCCGCAACCTCTATCGGTCACCGTGGTGCGGGTCGAGACAGCCCTGCAGATGCAGTCCGTGGTCACCGACCTGGTGGCGCAGCAGCCCTGCCCCGACGTCGTCGTCATGGCGGCGGCGGTCGCCGACTTCCGGCCCAAGCACTACGCCGCAGCGAAGATCAAGAAGACCCACGAGCCGGGCGACGCGCCCGACGAGTCGGCCCCCGTCATCGAACTGGTCCGCAACCCAGACATCCTCGCCGGCCTCGTGCACGCCCGGGCCGGCTCGGCGGCGCCGGTCATCGTCGGCTTCGCCGCCGAGACCGGCGACGCCAGCGGCTCCGTGCTGCAGCTGGCCCGGGCGAAGCTGGCCCGCAAGGGCTGTGACCTGCTCGTCGCCAACGAGGTAGGTGTCGACAAGACCTTCGGCCAGGACGTCAATACGGTGCACCTGCTCTACCGCGACGGCCGGCCCGAGCGCACCGTCGGTCCCGCCGACAAGGCTGCAGTGGCCGACGCGGTGTGGGACGCTGTCGGGCCCTTGTTGACCCGGCAGTAGAATCGTCGTCGGCCGCTTTCGGCTCCTGCCCGCCGCCTCCTGTGCCCCCCGCCTGCCATCGGAGAACACGTTGTCCGCACGCCTCTTCACGTCCGAGTCGGTCACCGAAGGTCACCCGGACAAGATCTGTGACCAGATCAGCGACGCCATCCTCGACGCGATGCTCGAACAGGACCCCCGCTCCCGGGTCGCGGTCGAGACGATGGTGACGACGGGACTGGTCCATGTGGCCGGCGAGGTGACCACCGAGGCCTACGTCGAGATCCCGCGGATCGTGCGTGACACGGTGCTCGCCATCGGCTACGACTCCTCCACGAAAGGTTTCGACGGTGCCTCGTGCGGCGTCGAGGTGTCCATCGGCCAGCAGAGTCCCGACATCGCCCAGGGTGTCGACACGGCATACGAGAACCGTGTCGACAGCGCCGCTGACCAGTACGACAAGCAGGGCGCCGGCGACCAGGGCCTGATGTTCGGCTACGCCTGCGACGACACCGCCGACTTCATGCCGTTGCCGATCCACCTGGCCCACCGGCTCGCCGAGCGCCTCACGGCGGTGCGCAAGGGCGGCGAGGTCGCCTACCTGCGCCCCGACGGCAAGACCCAGGTCACCATCGAGTACGACGGCGCCCGGCCGGTGCGCCTGGACACGATCGTCGTGTCCAGTCAGCACGCCGCCGACATCTCGCTCGACGGGCTGCTGCAGCCCGACATCATCGCCCATGTCATCGAACCGGTGCTCGCCGACCTCGTCGCGTCGGGCTCGACGTTGGACGTGTCGGGCTACCGCACCCTCATCAACCCCACCGGCCGGTTCGAGATCGGTGGCCCGATGGGCGATGCCGGCCTCACCGGTCGCAAGATCATCGTCGACACCTATGGCGGCATGGCCCGGCACGGTGGTGGCGCCTTCTCCGGCAAGGACCCGTCGAAGGTGGACCGCTCCGCGGCATACGCCACCCGATGGGTCGCCAAGAACGTCGTCGCCGCCGGCCTGGCCACCCGCTGCGAGGTGCAGGTCGCCTACGCCATCGGGGCCGCTCACCCCGTTGGGCTCTATGTCGAGACCTTCGGCACCGAGACGGCGCCGGTCGCCGCGATCCAACGGGCCATCACCACGGTCTTCGACCTGCGCCCCGGCGCGATCGTCGACGCCCTCGAGCTGCTGCGCCCCATCTACCGGCCGACCGCGGCATACGGGCACTTCGGGCGCACCAGCGCGCCTGGGGTCGACGGGGGCTTCACCTGGGAGCGCATCGATCGCGTCGAGGCGCTGCAGGCCGCCGCCCGCGGCTGAGCCAGCATTGAGTCCTGGCTGAGCCACCCTGAGCCACGTCGGAGTCGGAAGCGGTCGAGCATGACGGAGTAGGGTGCCCCCCGTGGATGGCGGCAGCCCGGGCAATGGCGCACGGATGGCGCTGGTGCGCGCCCCCGGCACCGTCGCCGAGCCCGCCGCGCGACAGTCCTTCCTGCGCGAATACAACCTCTCGCTCGTGCTGCGTCGGATCGTCGACGCGCCGCGGCCGCTGAGCCGAGCGCAGTTGGCCAAGCAGACCGGGCTCACCCGGGCCACCGTCTCGGCCCTCGTTGATCGGCTCGTGGTGGCCCGGCTCGTCGAGGAACGTGACCCGGCCAGCGCCACGCACGCCGGGCGACCCGCCGTGCCGCTCGTACCGGCGAGCAACGGGGTGGTCGGCATGGGGCTGGCGGTTCAGGTCGATCACATCGGTGTGCTCGTGCTCGACCTGGCCGGGGCCACGGTTGCCGAGCGGATCGTCACGGGCAACTTCCGGGCCAGCGACCCGCGCGGTGTCATCGAGCGGCTCGCCGAGCTCGCCGATCAGGTCAACCGAGGCCTGGTCCGGGACGGCGCGGTGCTCGCCGGGGTGGCGGTCTCCGTGCCGGGGCTCGTGCAGGACGGCAGCCTCGTGCGGTATGCGCCCAACCTCGACTGGCATGACGTCGACGTCGGAGGGTTGCTCACCGCCGCGCTCGGGGGCAACCACGCGGTCGCGGTCGGCAACGACGCTGACCTCGGCGCCCGTGCCGAGAGCCGGGCTCGGGCGCGTCGGATGGGCATCGCCCGGGCCGAGCAGAGCTTCCTCTACGTCGAGTGCGAGGTCGGCATCGGCGGGGCGATCGTCGTGCGCGGTGAGCTGGCCGAGGGACGTCACGGCTGGGGCGGTGAGGTCGGGCACATGGCGGTCGACCGGTCCGGCCCGCCGTGCGGCTGCGGTGCGCGCGGCTGCCTGGAGCAGTATGCCGGTAAGGACGCCATGCTGACCCGGGCCGGACTGAGCCTCGGGGCCTCCATGGCGGACCTGCGATCCCTGCTCGACGCAGGCGAGCGATCCGCCCGCGCTGCGGTGGCCGAGGCAGCCGAAGGCCTCGGCACGGTGATCTCCTCGACCCTCAACCTCGTCGACCTGGACACCGTCGTGCTCGGCGGCGCCTATGCTCCCATCGCCGACCAGCTCGTGCCTACCATCGAGCGACACATCCAGCGGCGCACCCTGGCTGCGAGGTGGGTGCCGATCCAGGTGCATGCGGCCTTGGAGGGCGAGTTCGCCGATCTCATCGGGGCCGCGGTCTCGGTGCTCGACGACGTAGTGAGCAACCCATCGGCGTGGGTCGCCGTGTCCTAGCGCTGTCGGCTGTGAGTGAACCCAGGGTGACCCGGAGGTGGCGCGGCTCTTGCCGGGCAGTTATGAAAACGTTATCACCATGGATGGACCGGCGGGGTTGACTTGGGCCCCCTCTCAAGAATAAGTTCGGCGAGGCAACAAATAGTCCTTCCGTCCAGTGTCGGTCGAGCGAGGGAGAGGTGGCTTCAGTGTCCGATGTGATCCTCGAGATGCGCCACATCGTCAAGGAGTTCCCCGGCGTCAAGGCCCTCGATGACGTGTCGATGGTCGTGCAGCGCGCCGAGGTGCACGCGATCTGCGGTGAGAACGGCGCGGGCAAGTCGACCCTGATGAAGGTGCTCTCGGGCGTGTGGCCGGTCGGCTCCTACGCGGGCGAGATCGTCTACGAGGGCAAACCGGTGACCTTCCGCAGCATCCGCGACAGCGAGAATGCCGGCATCGTCATCATCCACCAGGAGCTGGCGCTGATCCCGGAGCTGTCCATCGCCGAGAACATCTTCCTAGGCAACGAGTGCACCCGCAACGGGGTCATCGACTGGACCGAGACCAACCGCAGGGCCCGCGAGCTGCTGCAGCACGTCGGCCTCAACGAAGACCCCGCGACCGCGATCAAGAACATCGGGGTGGGTAAGCAGCAGCTCGTGGAGATTGCCAAGGCCCTCAACAAGGACGTCAAGCTGCTCATCCTCGACGAGCCGACCGCAGCACTCAACGAGGAGGACTCCCGGCACCTGTTGGGCCTCATCGACGAACTGCGCCGTAAGGGCATCACCGCGATCATCATCAGCCACAAGCTCAACGAGATCGCCGCGATCGCGGACTCCATCACGATCATCCGGGACGGCCGCTCGATCGAGACCCTCGACGTGCACGGTGACAACGTCGACGAGGACCGGATCATCCGCGGCATGGTCGGCCGCGAGCTCGGTTCCCGGTTCCCCGAGTACACCCCCGCGATCGGTGAGGTGCTCTTCGAGGTCAGGGACTGGAACGTCGAGAGCCCCATCGTGCCGGGCCGGATGGTCTGCAAGAACTCCAGCTTCTTCGTGCGCCGCGGCGAGATCGTCGGCTTCGCCGGGCTCATGGGCGCCGGCCGCACCGAGCTCATGCGGTCGATTTTCGGCCGTTCCTATGGTGTCTTCCGCAGCGGCACGCTGCTCATGGACGGCAAGCAACTGAACGTGCGCAATGTGCCCGAGGCCATCGAGGCCGGCATCGGCTATGTCACCGAGGACCGCAAAGTGCTCGGGCTGAACCTGCTCGATGACATCAAGACCACGACGGTATCGGCCAAGCTGAAGAAGATCTCCAAGCGGTCAGTCGTCGACCGCCGGGCCGAGTTCGAGGCCGCCGATGGCTATCGCACGTCGCTGCGCACCAAGACCCCGACGGTCAACGAAGGGGTGTCCAAGCTCTCCGGCGGCAATCAGCAGAAGGTCGTCCTAGCCAAGTGGCTGTTCACCGACCCTGAACTGCTCATCCTCGACGAGCCCACCCGCGGCATCGACGTGGGCGCCAAGTACGAGATCTACGGGATCATCCACCAGCTGGCCCGCGGCGGGAAGGGCGTCATCGTGGTGTCCTCGGAGCTGCCGGAGCTGCTCGGCCTGTCCGATCGGATCTACACGATCTGCGAGGGCACCATCACCGGCTGCCTGGCCAAGGGCGAGGCCACCCAGGAGAGCCTGATGAAGCTCATGACCACGTTGTCCGTCTCCACCGCCGCAGCCGGCGCGACGCCTAAGGAAGCCCGATGAACAAGCTCAAGGAGATCCTCGGCGGGGACACCCGTCAGTTCGGCATGATCTTCGCGCTCGTCGCGCTGATCGTGTTCTTCCAGATCATCACCGGCGGCGTCACGCTGACCCCGGACAACATCATCGCCCTGTTCAACGGCAACTCCTACATCCTCGTGCTGGCCATCGGCATGGTGCTGGTCATCATCGCCGGGCACATCGACCTGTCCGTCGGGTCGGTGGCCGCCGCGGTGGGGATCATCGTCGCCATGGCGATGGACAGCTGGCAGCTGGCCTGGCCGCTGGCGATCATTTTGGGCCTTGTCGTCGGAGCCCTGATCGGTGCCTGGCAAGGCTTCTGGACCGCCTACGTCGGGATCCCCGCCTTCATCGTGACTCTCTCGGGCATGCTCGTCTTCCGCGGTGTCAACCAGTTCGTCGGCAAATCCAACTCGGTGCCCGTGCCCAAGGACTTCCAGAACATCGGTGCCGGCTTCCTGCCCGAGGTCGGTCCCAACACCGGCTACAACAACCTCACCGTGCTGCTCGGTCTGGTCGGCGCCGCGATCATCGGCTGGGGCATGTGGCGCGGGCGCAGCAGCGCGCTGAAGATCGGCGCGCCGGTGCCGGCGCAGTGGGCCTTCCTCACCAAACTCGTCCTGGTGTGCGGTGTCATCATCGCGGTCGCGCTGCTGTTCGCCTCGGGACGCAAGGGCACCTCCTTCCCGGTGCCCGGGATGATCCTGCTCGTCCTGGTCATCGTCTACGGTTTCGTCTCCAGCCGCACGATCACTGGGCGGCACATCTACGCTGTCGGTGGCAACCGGCATGCGGCCGAGCTTTCCGGCGTGCGTAGCAAGCGGGTCAACTTCCTCGTCATGGCCAACATGTCGGTGCTGGCCGCGCTGGCCGGCATGATGTTCATCGCCCGCTCCACCGCATCCGGCCCCTCCGATGGGACGGGCTGGGAGCTCGACGCGATCGCCGCCGTCTTCATCGGTGGGGCCGCGGTCACCGGTGGGGTCGGCACCGTCGTCGGCTCGATCGTCGGAGGGCTGGTCATGGCGGTGCTCAACAACGGACTCCAACTGATGAACGTCGGCTCCGACCTACAGTCGATCATCAAGGGTGTCGTCCTGCTCGCCGCGGTCGCCTTCGACGTCTACAACAAGCGCCAGGGCAAGGCCTCAATCATCGGCCTGATGATGCGCAACTTCGGCATTCGCAAGTCCGAGCCGATCACCGAGGTCACCCACACCGAGGCGTGAGGCCACGCGGCACCGTCACCCTGCAGTCCATCCCAGCACCGCAACACCAGCACTGCGACACCAGCACAGCTACACCAGCACAGCTACACCAGCACAGCTACACCAGCACAGCTACACCAGGACTGTCACCCGCACTGTCACGCCCGCACCGTTACGTCCGCACCGCAGCCACATCCCGCACGCCCCGACAGAGAGGTACCACCAGAATGCGCACTCCCCTCAAGGCGATGCTCGCGATCTCCGCGGCGACCGCCCTCGCTCTCACCGGCTGCGGTCGCCAGGAGGCGACCGGAGGTACCACCGCGACCGGCGGAGGTGCCGCAGCCGGCGGCGTCACCGTGGGCGTCGCGCTCCCGCAGAAGACGTCGGAGAACTGGGTCCTCGCCGAGAACCTCTTCAACGACCAGCTCAAGGCGGCCGGCTTCACCCCCAACGTGCAGTTCGCCAACGGTGGGGTTTCCGAGCAGCAGAACCAGATCCAGGCCATGGTGACCAAGGGCGCCAAGGTCATCATCGTTGGCGCTATCGACGGCTCCCAGCTGGGCACCCAGCTCAAGGCCGCCAAGGACTCCGGGGCCACCGTCATTGCCTACGACCGGCTGCTCAAGAACACCGACGCGGTCGATTACTACGTCGCCTACGACAACCGCAAGGTCGGCCAGCTGCAGGGCCAGGCCCTGCTCGACGGGATGAAGGCCAAGAAGCCCACCGGCCCGTACAACATCGAGTTGCTCGCCGGCTCGCCCGACGATGCCAACGCCCAAGTCTTCTTCGACGGGGCGATGGACGTGCTCAAGCCGAAGATCGCCGATGGCACCCTCAACGTCGTCTCCGGCCAGAAGGAGTTCGCGCAGGTCGTCACCCAGGGCTGGAAGGCCGAGAACGCGCAGAAGCGCATGGACACCCTGTTGGTCGGCAACTACACCTCGGCGACCCTCGACGGCGTGCTCTCGCCCAACGACACGCTGGCCCGTGCGGTCATCACGTCGTGCAAGGCCGCCGGCAAGCCGGTGCCCGTCGTGACTGGTCAGGACTCCGAGGTCGAGTCGGTCAAGTCGATCATGGCCGGTGAGCAGTACTCCACCATCAACAAGGACACCCGCAACCTCGTCAAGGCCAGCATCGAGATGGTCCAGGCCATCCTCAAGGGCCAGAAGCCGACGATCACCGACACCACGCAGTACAACAACGGTGTCAAGGTCGTGCCGGCCAACCTGCTCGCCCCGGTCATCGTCACCAAGGCCAACGCCAAGGAGGC
>WBZP01003722.1_pt1 | contig 16330 bp, 16 predicted proteins | sample 5204301 | NCBI WGS metagenome assembly WBZP01 (sample SAMN12412401, study PRJNA552823) | activated sludge metagenome | isolation source: activated sludge from nitrification reactor of wastewater treatment plant... | place: USA: Pennsylvania | collected 2017
GAGTCGCACCCCGCCGACTTCGGACTTGTGCTGCAGATCGGGCGAGTCGACCTTCATGGCGACCGGGAACCCGATCTGCTCGGCGAGCAACAGCGCCTCGGTGGTGGTTCGGGCAACCATGGTTTGCGCGACCGGCACGCGGAAGGCACGCAGGATGGCTTTCGATTCCATCTCGGAGAGAACCTTGCGGCGCTCGGCCAGCAGGGCCTCGATCAGCATCTTGGCGCCTTCGGCCTCAGGGCGGTCAGCCTGGCGGGTCGGCTCCGGCGTTTGCAGGAGCAGTTTCTGGTTCCGGAAATACTTGGAGATGTGATAGAACAGCTCGACCGCGGTTTCCGGCGTGCGAAAGGCCGGAATGCCGGATTCCTCCAGCACCTTGCGGCCACTGGCAACCTGATCCTCGCCCATCCAGCAGCAGATGACCGAGCGGCTGGTTTCGTCGGTGATCTCGACGATGGCCTTGGCGACTTCCAGCGGGTGCGTCATCGCCTGCGGCGAGAGCATGACCAGCGTACTGTCGACACCGGCATCTGCCGTCACCATCTCGATGGTCTGGCGATAGCGTTCCGGCGACGCATCGCCGGCGATGTCGACCGGATTGTTGTGCGACCAGTTGGGCGGAAGGATCTTGTTGAGCGCGACCATCGTCTCATCGGACAGGGTGGCCAGCGGAATGCCGAGGTCGCCGGCGCGGTCGGCCGCCATCGCGCCCGGCCCGCCGCCGTTGGTGATGATCGCGAGGCGGTTGCCCTGCGGGCGGAATTTCGAGGCCAGCGCCTTGGCCGCATAGAAAAGCTGACCGATGTTGCTGACGCGGACGACGCCGGCGCGACGCACGGCGGCATCGAATACCGAATCGGAAACCGCAGCCATCCCCGAGTGAGTGGACGCCGCCATCGATCCGGCTTCGTGGCGCCCGGCCTTGAGCAGGATGATCGGCTTGATCCGGGCGGCGGAGCGCAATGCGCTCATGAAGCGGCGGGCGTTGCGGATGCCCTCGACGTACATCAGGATGTAGTGCGTGCGGTTATCGTAGATCAGGTAATCGAGGATTTCGCCGAACTCGATGTCGGCCGTCATCCCCAGTGAAATCACCGACGAAAAGCCGATCTGGTTGCTCTTGGCCCAGTCGAGCACCGCCGAACAAATGGCGCCGGATTGCGAAACCAGTGCCAGATTGCCGCGACTGGCGGTCACGGTGGCAAAGGTCGCATTGAGCCCGATGTCGGGACGGATGATGCCGAGGCAGTTGGGTCCGAGGATGCGGACGTTGTAGGCGCGCGCAATCTCGAGAACCTTGCGCTGGAGCGCGGCGCCGACATGGCCCGATTCGGAAAATCCCGAGCTGACGATGATGACGTTGCGCACCCCGCTGCGGCCGCACTGCTCCATGATTTTCGGGATCGACTGCGGCCGGGTGGCGATGACCGCCATGTCGACGCGGGCGCCGATTTCCTCGATCGACTTGTAGGTCTGCTGGCCCTGAACGGTCTCGTGCTTGGGGTTGATGGCGAACAGTTGACCCTTGAAGCCCGACGCCAGGATGTTCTTGAAAATGATGTTGCCGACGGCATTTTCGCGGTCGGAGGCGCCAATGACGGCTACGGCGTCCGGTTCGAACAGTGTGGTGAGATAGTGCTGTTCCAGCATGAAAGGCCTCTTGTCGGGGTGTCATGATGCAATGCAACATAATACCACATCGTCAAAGTGGCCTCCATCGCCGGGCTAGGGGATGCCGCCTAATCGACCGGCGCCGAGTCCATCACCAGCGGTTGTTCCAGCGCTTTGTGCACCGGGCACTTGTTGGCGATTTCCAGCAGCCGCCCGCGCCGCGCGCTGGTCAGATCGCCTTCCAGGGTGATCCTGCGGACGATGCGTTCGCGGGAAATGCCGGCAATTCACCTTGTCTTGCCTGACCCGGACGCTGATCCGTGACCGCGGGATGCCCTTGCGTTCGGCGTACATGCGCGGGGTCAGCGACGTGCAGGCGCCGAGGCCGGCCACCACGAATTCAAGCGGCGCCGACGCTGACCGGCTCGTCGGCCGGCAATCGGTACTCGCCAACGACGACTTCCTGCTGGTATCTTCCCTGACCATTCTCGCATGCGACGACTTCAACCATGACTTCCTCACCGGATCAACACGCCGCGATGATGGCCCCGTCGCCCTGGGTCGTGCGTCATCTGCCGCTCGTGCCCGCCGGCGGGCGGGTGCTCGACCTCGCCTGCGGCAACGGTCGCCACGCCCGCCTGTTCGTGACGGCGGGCTACGCGGTGGTTGCGGTCGACCGCGATTCCGCGGCAATTTCCGTTTTGCAAGGCGTGCCGGGGATCACCGCGCTGCAGTCCGACCTCGAAGACAGCGACTGGCCGCTGGCCGGGGAGCGCTTCGCCGGCATCGTCGTCACCAATTACCTGTGGCGGCCGCGTCTTCCGGATGTCTGCGCCTTGCTCGGGAGCGGCGGCGTCCTGATCTACGAGACCTTCATGGTCGGTAACGAAGCCTATGGCAAGCCTTCCAGTCCGCAATTCCTGCTGCGTCCCGGGGAACTGCGCGCCGTCGCCAAGGCGGGCGGCCTGCGCGAGATTGCCTTCGCGGAGGGTTACACCGACAGCCCGAAACCGGCGCTGCGTCAGGCGATCTGCGCCGTCCGCGAGTGAATGATGCGGGCGGCGATGGCGGCGATGCCGGTCGCCGAGAGATCATCGGTCGGCAAGCTGGCGGGATCACCCCCCGCGGGTGCTTCGTTCACGGCGCCGTAGCCGCTGAAGTTGCTGGCCTGCGAGCGGCGATAGAGCGGGTCGTAATGCTGTTCCAGCAATTCCTGAACCAGCGCCGGCCAATCCGCCGCCGCGATCATCCCCCGCCAGCGCTTCATCGTTTCCGCGCTGTGCAGGCTTCCGAGCATGGCGAGGCGCTCGTTCAGCAGGTCCGACATGGTCAGGAAATAGTCGTAGTCGGCGAGGAGGAAGGCGACGCGGGCCGCCGGCGTCGCGTCGATGCGGACGCATTCGCCGCCGCGGATGCGTCCGATGAGCGCGTCCGGCACATGCAGGCGGCCGATCTTGCGGCTTTCCGCCTCGACGAACACCGGCCGCGCCGGATCGAAGCGCTCCAGTTCGCGCAGGAGCTGCGTTTCGAACCATTTCTGGCTCGGTTGCGGCTGCCCGGGCAGCACCCCGAGAACCGAACCCTTGTGGCTGGCCAGGGTTTCCAGGTCGAGCACCTGTTCGCCGCGGGCGGCGAGCGCCTGCAGGATGCGCGTCTTGCCGCTGCCGGTGGCGCCGCAGATGACCTGAAAGGTGAAAGCCCGCGGCAGGCGCTCGAGCTGCGCGACGACGTGGCCGCGCCAGGTCTTGTACCCCCCTTCGAGCTGGCTGGCCTTCCAGCCGACGGCGCGGAAGACGGTGGTCATCGAGCCGCTGCGGTTGCCGCCGCGCCAGCAGTAGATCAGCGGCTTCCAGTCCCGCGCCTTGCCGAGAAAGCGCTCGCGCAGATGGCGGCCGATATTCTCGGAAACCAGCGCGGCGCCGATCTTCCTCGCCTCGAACGGGGAGACCTGCTTGTAGAGCGTGCCGACCTCGGCGCGCTGGGCGTCGTCGAGGACCGGGCAGTTGATTGCACCGGGGATGTGGTCTTCGGCGAATTCGGCGGGGGAGCGGACGTCGATGATTTCGTCGAAGCCGCCAAGATCGGCGAGGGGTGAGCGGTCGGCGGTCATGCCCTATTTTAGCAGCGGCTGCAGTCCGGGCCAGACGTGATCGAGGATCAGCGGCTGCGCCTCGGGCGTCGGATGAATGCCGTCGGCAAGGAAGTAGGCCGGGTTGGCGGCAATCGGTGCCAGCAGGAAATCCAGTGCGGCGCTCTTCTTGCGCCTGGCGGTGTCGCTGAAGCTCTTCGCGAATTCGGCGGCGTAGGGGCCGTAATTGGGCGGCAGGCGCATGCCGACGAGCAGTGTGCGCGCCCCGGTCTCCTGGGCGGCATCGAGCATCGCGGCGAGGTTGTCGCGCATCTGGGCGAGCGGCAGGCCGCGCAGGCCGTCGTTGGCGCCGAGGGCGATGACGACGACGGCCGGCTTGTGGCGCTTCAGGGCTTCCGCCAGGCGCGCGCGCCCGCCGGCGGTGGTCTCGCCGGAAATCGAGACATTGGCGACGCTATAATCGAGGCGCTTTTCGCTCAGGCGCTTTTCCAGCAACGACGGCCAGGCCTGTTCGGGACGGATGCCGTAGCCGGCGGAAAGCGAGTCGCCGAAGATCAGGATGGTTCGCGCGGCCAGCGCGGGAGTGGCGGAAAAGAGCAGGGCCAACAGGAGCAGGGCAGTCCGCATGATCGAGAAACCGGTGGTTGAAGTGTCGGGGTTGGGCAAGACCGTCGATAACGGCGGCGAGCCGCTGACGATTTTGCAGGATATCTCGTTTTCGGTCATGCCCGGGGAAACGGTGGCCATCGTCGGCGCCTCGGGTTCGGGCAAGTCGACGCTGCTTGGGCTGCTGGCCGGTCTCGATCTCCCCACATCCGGCGAAATCCGTCTCGACGGCGTTTCGCTGGCGGCGCTCGACGAAGACGATCGCGCCCGCCAGCGCGGCAAGCTGCTCGGCTTCGTCTTCCAGTCGTTCCAGTTGCTGCCGTCGTTGAACGCGCTGGAAAACGTCATGCTGCCGCTGGAATTGGCCGGTTCCCGAGGGTCGACCGCAACCGCCCGCGACTGGCTGGTGCGCGTCGGCCTCGAACACCGGCTGAAGCATTATCCGAAGCACCTGTCCGGCGGGGAGCAGCAGCGGGTCGCGCTGGCCCGCGCCTTCGCGCCCAGCCCGCGTCTGGTGCTGGCCGACGAGCCGACCGGCAACCTCGACGCGGCGACCGGCCAGCAGATCATCGACATGATGTTCGACCTCAATGCCGGACAGGGAACGACGCTGGTTCTGGTCACCCACGATGAAGCGATCGCCGGCCGTTGCGGGCGGCTCTTGCGGATTCATTCGGGGCGGCTGGTCTGATAGCGCCGGCTGCCGCGCAGCGCCAACCGCCGCGTTCGCCGTCACCCTGACCTCCTCGACGGGACCCGCAACGGCTCTGCTCGAACTCATGGGCTTTTCTGGTGTGGGCGTCTGGGCGCTGCTAACATACCCGGCACGAAAACCCGGTCGCTGCAGGGCGGCGCGCCCGCATCGTCGTGGCGTAACGGTGGCGTATTGGTAATCTGCTGAAGGAGGTTCCAAATGGTTGAAGCGACACTCAGATTGTTCATTCTTCGTCACGGGAAGTCCGATTGGGGTACCGGCCAGCCGGATTTCGAGCGGCCGCTGGCCGAACGTGGCCGGACCGCGGCGAAGAGGGTTGGCGCCTGGATGAAGGACCAGGGAATGATGCCCGATCGGGTCATCAGCTCTCCGGCGCGGCGGGCGCGGGAAACCGCCGAGTCGGTCTGTCGGACGCTCGGGCTGAAGGAGGGCGGGATCTGTTTCGACGAGAGAATCTACGGAGGGTCGGTCGCCGAGATGCTGGCCTGTCTTGCGGACCATGCGTCGGATGCCCGGCAGGTGCTGCTGGTCGGGCACAACCCGGGCCTGGAGGAACTGGTCGATTTTCTGACGCAGGGGCAGATTATGCAGCCGGATGACGGAAAGTTGCTGCCGACGGCCGCGCTGGCCGCGCTGCGGCCGCTGACCGACTGGCGTTCGCTGGGGCAGCGGGGTGCCGAGTTGCTTTCGATCACCCGGCCGGGAGAAATGTGAGGGCGGCCGGCAAGCGGGTCCATTGGGTCGGATCGCGAAAACATGGGCGGGTTTCGACAAGGATGATCTCGTTGCCGGCGACCATCAGAATTCCCGGACCCGCAGTGTTTCGAGCGCTGGCACACCACGTTCCACGGTGAACGAAATGATTCCGATCGTTCGACCGTCCTGTGTGGCGACGACGAGCCGCCACTCTCCGGGCTGCGGGTTCAGCACCCAGGAGTAGCCCCGGAAGCCATGCTCCCGCCCGCCGGTGCTCTGGAATCGATTGCGATAGACGAGCCGCCAGCCGCCGGCACCACGCATTTCCCAGCGATGCTCCATCGCCGCAGCAACGCCCAGCGGGGCGAACACCGCGGATACGCCGTAAAGTTTCCCGCCGTCCGGCAGATGAACGGTGGCGGCCTGATCACGCCAGAATTGCCAGGAGGGCGCTGGTTCAACCTTCAACGCAAAGCGTGTGCCTTCCTGGACGAATTCGTGCCCGACAGCCAGATCCTGCTTGACCAGCGGAACGGGAGCGATCATGTCGAATGACCATGCAAGCAGGAGCATCCCCGCCACCGCCCACGAGGGAAGTATGCGCCCGGGCTGCCCGGAGGAAAGCCGCCACAAGAGCTGGGTCAGCAGGATGCCGGACGCGGTCGACACGTGGAACCACCAGGAATTCAGGCTGCCCACGGCATGGGGTAGCGCGAAATTGAAAAAAAGGATCGCATTCAGCGCAAACAATGCCCAGATCAGGGTGAAATACTGGCCGTAGCGCCTTCCCGCAAACTCGTTGCCGACCAGCAGCGCGCCAAGGACGGCCGCCGTCAGCCACGTGCCCAGGTGACCGGAACTCTTGAAGTAGAGGATGAAAAGCGCCGAAAAAATGCCCCCGAAGAAGAACTGCAGCAACAGGTAGGGGGCCTGCCACGCCATCCCGGCAAAGCGCCCGCGCCATCCCGTTTCGGCTGCCGGCTCGGCCAGATCTCTTGATTCGCGGAAGGCCAGCCAGAGGACGAGGAGGCCGGCTCCGACCAGGAAGGCGCCAAGACGCCACAGATCGACAACCCGAACCCGCTGGCCGATGGTCAGTGCGTCCCAGACAAATCCGCAGAGAAAGGCGGCCAGGGGGTAGAGGCGCCGCAGGATGTTCATGGCAGGACTTTCAGTTGTCGCGGTTGCGCCTCGAACCATACCGACCGAGGCCGGCGCTCACGGCTCCCTTACAAGCTGCGCCCGGGCGAACGCAGCGATTGCCAGATCGGCCAGGTTCTCCACGTGGGCGTCGAACGCGGGTGTTTTTCGTTGCAGAATGCCAATGATCCCAACTGCCAGATCGGCCGGCACCAGGATGGTCCGCTGGACACCGTACCCCCAGCTCAGGGCATGGGCCGCTTGTTTCGTCATGCAACCCGCGTCGCGAACCAGGTTGGCCGCCGGACGTCCGCAGGCCTCGGCGACGATTCGCCCGTGCAGGCTGGAACCACAGTAGGCCGTGGCATTGGCGAGCAGGGCACAGATATCCCAAAGATCGAGCGACCGGAACAGCGCGTAATCGAGATCGGCATTCGCAGCGAGCAGCCGCCGATAGACGTCCACATCGTCGTGCCAGGGAGCCGCCCCGGCGCGGAACAGAACAATCCCCAGGCCGGTTTCTCTTTGCACCTGCTGCAATTGGCCTCCGATTTCATGAAGCGTGGCGTCATCGCCGAATTCCGCGCTGAACTGCGCCGCGACATATCCTCGGGGAAAGCGCGCGGCCACCGCAGCCGGCTCGCCATTGACGCGGTGGCTGGCAATGCGCGATCCGCAAATCCTCGCGGTTGCTGTCGCCGGATCGGGCGCCAGAAAGGTTCGAATGCGCGCCTGTTCCAACTGGGCCTGCGTCACTCGATCGCGCACCCAGACATGGTCGGCGTGTCGCAGATTCTCGAAGACCTCCTGCTTCATCGAGCTGGGCAAGGTTGCCAGACCGGTTCCGCCGATCCCGAAGTATTGAAACCGCCGGGGATGGCGGAACAATAAACGGGGGACGAGGTAGGCGACCTGCTGACGCAGGCCCAGCAGTTCCTCGGACCAGGCCCGGCGCGCTGCCTGATCGGCGTCGTGACACGCGATCGCCCGGTCCGCCGCCTCCCGCGAAAGCAGCATGACCGCCGCCTCGTAAAGCGAACAGGTGAGTATTTCGCCCCCCGTCTGCACCACATCGGCGGGCTGCTCGCCCCATTCCCGGGCCACTTCGGCAATGGAGCGCACCTCGCGTCCACCGCATGCGCTCAGATCGCGTTGCGCAAGCCCGGCAAAGACCAGCGGACGATGCTGAAGGACCGACGCGGAAATCTCGGCCAGCAGAAGGTCGCCGAAGTTGTGCCGGTCGAAGGCGCCAAAAAGAATCAGGGGCGGATCGGACAATTGGGGCATCTACTCCGGCCGGCTTGTTCCATGATCCCCCCAACGCAAGCTGCGCCCCAGCAGCGCCCAGAACACCGCCACCGGCGCGGCGGCCAGGGCAATCGCCCCGACGCTCATCCCCAATGCGGCAAGAGCGGCGTAGATCCAGCCGGAGAGGAGGTCGCCTCCGCGGTACACGGCGGCATCGATGAAGGCCTTGGACTTGTAGCGCTGCTCGCGGTCGAGGTGGGTGAACAGCACCTCGCGGGCGGGCTTGGCCAGCGCGTGACGACTGCTGTCGTAGAGCACGCGAACAACGAGCAGGACGGTCAGCGCCTGCGCTGCCGGGGCTGAACCCAGCGCTGCAAACCCGACTGCCGCCACCGCCGGCAATAGCGAAAGCGTTGCAGCGACACCGAGGCGTTGGACGATGCGGGCGGTGAGCAGGGTCTGGGTGATGATGGTGACGGCATTGACCGCCAGATCGATGCGCGCCAGAAAGGCCCGGCGCAGCGCGCGATCGGTGATCGCCTCGCCCACCAGATGCGACTGGACGAAGTAGAGGATCGTCGAGGCGAACGTCATCAGGAGGATCCACAGCGCGATATTGCGCAGTCGTGGCGAGCGGAATACCGGAGTGATCCCGCTCCAGGCGCTGCCGCCGATCGGCGCCGCGGGCTCCCGGTTCAACGGTGCGGAGGAGGCATCGTCGGCGCGACGGGCGACGGCGCGGGCGAGCCAGGAGGCGAGTTCGAGCGGCAGTACGGCGACCAGCAGGAGGAGGAAGACGGGCAGGTGCGGCGCCAGTACGGCGGTGCTTGCCGAGCCGGCGATGCCTCCCAGTGATGAGCCGACCGTGATGAAACCGAACAGCCGCTTGCCCTGATCGTCCCGGAACAGGTCGACCACCAGGCCCCAGAACACGGCAACGACGAACAACGCAAAGACGCTGAGCCAGACATAGAAGACGCGGTCGATCGCGGTGCGCGCCGATTCGGGCAGGAGAACCAGCGCGGCGTAGAAGGCGACCAGGTTGAGTGCGAAGAAGCGATTGACCAGCGGGATGAAGACATCCCGGCGCAGCCTGGCCACCGCAAGCGAATAGAGCGGCACCGCCAGCAACATGACGACGAACACGGCGGTCCACAGCAGTTGCAGGTTGCCGCGGTCGGCGGCGCCAATCTCGTCACGGACCGGGCGCAACACGTAGAAGGCGAAGAGGATGCAGAAACCGTAGGCTGTGGCGAGGAGCATCGGCAGCGACTCGCCGGCGCGCACCGGAACGACCTTGGCGAAAAGCCTGGCGAGCACGCCTCAGCTATCCGCGACCGCGTCGAAATAACGCGCGATGGTCTGCCGCAGCGCCGCGTCGGGCAGCCTGCCGCGGGCGGCCCCGAGGTTGTCCTCGACGTGGGCGGGCTGCGTGCTGCCGGGAATCGCGCAGGTGACCGCCGTGTTCCCCAGCACGAACTTGAGGAAGACCTGCGCCCACGAGTCGCAGTCGATCTCGGCCGCCCAGGCCGGCAGCGGCCGACTGCCGACGGCACGGAACTGCGCCCCCCGGCCGAAAGGCAGGTTGACCAGCACCGCCATGCCGCGATCGGCTGCCAGCGGCAGCAACCGCTCTTCGGCGCCACGGTTGCCGACCGCGTAGTCCACCTGGATGAAATCGAGCGACTCGCGGTGCATGATCGCTTCCATTTCGGCGTACTGGCTGGCGCTCGAACTGGTGATGCCGATGTGCCCGATGCGCCCCGCCGCCTTCTCCTCGCGCAGCATGGGCAGCAGGGTCGCCGCCCCCCGCAGGTTGTGCAGTTGGACGAGATCGAGGCGCCGGGCGCCGAGCGCGGCGAAAGAAGCTTCGAGGCGCTGGCGACCCTCGTCGATGCCGTCGCGATCGACCTTGGTCGCGAGAAAGAGCCGGTCGCGCAGGCCGGTTTCGCCGAGGATGAGGCCAATCGCGCGCTCCGAATCGCCATAGGAAGGCGCGGTATCGACGACCTTGCCGCCGAGGCGGGCAAAGGTCGCCAGCGTCTCGCGCAGGCGTGCGGTCCACGCCGGATCTCCCGTCCGGAAGCGGTTGGTGCCGATGCCGACGACCGGCAGGCGGACCCCGGTCGACGGCACCGGCCGGGTCAGCAGTTCCGTTTGCCCCAGGACCGTGGACGGCGCCAGCGTCGCCGCCGTGAGCGCCATGCCGGCCTTGAGGATTTCCCGGCGCGAGATGAATCGATGACCTGTCATTTCTTCTCCTTTTTCGCGGTCGACCGCAACAACCGCCGGAGTCCGCCGTCGCCCGGCGCGGCCGTCGGCTTCCTGTTCCGGCTTCAAGCGGCGAGCGGGTGACTGCGCCAGAAGCCGGGGTCGGGAATCGGCCCGACGCCACCGCGGGCGTTGTCGGCCATGTGCTCGGGTCGCCCGGTTCCGGGGATGGCGCAGGTCACCGCCGGCTGGCTGAGGACGAACTTGAGCAGGAGCTGGGCCCAACTGGCGGCGCCGACCTCCGCCGACCAGCCGGGGAGCGGGCGGTCGCGCAGCCGGCGCAGCAGCCCGCCGCCGCCGAAGGGACGATTGATCAGGACGGCCATGCCGCGCTCGGCGGCCAGCGGCAGGATCTTCCGCTCGGCTTCGCGCTCGTCGAGCGAATAGTTGATTTGCAGGAAGTCGAAGCGCTCGGCGCGCATCACCGCCGCCAGTTCGTCATAGGCGCCGGCGTTGAAATGGGTGATGCCGACATAACGGATGCGCCCTGCCGCCTTCAGTTCGCGCAGCGTCGGCAGGTGCTCGCGCCAGTCCAGCAGGTTATGCACCTGCAGCAGGTCGATCGGGTCGGCGCGCAGCAGGCGCAGCGATTCGTCAATCTGGCGCAGCCCCGCGGCGCGGCCGCGGGTCCACACCTTGGTGGCGAGGAAGGCCTGGGAACGGGTGCCGGAGGCGGCGAGCAATTCGCCGGTCGTGGCTTCGGCGCGCCCGTACATCGGCGAACTGTCGATCACCGAACCGCCGGCTGCGAACAAGGCGCGCAGGACGCCCGGAAGTTGCGCGTAGGCGGCGGAACCTGGAGTGACATCGAAGCCCTGATAGGTGCCGAGGCCGATGACCGGCAGCGCCTCGCCGCTCGACGGTATCGGCCGTTTCCGCATCGCCGGCGCCGGCGATGCGAGCGACCGCGGCGCGCGCCCGCCGAGCGTGCAGGCCACGATCGCGCCGGCCGAGAGACGCAGGAACTCGGCGCGTGTCATCGAAGTCAGGGAATCGGCCTTGCCAAGGCGGTCGATCATGTCAAAGGGTCGGGTTGTCGCCATATTGCGGATTGTGCGAAGAGATTATCATCAGTTCCGGACCGCGACTTTCCTTGAACGTTCCGCGGGTCCATCATGGAAGCCTGTCAGGGGACCGCTGCCTTCGCGCGCTGGCTCCCGGTGTGGCGCGTTACAGGGAAGGGAATCGCAATGTCAAGAGGCAATCGCATTCCGCGAATCATGGCGCTCGGCCTGTTCGTCGCGCTGTCGGCGGGGACGACACAGGCGCAGGACATGGCGCGGGAACGCCAGGCGATGGTGGACGAAGTGGCGGCGATGGCGCGCGCATTCGACGGAGGAACCGGCAAGGGCGCCATCGACCCGCGCGTTCTCGCCGTCCTCGGTCAGGTGCCGCGCCATGAGTTCGTTCCGCTCCTGTTGCGCGCCAGCGCCTACGACAACCGGCCGCTGTCCATCGGCTACGGCCAGACCATCTCGCAACCCTACATCGTCGCCGCGATGACCGACCTGCTCAAGGTCGGCGCCGGCGACCAGGTGCTGGAGATCGGCACCGGCTCGGGCTACCAGGCCGCCGTGCTCGCCGAACTGGGCGCCAGCGTGGCGTCGATCGAGATCGTCGAGCCGCTGGCGAAGGAAGCCGGGGAGCGGCTGCGGCGGCTGGGCTACGCCACGGTGGCGACGCGGGTCGGCGACGGTTACCACGGCTGGCCCGAACGCGGGCCGTTCGACGCCATCGTCGTGACCGCCGCCGCCAGCCACGTGCCGCCGCCGCTGGTGCAGCAACTGAAGCGCGGCGGGCGCATGGTCATCCCGGTCGGCGCCCAATTCCAGACCCAGCAGTTGATGCTGGTCGAGAAGCGCGCGGACGGCGCCTTGATGACGCGCCAGTTGATGCCGGTGCGCTTCGTCCCGCTCACCGGCGGCCACGACTGACCGCTCCCCGACCATGAACCGGCGTCCGCCGCTCGCCGCCGTCGGCGTCCTCTCGGGAGCCGCGCTGGCTTACGAGGTATTGCTGCTGCGGCTCTTCGCCATTATCCAGTGGCACCATTTCGCCTACCTCGCCATCAGCGTCGCCCTGCTCGGTATCGGCGCCGCCGGTACCTTCGTCACCCTGACCCGGCGCCGGTTGCTGGCGCTTTATCCGCACAGCTTCTCGTATGCTGCTGCCGGCTTTGCCGTGGCCGCGGTCGCCTGCTTCGCCGCCGCCGAGCGCGTGCCGTTCAATGCCCTCGAGATCGCCTGGAATCCGGCGCAGTTGCTCGGGCTGGGGGTCATCTATGCGCTGCTGTTCATTCCCTTCTTCTGTGCGGCGACGGCGCTGTGCGTCGCCTATGCCGCCTTCGGCGGCGACGTCGCCCGCCTGTACGGCGCCGATATCGTCGGCGCCGGCCTCGGCAGCCTGGGCCTGCTGGGGATCCTGTTCGTTCTCCATCCTGCCGACGCGCTGCGCCTCATCCTCGCCCTCGGCTTCGTGGCGGCGGCGCTGGCCGCATGGTCGGAGGCGCGGCGTCCCGCCGCCATCTTCGCGCTGGCCGCGCTCGCCGGCCCGTGGCTGCTGCTGGCGCCGGCGCTGGAACTCGTTCCCTCCGACTACAAGGATCTGCGCCAGGCCTCGCGTGTCAAGGATGCCCGCATCGTGGCGCAGCGCTTCAGCCCGCTCGGGGTCGTGACCGTGGTCGACAGCCCGCTGGCGCCGCTGCGCCATGTGCCGGGACTGAGCCTCAACGCCGCCGGCGGTCCGCCGCCGCAACTGGGGATGTTCATCGACGGGCAAGCGGCCGGCGCGCTGACGCGGTACGACGGCGACCTGGCGCCGCTCGCCTACCTGGCCGACACCACTGCGGCCTTGCCTTATCGTTTGCTCGACCACCCGTGCGTGCTGGTGCTCGGGGCCGGCGCCGGCGGCGACGTGCTGCAGGCGCTGGCGCATGGCGCCCGGCGGATCGATGCCGTCGAACTCGACGCGCAAATCGTGGCGCTGGTGCAGCAGGATCTCGCCGCTTTCACCGGTCGACCCTACGACGCGCCCGGCGTGCGCCTGCATGTCGCCGAAGCCCGCGGCTTCGTCGCCGCCAGCCGGGAGGATTACGACCTGATCCAGGTGGCGCTGCTCGATGCCTTCGCCAGCAGCGCGGCGGGGCTCGGTGCGCTGAGCGAGAGCCATCTGTACACCGTCGAGGCGCTGCAGGCCTATCTGGCGCGGCTGGCCCCTGGCGGACTGCTGGCCATTACGCGCTGGGCGGCGCTGCCGCCGCGCGACAGCCTGCGCCTCTTCGCCACCGCCGTCGCCGCGCTGGAACGGCGCGGCGTCGCCACGCCGGGGCGGGCGCTGGCGCTGATCCGGGGCTGGAATACGGTGACCCTGCTGGTCAGGAACGGCGAGTTCTCCGCCGCTGAAGTCGCCGCCATTGCGGAGTTCTCGCGCCAGCGCTCGTTCGACACCGTCTATCTGCCGGGCATCGTCGCCGCCAGCGCCAACGTCTTCAACATCCTGGAGCGCGACGACTATTACGCCGCCACGCAGGCGCTGCTCGGCCCCGCCCGCCAGGACTTTCTCGATCGCTACAAGTTCGACGTCGCGCCGGTCGACGATGACCGGCCGTATTTCTTTCATTTCTTCAAGTGGCGGACTCTGCCCGAACTGGCGACGGTGCGCGCTCGCGGCGGTTTGCCGCCGCTCGACTGGGGCTACCCGATCCTGGTCATGGCGCTGCTGCAGGCGGTCGCGGCGAGCCTGGTGCTGATCCTGTTGCCGCTGGCGCTGGCCGGCACGCGCCAGGTCTTCGCGGCGGCGCGACCGGCGCTGCGCCGGCGCGTGGTGGTGTATTTTCTCGCCCTCGGGCTCGGCTTCATGGCGATCGAGATACCCTTTCTGCAACGCTTCTCGCTATTCCTCAGCCATCCGCTTTATGCAGCGGCGGTGGTGCTGGCCTCATTCCTCGTCTGCGCCGGGCTCGGGGCGCGGTTCTCGGCGCGGCTGCGGCCGGGTGCGCGCTGGCCATTCGCCGCCATTGCCGCCCTCGCGCTGCTCTATGTGGTCCTGCTGCCGCCGTTGCTCGGTGAATTGATGGGGCTGGCGCCGGACGGGAAGATCCTGGTGACGATCGCGCTGATCGCACCGCTGGCCTTCTGCCTCGGGATGCCGTTCCCGCTCGGGCTGGCCGCCGTGGCCAGTCGCGCCGAGAGGCTGGTGCCGTGGGCCTGGGGGATCAACGGCTTCGCCTCGGTGGTGGCGACCCTGCTGGCGACGCTGCTCGCCATCCACCGGGGCCAATCCGCGGTGGTGCTGCTGGCCGTGGCCATCTACGGCCTGGCGGCGTGGCAGTTCCCCCGCGATGACTGATCCTGAAAATGGCAGTTAAGACGCAGATAACGCAGATTGCCGCAGATCAAATCGGTTCTTGCAGGGACGCTGGGCATTTGCCCGGCGGGTAAGCGACAGTCTGTCGCCAACTCGCTGTATTCAATCTGTGTTTATCTGCGAAATCTGCGTCAAACAAGGTTTTCAGGCTGATCCGCCGGTCGCGCGGTCCTGCTGGCCATCAACCGTGATCGCTGCCGGTTGGCGCGCGCGTCAGCGGCACAAAGGCGACGAGCAGGATGGTGCGGGTTGCGACGGCGCCATCCGCGTGCTTCTCGACGACCTGCAGTTCCTGCACGCCGCCGGGCTGGCCGACGGGAATGACCAGTCGCGCTCCCGGCTTCAGTTGTTCGACCAGCGGCGGCGGAACCTGCAGCGCCGCGGCCGTGACGACGATCCCGTCGTACGGGGCATGCTCCGGCCAGCCGTGGAAGCCGTCCGCGTGCCGGACGCTGACGTTGGCGTAGCCGAGCCGCTGCAGCCGCTCCCCCGCCGCCGTCGCCAGCGCCGCGATGATCTCGACGCTATGGACCTCGCGCACCAGTTGCGCCAGCACGGCGGCCTGATAGCCGGAACCGGTGCCGATTTCGAGGATGCTGTCCTGCGGACGCGGCGCCAGCAGATCGGTCATCAGCGCCACGATGTAAGGCTGGGAAATGGTCTGGCCGTGGCCGATCGCCAGCGGGCCGTTGGCGAAGGCAAGGTGGCGGCCGGCTTCGGGAACGAACTGCTCGCGCGGCACCGCCGCCATGGCGGCCATCACCCGCGGCGCAAAGGCGTCCCTGCCGATTTCGCGCCGGGTGTAGGCGACCTCGCGCTCGATGTCGAGCAGCATGTCCTTTCGTCCGGGGTTTGCCAACATGGCGGATCGGCTCGCGCCCTCAGCAGGTCACGTGAAACAGCGCGATCACCTTGCCGCTCGCCTCGTTCCAGCGACGGATCGCTTCCGGGGTGCGGGCCAGTTCGACCTTGACCTTCCTTTTCGCGAAGTAGTCCGCTGCCTCGTCCGAAAGCCCGACCATCCCGTTGTGGCCGGCGCCGATGATCAGGTGTTCGGCATCCTTCTCGAAGATGACCTCGGCTTCCGCCAGCGAGATGATGTGCGATGTGCCGTAGACAACCTTGGACAGTTTTTTCTGGCGCTTGCTCACCGCGCCGTCGAGACCGATCATCACGTCATTCTCGATCCGCCGGCCGGCGATGGTGATCGACCCGAACTCGCTGCCGTCGATGTTTGGTTTCATGGTCCTGATCCTGTCCGTGTTCCAGCGAAGCGTTGACTTGTTGCGATCCCGCGTCAGTCCGCGACATGCATGAAGCAGCGCTCGCCCGAAGTGAATGGTTCAGCCTCGTGCCCGACACGCTTTCAACCCTGCTGCGGTCGACCGCCATTTTGGACCCGTTTTTAGCCGGCCCGCAAGGCGAGTTCGATTTCCATGAGGATGGCGGCGGGAATCCGCTGACCCGACTTTGACACCCCCAAGTAACACGCCCGTCGGAAAGCCACATGAGGCAAGGGTTTCGGCGAGGTGGCCGAAATCGGTGTGTATCTAGGCGGGGCAGGGGCTCAATCCAGATTCAGGATTGGC
>WBZP01003723.1_pt1 | contig 16329 bp, 13 predicted proteins | sample 5204301 | NCBI WGS metagenome assembly WBZP01 (sample SAMN12412401, study PRJNA552823) | activated sludge metagenome | isolation source: activated sludge from nitrification reactor of wastewater treatment plant... | place: USA: Pennsylvania | collected 2017
AGGCTTTGGCCGAAAACGGCAAGGTCATCGTCACCGGTTGCCTGGGAACAAAGGAAGCGCTTATTCGTCAGGCGCACCCGCAGGTGCTGGCAATTACCGGACCGCACGCCGCGGACGAAGTCTTGCAGCACGTGCATACACACCTGCCACAACCGCATGATCCCTTTGTCAGCCTGGTGCCCCCTCAGGGAATCAAACTCACGCCGCAGCATTTCGCCTATCTCAAGATATCCGAAGGCTGCAATCACAGTTGTACCTTTTGCATTATTCCTTCGATGCGTGGCCCACTCGCCAGCCGGCCCGTCGGTGACGTGTTGCAGGAGGCCAAAACGCTTGCCAAGTCCGGCGTTCGCGAAGTGCTCGTCATCTCACAGGACACCAGTGCCTACGGCGTCGATCTCAAGTACCGTACCGGCTTCTTTGGCGGGCGCCCGGTCAAGACGCGGCTGAAGGAGTTATGCGAGGCGCTGGCTGAATTCGGGATCTGGGTGCGCCTGCACTACGTCTATCCGTATCCGAGTGTCGATGAGCTGCTGCCGCTGATGGCCGAAGGAAAAGTCCTGCCGTACCTCGACGTACCGTTTCAACACGCCAGCCCACGGATCCTCAAGGCCATGAAGCGCCCGGCCAGCGCCGAAAACAATCTGGAGCGCATCAAGGCGTGGCGTGCCGTTTGCCCGGATATCACCCTGCGCAGCACCTTCATCACCGGTTTCCCTGGGGAGACTGAAGCCGAGTTCGAAGAACTGCTGGCCTTCATCGAGGAGGCGCGGCTCGACCGCGTGGGTTGCTTTGCCTATTCGCCGGTTGAGGGGGCCACGGCGAATGCCTTGCCGGATGCCGTGCCGGACGATGTGCGCGACGAGCGCCGTCGTCGCCTGATGGACGTGCAGGAAGACATTTCAGCCGAGTTGCTGACCGCCAAGATCGGCAGAGAAATGGAGGTGCTGGTTGACGAAGTCGATGCGGAGGGAACCATCGCCCGCTCTTCGGCGGATGCGCCGGAAATTGACGGCCTGGTGTTCATCAATGACTTCTTCGATGCCGAAGCGGGCGATTTTCTGCGCGTGCGAGTGGTCGATTCGGACGAGCATGATCTGTATGCTGAAGTTACAACGAACTCACCCTGAAGCACACGAAGAAATCAATAAACGCGATGCAAAGAAATAAACGAGGATCAGCTTGAGTCATTTCGTACGAATCTGTGTTTTTTCCGTGACCTAATGGTTCTTGACATGAATCTGATCGAGCAACTTGCGGTCATCGTCGGCGCGGATAACCTTCTGACGGCTGCAGGCGATATGGCGCCGCACCTTGTTGACTGGCGCGGGCGTTATCACGGCACGGCGCGCTGCGTAGTGCGCCCGGCGTCTGCCGAAGAAGTCTCCGCTGTGGTGCGTGCCTGTGCGCAGGCGAGCGTGGCCATGGTTCCGCAGGGCGGCAATACCAGTTTGTGTGGCGCCGGCATTCCTGACGAGAGCGGAGCAGCGGTATTGATCAGCCTGTCGCGGCTGAACCGGATCAGAGCCATTGATTCGGCCAACAATACGATTGTCATTGAGGCGGGTTGCGTGCTTCAGGCCTTGCAGGAAGCGGCGGCGCAGGCCGGAAGGCTGTTCCCGCTGTCGTTGGCCGCCGAGGGGAGCTGCCAGATTGGCGGCAATCTGTCGACCAATGCGGGTGGTGTGCACGTCATGCGCTACGGGAACATGCGCGAACTGGCACTGGGGCTGGAGGTCGTGCTGCCGAACGGCGAAATCTGGAATGGCCTGCGCGGGTTGCGTAAGGATAACTCCGGTTACGATCTCAAGCAGTTGTTCATCGGCGCCGAGGGGACGCTGGGAATCATCACTGCGGCGGTATTGAAACTTTTCCCTTTGCCGCAAAGCGTTGCCACGGCGTGGATGGCGATTGACTCGCCCCCGGCAGCGGTGCGTCTTCTGGGCGAACTTCAAGAGGCTTTTGGCGCCGGGCTGAATGCTTGCGAACTGGTGTCCGATACCGCGCTGGGCTTGGTCCTCAAGCACATCCCGGGTGCTCAGGCGCCGCTTGCCGAGAGCCCATGGCATCTGCTCGTCGAGATATCGGGTGAAGGCGGGGACAGTAGTTTGCACGCGACGCTGGAAGCTTTTCTAGAGAAGGCGCTGGAGCGCGGGGTGATCAGCGACGCCGTGCTGGCACAGAGCAGCGATCAAGCCAGGCGCTTGTGGGCACTGCGCGAGAACATCAGTGAAGCCCAGAAGATCGAGGGAATCAGCATCAAGCACGATCTTTCAGTGGCCATATCGCATATTGGCGAGTTTATCGAGCGTGCCGATGCTGCCCTGAAACAGTTTTTCCCCGATTTTCGCATTGTTGCATTCGGCCATGTCGGCGACGGGAATCTGCACTACAACCAATCAAAGCCCGAAACGATGGACGCAGCTGCTTTCATCGCCGTTCAGCCCACGATCAATCGGATCGTCCATGACATCGTTCACGAACTTGGCGGCAGCATCAGCGCAGAACACGGTCTCGGCCAACTCAAACGCGAGGAAATACTGCGCTACAAGAGCCCGCTTGAAATGGAGATGATGCGCGCGATCAAGCGGGCACTCGACCCACAGGGCTTGATGAATCCCGGAAAAGTACTCTGACTCGGCGAAACTTGCTGGCGTTTGCGAACCGCGTGGCGATACGGCGCTGCACCTTTTTACATGCCGGTGGATCGACCGTAAACTATCGCTGGGACGAGCGTATGTAATAGAATCGGCCCTTCGGTTTCAACATGATGAAACCCAGCGAAACGGGGGATGTAATGGCGGCAGTCTTGCCAGCGTCGGCGCATAGCCGGCTCTTGATGTCCGGCAACGATGCGGTGGCGCGCGCCGTGTGGGAAGCCGGTGTGCGTGTGGCGGCGGCCTATCCGGGAACGCCGGCGACCGAGATGCTCGAAGTGATCTCGACCTACCCGGATCTGTACGCCGAGTGGTCGGTCAATGAAAAGGTCTCGCTGGAAGTGGCTTTCGGTGCGGCCATGGCCGGTTCGCGGGCTTTTTGCGCGATGAAGCATGTCGGCATGAACGTGGCCTCCGACGCGCTGATGACCATGACGCTGACCGGCGTGGCTGGCGGGCTGGTGATCGCCATCGCTGACGATGTGGGCTTGTCGTCCTCGCAAAATGAACAGGACTCGCGCTACTGGGGCCGCTTCGCGCATGTCCCGGTGTTAGAACCGTCCGACTCGCAGGAAGCCTACGAGTTTACGCTGGCTGCTTTTGAACTCTCTGAACGCTTTCAGGTACCGGTGATCTTGCGCATGACGACGCGCATCTGCCACGTCAAGGGCCTGGTGACCGTTGGCGAACGTCGAGAGCAACCGGTGGCCGGGTTCACCAAGGACGTGGCGCGCTGGGTCATGGTGCCGGGTGCTGCCGGTCGTCGTTTGCCATTGATGTTCGAACGCGAGAACAAGCTGCGTGCCGAAGCCGAGGGGTCAAAACTCAATTTTGTCGAAACGGGAAGTGACCGTCGCGTCGGTTTCATTGCGTCGGGTCCGGCCTACATGCACGTCCGTGAGAGTTTCCCCGACGCCCCGGTGTTGAAGCTCGGCTTTTCCTGCCCGGTGCCCTACGATTTGGTCCGCGCGTTTTCGACTCAATGCGATCAACTGGTTGTCGTCGAGGAAGTCGAACCTTTGATCGAAACCGAAGTCAAGGCGCAGGGAATCGCGGTCAGCGGCAAGGACATCCTGCCACGTAGCGGCGAACTGTCGCCGCATGTGCTGAAGCCGGCCATCGCCCGCCTGCTTGGCGAGCCGCTGCCGGATGGGGTGGCAGCTACGTCCAGAATAGCGCCGATGCAGGTTTTTCCAAGGCCGCCGACGATGTGTGTGGCCTGCCCGCACCTTGGCGTCTATTACACCTTGGCGCAACTGAGAAACGTCACCATTTCGGGCGATATCGGTTGTTACACGCTCGGCTTCGGGCAGCCGTGGAATGCGCTCGATGCCTGCATTTCGATGGGTGCCTCGATGGGTATGGCGCTCGGTCTCGACAAGGGCCGCGCCGATTCCGAAAAAGACAAGAAGATCGTTGCCGTGATTGGCGATTCGACCTTCCTGCACATGGGCATGCAGGGCCTCCTCGACATCGTTTACAACCGTGGCAATGTCACCGTACTGCTGCTCGACAATCGTGCCGTCGGCATGACCGGTGGGCAGAGCAATCCGGGGACCGGGCGCGACATTCACGGCGAGGAGGCGCCGCGTGTGGATTTCGTCAAACTGGTCAAAGCGCTGGGTGTGCGCGACGAGCGGGTTCATGAGGTCGATCCCTACGAACTTCCGACGCTGTTCAAGACGTTGCGCCAGGAGACCAAGATAGCCGAACCATCGGTCATCATCACCAACCAGCCATGCGTGCTGGTCGAGCACTTTCACGCGCGCAAGCCATTCAGGGTCATCGATGACAAGTGCACAGGTTGCGGCAACTGCGTCGATGTCGGTTGCCCGGCCATACACGTGACCCGACGCGACAAGGTGATCAAACCCAGCGGAAAGGAAGTGACGCGTTCCTTCGTGCGCATTGAAAGCCCGGCCTGCACCGGATGCGGCTTGTGCCTCCAGCCCTGCGCTCCGGATGCCATCGTGCCGGTCGAAACCTTGTCGATGCCGATCCATGTTGTGAAAATGAGCTGATTCCATGTCGGGCATTACAAACATTCTCGTTGTCGGTACGGGTGGCCAGGGGGTGATGACGGCGACCGAAATTCTGGCCGAAGCAGCCATCGCGTTCGGTCACGATGTGAAGAAAACCGAAGTCGCCGGCATGGCGCAACGCGGTGGCGTTGTCTCCTCGCACCTGCGTTTCGGCCCGAAAGTGTTGTCACCGCAGATTTCGCCGGGAACGGCTGATGTGCTGCTCGGTTTTGAAGCCGCTGAAGGCATGCGTTGGCGGCATATGCTGCGGCCTACCGGGTTGGCGCTGATGAATACCGGGCGGCTGGTGCCGCCGGTGGTTGATATCGGGCTATATGATTATCCCGACGACCCGGTCGCCGAAGTGCGCGCCGCAGGGACTCGCGTTTTTTCCTTTGACGCTTCGGCCATCGCCAAAGAACTGGGCGATATCAGACTCGGCAATACAGTCATGCTCGGTGCCATCTCGGACTATCTTCCTTTCTCGGCCGACGTGCTGGAACATTGCATACTCAAGCGCTTTGCCACAAAGAAACCTGAACTCATCGAACTTAACCGTCGTGCCTTTGCCGCCGGTCGGGCCGCAGCAACGCAGGCGGCTCAAGCCGAAGTGTCCTGAGTTGCGGTAGAATCGCCGGCTCGTTCAAGCGGAGCGCAGCCGGCGACATCGTTTCGCCGCCCTCGCGCTCCCGCATCACTGGAATTTACCATGACTGCAAAACTACTAGACGGCAATGCCCTCGGCCAGAAACTGCGCGCCGGTTTCAAGCAAAGGGCCGAAGAACTCACGGCGCAGGGGATGCGTCCCGGACTTGCCGTTATCCTGGTCGGTGGCGATCAAGCCTCGCAGGTGTACGTTCGCAACAAGGTCAATGCCTGTGCCCAGGCGGGTATTCATTCCGAAAAGTACGCTTATGACGACGACGTGGCGCCGCAGGTAGTACTTGGCAAGATCGCAGAACTCAACGCCGATCCGAAAATTCACGGCATACTCGTCCAGTTGCCTTTGCCTTCGCATTTTGATACCGAAGCAATGCTTGAGGCGATTTCGCCGAATAAGGACGTCGATGGTTTCCGTGCCGAGAATGTCGGTGCGCTGGTGCAGGGACAACCCTGTTTTATCCCATGCACACCCTATGGCGCGATGAAATTTTTCGAAGAGGCCGGCGTAACGCTCAAGGGCAAGGAGGCGGTGGTCGTCGGCCGCTCAAATATCGTCGGCAAGCCGATGGCCATGCTGCTGATGCACGCCGGCGCCACGGTGACGGTGTGCCACTCGCAGACGCGCGATCTCAAGGCGCATTGCCGGCGCGCCGACATACTGGTTGCGGCGATCGGCAAGCCGAAGATGATTACCGGCGACATGATCAAGCCCGGGGCGGTGGTTATTGACGTTGGCATAAACCGTATGCCGGACGGAAAACTTTGCGGCGATGTCGATTTCGACTCGGCGAAGGAAGTGGCGGCATTCATCACGCCGGTTCCCGGTGGTGTTGGTCCGATGACGATTACCATGCTGTTGGCCAATACGCTTGAGAGCGCCGAGCGCTCGGCACACGCTTGAGGAGAACTGAACATGAACACACATCCGCTCGTTGGTATCGTGATGGGCTCGGACAGTGACTGGCCGGTGATGCGCAGCTGCGCCGAGACGCTCAAGCGGTTTGGCATTCCCTATGAAGCCAAAGTGCTTTCAGCGCATCGTACGCCCGATGCCGCGCTCGATTACGCCTCCTGCGCTCAGGAGCGCGGCATCAAGGTGCTGATCGGAGCCGCCGGCGGCGCGGCGCATCTGGCAGGTGTATTGGCTGCCAAGAGCGAATTGCCGGTGCTGGCCGTGCCGATGCCCTCGAAACATTTGCAGGGACTCGATTCCTTGTTGTCGATGGTCCAGATGCCCGGCGGTATTCCGGTAGCCACCTTTGCCATCGGTGAAGCCGGCGCGGTCAATGCGGCGCTTTTTTCGGTGTCGGTGCTGGCCCTGAACGACCCCGCGCTGGCGAAGCGATTGACCGATTTCCGTATCAACCAGTCCGAGAAGGTGTTGTCGAAAAATTTGCCGGACGTGCCCTAAATCGATGACGCAGGAGCCCCAGGACGTCGCCAGAGCCGTCAAACTTCTGCAAGCCGGCGAACTGGTCGCTTTCCCGACCGAGACGGTCTATGGCCTCGGTGCCGATGCGGCGAATCCGGCGGCGGTGGCCAGAATATTTACCGTCAAGGGGAGACCGGTCGACCACCCGTTGATCGTCCATTTGCCCGGCGCGGCCCATCTTGACCGCTGGGCAAGCACCATTCCAGCAACCGCATGGGAACTGGCGGAAGCGTTCTGGCCTGGGCCGCTTACCCTGATTCTCAAGCGTTCCCCCGAAGCCCCAAATGCAGTAACCGGCGGACAGGAGACGATCGGTGTGCGCGTGCCGGCGCATCCGCTGGCGCTTGACCTGCTGCGTACCTACGCGCAGGCCGGCGGTGGACGGGGCGGCATGTGCGGCATCGCGGCGCCGTCGGCCAACCGTTTCGGGCGTATCAGCCCGACAACGGCCGCACACGTGCATCAGGAGCTCGGTGAATCGGTTGGACTGGTGCTTGACGGCGGGCCTTGTTCGGTCGGCATCGAATCGACGATCATCGATCTGTCGCGCGATGGCGATCTTGCGCCGCGGCTGCTTCGACCTGGCCGCATTACCGCGGAGCAGATTGCCTTGGTCATTGGCGTGCGACCAGTCATGGCCGAATCGGGGAAGGATGAAGCATTGCCGCGCGTGCCCGGTGCACTGGAGTCACACTATGCACCACAGACGCCGCTACGTCTGGTCCAGACGCCACGCTTGGCGACGGTCATCGGCGAGGTGCAGGACAAATCGCAGCGCTGTGGCCTGCTGGCACGTACCCGGCGAACGTTTGCTGTGCCGCCCCACGTGCAGCGTCAGTTGCCTGACGAAGCGACGGCCTATGCGCGCGGCCTCTATGCCGCCCTGCGCGAGCTTGATCAGCTGGGCAACGATTTCATCGTCGTCGAAGACGTCCCCGGCGATCCGGCCTGGGCCGCCGTGGCTGACCGGCTGCGCCGTGCAGCCGGTGGTGCGGGCAATAAGGACTGATCCGGGCTTTGATTCGTGCCAGCTGCTCGGGTTGGCGCATGCCTGAGTCCGAGGCTGGCTTTCGACGCTAAGGGGACTTTCGTCGCATCATCTCGGCGGTCATGGCCGTGAATTGCTCTCCGACCTCGTGTTTGATGAAACTCCCTCCAAAGGTTCTCGCAAAACCCGAATCAGGGACCACCTCGGCGCGGTAATGAACCTGCGTGGCGGTTCCTTCCGATGTCAATTGCAGTTCGCTTTCAAAGCGCTTGGCGTTTCCGGTTAACTGCTTGGCGAGTATTCGTTTCATCGGTTCGAGACGAATTTCTCTTTCAGAAGCGAACGCATAGGAGAAGATGCCGAATCGGGCAACACCCTCCTGGGCGACATACAGTGTATTGCCGTCGCGGCGAACGATTCTGCTCGACGACAGGTTGCCCAGGATTCCGGTCATGTGGTCAAAGTCGGTCAGCACGTCCCAGGCCGTGCGCAAGGGAACCTGGACATCAAATCGAGTTTCGACAATAAAAGCTTCCCCGCTTTTCTCGATGTTGATCACAATGTCCTGTTCGACCGCCGCAACTGCACAACTGAAGAACACCATGACATAGGCTGTCAGTTTGGCCAGGGTGCGAATCAATGCGGGCATGAGCGTATTAGTCCTGGTCGCGATGCGAAACTTCAATCACCCGTGCGCGCCGCGCCAGCGCCGCCACCAGGGAAACAGCCGTGGCCCGGTTGTCCGCATCGAGGTTGGCATCCCATTCGTCAAGCAGGTAAACCGGATAAGTCGTGTTGGCAGAGATTTCACGCAGCACCTGTATTTGCCTTTCGCCTGACGAATATCCCTTTTGTTGAACGGCGTTTTCAGCGGCACTCAATTCATCGGCATCGTTTTCGTCCGTCGCCGCCGTTGCTGCGAGAGCGGAATTGAACGCGAAAGCCAAGCGATCCTGAGTTGGCCAGTAATACGCTTTGCCGTGCAGTTTAGCCTTGAGCGCGGCCAGCAGCGTCGATTTCCCGGCTCCGTTTCCGCCGCGAACCGTGATCAAGCCGGTTGGTTTCGCCAGCGCGAACTGAAGGGCATCGTATAGCGAAAAACAGCTTTTTTCGTTATCTCCCTCTTTGAGCGAAACCTGGCCAAATCCGATACGTTCGACAAAGCCCGGGTCTGGCAGTGGGCGGATGTGCTTGCACACGCCGACGATTCGCGTCCAAACTGCCAACAGATCGGTAAAGCCGACTGTAAGCTGGTGCATATCGAGCGTCATTTCGATCTGCCTGGGAAGTGTCGCCGCCAGGGCGATCAGCAAAGCGCTGTTGCCGACTCCGTGTATCGCTATCCACGCGGTCGTTGACAACACCAGCACCAGTGCGATCAGTCCGCTGCAAGCACTCCAGCCTTCGCGCAGCAGGATGGCACGGACTTGTGCCGACAGCGCGTCGCTCAGGCGCTGTCTGAAATCGCGGTGCCAGAAGGCAAAGTTATAGCGGTTACCGCTGAAGATATTGTCCCAGGCGTTGTAGGTTCGCGCCGTCATGCGGTTGGTCATGCGTTGATTGTCCAGGTAGGCCTCGGCCAGCGGTTTGCGCAGGAACCATTGCAGGGCCGTGAGAACGATGAAGGCCGCGGCGAATGCCAGCGGCAACCCGGCATCGATTTCCACACCGAGGACGATCGAGTTGAACAACAGCTGGAAAAACAGGCGAAGATGAAACTGCAGTGTGAAAATCAGCTCAAAACAGACATGAAAGGTTTCGCTGGTAAGAAAGGGTTCGGCCTGTTCGCGAGCGTTGGCGTCGCCCAGCAAGGCGGTCTGGAAGCGGTTCAGGCGGGCGAAGTGGAGCATGTAGCGTGAGTAAGCGCCGAAGCCGGCGCGCTCGGCAAAAATCCAGCTAACGGCACCGGCCAGATAGGAAACCGTTTGAGCGACTACAATCCAGCCGAAGCGTCCAGCAGCGACGGTTTCCTCACTTATGTCGCGTGCGATCCTGATGACCAGCCAGGTTGTCGCGGCACTGCAAAACTCCTGAATTAGAATCATCAGCAGCATGGCGAACATCGCCGAGCCGATCAGGAAACGGAAAAAATCGCGAGGCCGGAATTCCTGGGGCAGGATGGAGGTCATCTGTTGTTGGTTTCAGGCGGGTTCCGGCACTGGGTCGGCAGGACGGTGTAAACCAATAAAGCAGACTTGCGCCTGCTTTATTGGTTTACACGAAACAGGCAGTGCCTGCTCGGGGTTACTGCGGTGCGGGCTTTTTCTTTCCCTTTTTCTTCTTCGTGGCCATGATTGAAAACTCCTAATAAGATAATCGGAAGAACACAGCGATCTAATCGCGAAATCAGTGTATTTGAAATGCAGCCAAAATAGGAATCAACTATTTGTAAATATTTGTAAGCTGATCCGGTGCGGTTTGTCCGGCTGCATTTTCGCGTTACGGTCTTTTTCCTAAAGCGCTGCCCGGCGACAGGCAAGCAAATGCGTCTCGTTTCGTTTTTCTCAAACACTGCTCTTTTCTTTCAGCAGTTACGTCTGCCTGCCCGGACTTGCTTATGATTCAAGCATTTACCCTTACGATCAAAATGAGTATTTGACCGGGATGCGGAGCTCTAGGATACTTAAGCTTGTGCGGTTGAAATGCCTATCCTTTGAAGTGTGCGGTAGCGCGGTAGCCATTGCCGCCCAAGTGTCCCGGCAATCCCCGAACTCAATTAAAGGAAGGTGTTTTGATGAAAGTTATGCTGCTTACCCGCGAATACCCACCTCACGTCTATGGCGGAGCCGGTGTTCATGTCGAATATTTGGCCGCCGAGCTCGCCAAAATGATGCACGTCGAAGTTCGCTGCTTCGGTGAGCAGGATACCGTGAAGGAAGGTGTGCGGGTCAAAGGTTTCCCGTTCGGCAAGGGCAGTTTCTCGCATGTCGATCGGAAGCTCAGTGGTGCGCTGGATACATTCGAAACCAATCTTGAGACTTTAAGCGAGCAGATCGACGCCGATCTGGTGCATGTGCACACTTGGTATGCCCACCTTGGCGGCATTCTGGCGAAAATCCTCTACGGCATTCCGCTGGTGCACACGGTGCATTCGCTTGAGCCGCTGCGCCCCTGGAAGCGCGAACAGCTCGGCTGTGGCTACGATATGTCGTCGTGGATTGAGCGCACTTCACTTGGCCTCGCCGACGCGGTAATTGCCGTGTCGCAGGGAACCAAGGACGATATTCTTGAACATTTCGACATCGACCCGGACAAAATCACGGTCATTTACAACGGAATCAACACCGAACAGTACCAGCCTACCTCCGATACGAATACGCTTGAAAAATACAAAATCGATCCTGAAAAACCCATCGTTTTGTTCGTCGGGCGGATTACCCGCCAAAAGGGCATCATCCATCTGGTGAACGCGGTCAAATACATCAACGCCGACGCTCAGGTCGTTCTTTGTGCCGGTGCGCCGGATACCCCGGAAATCCTTGCGGAGATGGAAACGGCGGTCAAGCACGTTCGCAGAGAGGGGTTTAAACACCTGATCTGGATCGAGGAAATGCTGAGCAAGGAAGAGGTGATCCAGTTGTATTCACACGCCAAGGTATTCTGCTGTCCATCGATCTACGAGCCTTTCGGGATCATCAACCTGGAAGCCATGGCCTGCCGCACGGCGGTGGTGGCGTCTGCCGTCGGAGGCATCAAGGAGGTTGTGGTCGATGGCGTGACCGGATTCCTGGTGCCGCTGGAACAATTGCATATCGCTCCATTCGAGCCGGTCAACGCGGATGTATTTTCCCGCGATCTGGCAGCAGCGATCAACAAGGTTCTGGACAATCCGGAACTGGCAGCGTCGATGGCCGACGCGGGCCAGAAACGGGCTCACGACGTGTTCAGTTGGTCGAGCATCGCGCAGCAGACCAAGGATCTGTACCGGTCGCTGGTTTGATTTCTTGCCACCTGGTTTCGGCCTTGCCAGGAAGCACGGCCCAATCAAAACGATAGAGGATTAGCTCCATGGTTCCCAAAAATTACCCCCGAGTCATCATCGAGGCGGTTCAGCCGCAAGTCGACGGTGGCCGTTACCCGATCAAGCGCGTCGTGGGAGAGAAAGTCGTTGTGACAGCCGATATTTACAAGGAAGGTCATGACAAGTTGGCCGCCCTCGTCAAGTATCGTCGCCACGGTGCAGCGAAGTGGCAGGAGAGTCCCATGGTCTTCCTGGACAACGACCGGTGGCAAGGCGAGTTTACGGTGCCCGATATCGGCCGTTGGGAATATACCGTCGAGGGTTATGCTGAACACTACCTTTCATGGGTTGATGAAATAACCAAAAAGAACTTGCCCGGCGCCGTTCTGACCAGCGAAATGCTGGAGGGTCTGGCGATTCTCAAGAAATCCGCCGCCTTGGCGGTCAGTGAGGACAAGGTGCAAATGAACGCGCTCATCGCCACGATCGAGGGTATGATGGCGGACGACGATCAGGAAGTGGCCATCGACCAGGGTATTTGCGCAACCATGCAACGGCTGATGGCCAAGTACCCCGACCGTTCCGAAGGCGCCGATTACTCGCCTTCACTGGAAGTTACGGGGATACGGCCGATCGCCCGGTTCGCCGCCTGGTACGAGTTCTTCCCTCGTTCTCAAAGCACCGTTCCCGGTCAGCACGGCACCCTGCAGGACTGCTGCCGTCGTTTGGCCGAGGTCAAGCAGATGGGCTTCGATGTTGTCTACCTCCCGCCGATTCATCCCATTGGCACGGCCTTTCGCAAAGGCAAGAACAACAGTCTGGTGGCGGAACCGGGTGACGTCGGCAGCCCTTGGGCGATCGGCAATAAGCGCGGTGGCCACATGGCGCTGGAACCCAAGCTGGGCACTTGGGACGATTGGGCAAAGTTTGTCGCTACATGCCGCGAATTGAAGATCGAGATCGCGCTGGACTACGTAATGAACTGCTCACCGGACCACCCCTACGTTGCCAAGCATCCCGACTGGTTTTATCACCGGCCCGACGGTTCGATCAAATACGCAGAAAATCCACCCAAGAAATACCAGGACGTGTACCCGCTGAACTTCGGCACTGAAGATCGCGAAGGGCTATGGAAGGAAATGCTGAAGATCTTCCTTTTCTGGGTCGAAAAGGGAGTCACCACCTTTCGCGTCGACAATCCGCACACCAAGCCGGTCAGTTTCTGGGAATGGGTCATTGCCGAAGTGCACAACAAACATCCCGAAGTCATTTTTCTGGCCGAGGCCTTTACCAAGCCCAAAATGATGCGTCTGCTGGCCAAAGCGGGCTTTGCCCAGTCGTACACCTACTTTACCTGGCGCGATGGCAAACAGGATCTGACAGAATACGTATCCGAGCTGACAGCCGGCCCGATGAAGGACTACTTCACCGGGAATTTCTTTGCCAACACGCCGGACATCCTCCCCCCTATCCTGCAGGTTGGCGGTCGTCCCGCCTTCATCATGCGTGCGGTACTGGCAGCGACCTTGTCCAGCGTCTATGGGATATACAGCGGCTACGAGTTGTGCGAAAACGAACCGATACCGGGTAAGGAAGAATATCTGGATTCGGAAAAATACGAAATCAAACAACGCGATTGGGACGCGCCGGGGAATATCGTACCGCTGATCACGCGCATCAATAAGATCCGCCACGAGCGCCCGGCGTTACATGGCTATAATGACGTTGTCTTTATTGGCGCAGACAATCCCCATATCATTGCCTACCTCAAAATGACCGAGGACAGATCGGATATTGTCGTATGCGTCGTCAATCTCGATCCGTTCGGCAAGCAATCCTCGCTCATTCACCTGCCGATCGAAAGGCTGGGCATACGCGAGGATGAACAGTTCCAGGCGCACGATATGCTCAGTGACGAACGCTATCTGTGGATTGGCCGTACGGCTTACGTCGAACTGTCGCCCGGTGACAAGATGGCGCATATCTTCAAGCTCTATCGCTGGTAGGGCGCTGAGGTCGGGGCCGTATCATGGTTTTGATACGCCTCCTGGTTTTATTGTCGGTGCTGACGTCCCTATCGGCACGGGCCGAAGTTGTGACCGGTCAGGTTGTGGCCGTTGCCGATGGCAACACCCTGATCGTGCTTGATGCCGCCAACCTTCGGCACAAGATGCGTCTCGCCGGCATCGATGCGCCAGAGCTGGCCCAGGACTTCGGTCAACAAGCACGGACAAGCCTCTCGGCCCTGGCTTTCAACCGGCAGGCGACGGCGCATTGCAAGGTCTATGACCGTCTTCAGCACGAACTATGCGTCGTCATCGTCGATGGCAAAGATATTGGTTTGGAACAAGTCCGCCATGGTCTGGCCTGGCTGTATCAGAAATACCGAATCGATCAGACAGCGCAGGAAAGAGCGGCCTATGAGCATGCAGAGTTCGATGCAAAAATCCATCGTTACGGTCTCTGGAACAGCAAGAATCCAATTCCCCCCTGGGATTGGCGGCATGGCTTGCCGGAGGAGTAATCGGGAGGAAGGCGCGGGTTTTGAGCCGGCCATTGATTTAAGGCCTGTAATGTGAAGCTCATGGCTTCGCGAGTTCAACTTCGAAGTGTTTGGTTATAGAGCAGTTTCAGTTCATGACATTGGAAAGAATATCGTCAGCGCCGCCCGTTGAAGCGTCAATCGACCCATCTGCACATTGGTCGTCAACCTTGCTGAGCCCGCCCCCAAGCAAACCTATCAGGAGATAACGCAATGCAAATCGGTTTTATCGGACTCGGCCTGATGGGCCGCCCCATGGCGCTTAATTTATCCAAGGCCGGACACACGCTGCATCTTTGGGCACGCCGCCCCGCGTCGCTCGATCCCTTCAAGGCGGTGGATGCCAAGGTGCATGCCTCTCCCGCCGAAGTGGCAAAAAACGCCGAGATCGTGTTCACGATCGTTGCCGACGCGCCCGACGTGCAGGCCGTCGCACTGGGCGAAAACGGCGTTGCAGCAGGCGCCAAACCAGGGCTCATCGTCGTCGACATGAGCACCATCAACCCCAACGCCGCACGCGAAATCGGTGCGAGTCTGGCGGCAAAGGGCATCGAATTCGTCGACGCACCGGTGTCAGGGGGCGAGGTCGGCGCCATCAGCGCGGCTCTGACCATCATGGTCGGCGCCAAGCCGGAAGTTTTCGAGAAGGTCAAGCCGCTGTTCGAAAAGATGGGCAAGTCGGTCACGCTGATCGGCGACATCGGCGCTGGCCAGGTGGCCAAAGCGTGTAACCAGATTCTCACAGGTGTCACCGTCGCCGCCGTCGCCGAAGCTTTCAACTTTGCCGCGAAAAACGGCGCGGATGTGGCGAAGGTGCGCGAAGCGTTGCTCGGTGGCTTTGCCTACTCGCGCATCCTCGAAAACCACGGTCAGCGCATGCTCGACCGTAACTTCAAGCCGGGCTTCAAGGCTTGGATGCACCAGAAGGATCTGCGCATCGTCATGGAAGAAGCCCATCGCCTCGGCCTGATGCTGCCCGCGGCGGCGGCCACCGCCCAACTGTTCAATGCGATCGTTGGCAGCGGCATGGGCGAGGACGATTCGGTCGCCGCGCTCAAGCTCCTCGAAAAACTCTCGACGCCAGTATGAAGCTCGGGCTGATCGGTTTGGGCGGCATGGGCCGGCCGATGGGTGAACACTTGCTGGCCGCCGGCCATGAACTGATGGTTTGGAGCCGCCGGCCGGATGCCGCCGATGACTTGCTAGCTCTCGGAGCCAGCCGTGTGGCAAGCCCGAAGGAAATGGCCGCAGGCTGCGAGATCGTGTGCACCAACGTTACCGGAAGCGCCGATGTCATCGAGTTGTCGGAGCAACTTGGCGAAGGCCTGGCGCCTGAGAGTATCCACGTCGATTTTTCAACCATCGCCCCCACAATTGCTCGCGGCCTGTCGACGCAGTACGCGGCACGCAGCCGCCATTTTGTCGATGCCCCGGTATCCGGTGGGACGGCCGGGGCGCAGGCCGCGACGCTGTCCATCATGTGGGGCGGCCAGCCGGCGCTGGCAGAACGGCTCGATCCGGTGTTTCGCTGCCTCGGCAAAACAATCGTTCGCGTTGGCGATGCAGGGGCCGGGCAGGTCGCCAAAGCCTGCAACCAGTTGGTGATGGTCACTGCCATCGAGGCCTGTTCGGAAGCAGCGCGTTTCGCGCAGGCGGCGGGAATCGATTTTGGCAAGGTGCGCAAAGCCATGCTCGGCGGATCGGCCGGTTCGCGCGTGCTCGATTTCTTTGGCGGCAAGATGGCGGCGGACGATTTTGTTCCCGGCGTCGAGGCGCGTCTCCACCACAAGGACTTCGTCATGGTGATGGACGAGGCGACGCGCCTGGGCATGCCGCTGGTGGTGGCTGGCGCGGTAATGCAGCAGCTCGATGCCCTCATGGCTGCTGGTTGGGGAACGCAGGACACGTCGCGGTTGCTCAGCGTGCTTGAAAGATGCGGCGAATATCCTTGACGGATGGACACCACGCATTACCGGAGGAGCCCGTCATGCAGAGTAAATTCGTGTAGAGCTTTTTAAAGCTTGGTCATGAAACGAAAAACCCGCACTCGGCGGGTTATCGTAGG
>WBZP01003725.1_pt1 | contig 16327 bp, 16 predicted proteins | sample 5204301 | NCBI WGS metagenome assembly WBZP01 (sample SAMN12412401, study PRJNA552823) | activated sludge metagenome | isolation source: activated sludge from nitrification reactor of wastewater treatment plant... | place: USA: Pennsylvania | collected 2017
ATGTCGGCAGTCCGGCCGAGCAGGCTCGCGCGTTCCGCCATGGGCGTGGCCGACCAGGCCCCCGCGTCGAAGGCACGTCGCGCCGCGTCGATGGCCGCGAGGGTGTCGGCCTCGGTGGCCTCGGCAACGCAGCCCACCTCCTCGCTGGTCGCGGGGCAGACGATCGTGCGGGTGCCGCCCTCAGCGGCCGGACGCCACTCACCGTCGATGAGGAGTAGCTCCACAGTTCCTTCTCCTGAGGTTGCGGAATGCGCAACGGGATGTGCGATGCGCAACGGTCAGCATGGTCGGTGCCGTGGGCCAGGTCAAGGGGCGCGGTAGCCCAGCGCGGCCGAGATGTCCTCGGCGGCCGCGCGCAAATCCGGGAGGATTTGGCCGATCCGGGCCTCGGTGAACCGGAAGGTGGGGCCCGAGACGCTCACCGAGGCGACCACTTCGCCATGGGCATCGCGCACCGGTGCCGCGATGGCGGTCAAACCGACATCGAGCTCGTCCGCGGCCACGGCATAGCCACGCTCGCGCACCCGGGCCAGATCCCGGTCCAGCGCCGCCCGATCGGTGACCGTCGACGGGGTGTATGCCGTGAGCTCGCCGAGTGCTCGGGATAGCTCGGGCTCGTGCAGCTCACTCACCAAAGTCTTGCCATTGCTGGTCGCATGGATGGGCACGTGTTGGCCCACCCAGTTGTAGGAGCTCAGCGTGCTCGCCCCTGCCACCTGGTCGATATACAGCGCCGCACCACCGGAGAGGACGGCCAGGTTGACTGTTTCGCCGGTCGCCGAGGCCAGCCGTCGGCAGACCGGTCGCGACTCTTGGACGAGGTCCAAGCGCGCTGTCGTGGCTCCTGCAAGTCGCAGGATCCCCACACCTAGGCGGTACTTCCCGCGATCCTCGACCTGCTCGACCAAGCTGCGCTGCTCGAGCGCGGAGACCAATCGGCTGGCGGTGGACTTATGCACCCCAAGGGAGGCCGCGAGCTGCGTCACCCCGGCTGTTCCGTGCTGTGCGAGGAGCTCGAGAATGGTGACCGCACGATCGACCGACTGCACGGTGCCGGCCTGGTCGCGTTCGCTGGCGCGGGCCGGTGTCGAGGTACGGGCGATGGCATACCGATCCGTATGACGCGTAGTGTTGCGCATGGCGCGACACTACCGCGCCAGGGGTGGCTGTGGATATCTTTCCCGCGTTCGTCGGTCCGGGTGTTTCCTGCGGATATGGGTTACCTCGATCTTCCCCCTGGCTGGGTTTGTGAGCCGATCACCGATTCCGAGCGCACGGCTGATGTCGTCGACCTCACCCTGGACCTCGAGGATAGGGAGCAAGGTGCCTTGCTCTTCCTCCTTCTGGACGCGGACGGGCGAGTCTTACCGCCGCCGATGCTCATCGTCGGCGTCGATGACCCGGCGTGGGTAGGTGGCACCGTGGCCCGGCTGACACCCGCAGTTGCGGCCATGATGCAGGGGGAGCCTCAGGCCGACGGTCTGCTCTTCGCCCGCGGTCGGGGTGGGCGCTTACACCTGGGCGACGCGGACCGGGAGTGGCATCAGGCCGCGACGGACCTGGCCCGCCGTTTCTCGCTGTCGTTGGTGGGCGCCTTCCTGGCGACGCCGTCCGGCATCCGGGCCTTCCCCGCACCCCCGGGTGCGTCACCTCTGGACTCGTAATCGCGCTGCGCTCGGTCGGCGCTTGCTGGCATGGTGGGGGCATGAATTCCACCGATCACAAGGCGATCCTGCAGCACTACCTGGGCATTCAGCGCACGGTCTTCCTGACCAAGCTTGAGGGCCTCAGCGAGCGGCAGGCCCGCACGCCGATCACCGGCACCGGCACCAACATCTTGGGGGTGGTCAAGCATGCCGTCGGGGTGGAGTGCGGCTACCTCAGTGATGTCTTCGGCCGGCCATCCCAGGTCGAGACCCCTTGGTACGCCGAGGACGCTGAGGACAATGACGACATGTGGGCCACTGCTGAGCAGGACATCCCGTGGATGCTGGACTTCTGCGAGCAGGTGTGGGCGCAGAGTGACGCCACGATCGCGGCGCTGGACCTCGATGCTCCCGGACAGGTGCCCTGGTGGCGTGAGGGTGAGGTGACCCTGCACCTGATCCTGGTGCACGTCATCGCTGAGTACGCCCGGCATGCCGGCCATCTCGATATTGCCCGGGAACTGTTGGACGGTCAGATCGGCTGGAAGCAGGAGTCGCCCGTGCTGCCGGACTGGGAGTCCCGGCGATGGGCCGAGTACGTCGACCGGCTCAAGGAGCTGGCCGAGGCATCCTCGGCAGAGCCGGTCAGTCGCCCAGCTCGCGCCGACGGCGTGTGACGTACTCCTCGAGCTCAGCGCGCACGGCATCGTCCAAGGCGGGCTGCTCGTACTCCTCGAGCCGCTTGCGCCAAATCACGCCCGCTCGGGTGGCGGTGTCCTGAGCGCCACCACGCATCCAGCGCTCGTAATTCTCCGAGGAGTTCAGGAACGGGCGGTAGAAGCAGGTCCGGAAGCGTTCCATGGTGTGCATCGATCCCAGGAAGTGCCCGCCGTGGCCGACCTCTTGGTGGGCATCGAAGCCGAGCGAGCCCTCGTTGATCTCCAGTGGAGTGAACTCGTGCTGGAGCATCTCGACGATCTGTGCATCGATGACGAACTTCTCGAAGCCCGCAACCAGCCCGCCTTCGAGCCAGCCAGCCGAGTGCATGACCCAGTTCGTGCCCGCGAGGAAGGTCGGCATCAGCGTCATCAGGGCCTCATAGCCCGCCTGGGCGTCCGGGACCTGGGCCGAGGTCAGGCCACCGCCGGTGCGGAAGGGCAAACCGAAGTGCCGAGCGATCTGTCCAGTGCAGAGCAGGCCGATCCCGGACTCGGGGGTTCCGAACGTCGGTGAGCCGGACTGCATATCGATATTGGAGAGGAAGGAACCAAAGATCACCGGGCAGCCCGGACGGATCAACTGGGCCAGGGCGATGCCGCTCAGCGCCTCGGCCATCTGCTGGACCAGCGCGGCCGGGATAGTGACCGGCGACATCGCACCCATGAGGATGAAGGGCGTCAGGACGACGGGCTGGGCAGCCTCGCAGTACTCGAAGAGCGCGTCGAGCATGCGGTCATCCCAGCGCAGGGGCGAGTTGCAGTTGATCAGTGAGATGCACACCGGGGTCTGCTCGATGGCTTCCCGGCCACCGAAGAGGATCTCGGACATGGCGATGGTGTCGCGCGCGTTGGGGCCGGAGACGACATTGCCCATGTAGATCTTGTCGGTCAGCGTCATGAGCGCGAGGTTCATGTCGAGGTGACGCGAATCCAAGGGGGTGTCATTCGGCTCGCAGATGACGCCGCCAGCCGAGTCGAGCACCGAGAATGACTGCGAGAGGCGCAGGAAGTTCTGGTAGTCCTCGAAGGTGCCGTCCCGGCGGACGTCGCCCTCCCGGACGAAGGGCGGCCCGTAGACCGCGCCGAAGGCCATGTGATCGCCGCCAATGTGGACCGAGCGCTCCGGGTTGCGGGCCTGGACATCGAATTCACGCGGAGCCTTGGCCACCTGGGCCAGCACGAACTCGGGGTCGAGGAAGACGGTGTTCTCCTCGACCCGCTGGCCAGCGGCCCGGAAGAGCTCCAGGGCCCGATCGCTCATGAACTCGATGCCGATCTCGGTCACGAGTCGTCGCCAGCCGGCGTCCAACTGGGCGAGGGCATCAGCCGAGAGGATCTCGTAACGCGGCATTCGGTTGACGAACATCGTTGGTGCGCCTTCCAGCTCAAGAGGGGAAACCGGTCGAACTCTATTGACGGTGAAACTCGTCTCATCCTAGCCTCACCATGTGGAAACATAGTTCCACATCGTGACCAGCGCCAGAGGAGGTGACCACGCGTGAATAGCAACCCGACCACGGGGACTCAGTCGATCGATCGCGCCGCTGATTTGCTGGCGCGTGTGGTCCGGGCCGACCAGCCCCCGACCTTCACCGATCTGGCCGACGCGACCGGCCTGGCCCGCTCCACCACCTCACGGATCCTGGCCGCCCTGGAGCGCGCCGATCTCATCGATCGTGCTCATGATGGCGCGCTGCGCCCGGGGTCACTTTTCGATCTGTATGCCGCTCGCCGCACCGCCGACGATGTGCTCGCCGAGCACGCTTTGGGCACCATGCGCGCCCTGGGCGAACTCACCGGCGAGACCATCAATCTCGGGGTGGGCCGCGGAGATACCGTCCAGCAGATCGCCCAGGTGGACTCCACCTACTTCCTCGGCTCCCGCGACTGGGTCGGGGTCGAGGTGCCGGCACATTGCTCCGCGCTGGGCAAGGTGCTCTATGCCGCCCGGGTCCTGCGGGTTCCCACCGGGGCGCTGGAGCAGGTCACCGAGGCCACCATCTCGACCGGCGCCGCCCTCAATGCGGCGCTGCCCGGTATTCGGGATCTTGGTTATGCGATCACCGTCGACGAGCTGGAGTTGGGTCTGACCGGGATCGCGGCCCCGGTCTCCCGCGACGGCATCGTCATCGCCGCTCTTGGCCTGTCGGGTCCCACTTCCCGGCTCGCCGACCACCTCCAGGCGACCGGAGCCGTGGTCGCCGCCCACGCCCGAGCTCTCTCGGCACGACTCTCGATGCACGACAAGGAAGGTGCTGCATGACACCCGAGGAGATCCTCAAGGGCCTCTACGACGAGACCCTCGCGGGCAACGGTCCGGCCGTGCTCGACCTCACTCACCAGGCGCTCGCCCAGGACATGGAGCCCGGCAGCCTGCTCTTCGACGCGCTCATTCCGGCGCTTGAGGAGGTCGGTGCGCGCTTCGAGCGCGGAGACTACTTCGTCCCCGAGATGCTCATCGCTGGCCGCGCCATGGCCGGGTCCATGGAGGTGCTCCGGCCGCTGCTCGCCGACACCGGCGTCGAGACGGTCGGGACCTTCGTCATGGGCACGGTCCAGGGCGATGTCCACGACATCGGCAAGAACTTGGTCAACATCATGCTCGAGGGCGCCGGCTTCGAGGTCATCGACCTCGGCGTGCAGGTCAAGCCCGAGAAGTTCGTGAGCGCCATCGAGGAGCACAACCCGGACATCGTGGGCTTCTCGGCATTCCTGACCACGACCATGCCGATGTTCAAGGCCAATATCAACGCCCTCGAGAAGGCCGGCCTGCGCGACAAGGTCATCATCATGGTCGGCGGTGCCCCGGTCACCCAGGAGTACGCCGACGCGGTCGGTGCCGACGGGTATGCCGCAGACGCCTCGGCCACCGTGAAGCGCGCCAAGGCCCTCATGGACGAGCGTCGGAGCAAGGTGCCCGCATGAGCGACCTCACCGAAGGCAACCCGCTGACCGGCTGGACCGGTCCGGTCCGTCAGACCCGGCTGCGCTCGGCCACCAAGGAGGTCGTCATTGCCTCCGACAAGCCCTTTTGCGTGATTGGTGAGCGGATCAACCCGACCGGTCGCAAGCTCTTCCAGGAGCAGTTGCGCGCCGGCGATCTCTCGCTCATCGAGAAGGATGTGGCCGCCCAGATTGCCGGCGGCGCCGATGTCTTGGACATCAACATGGGTGTCCCGCTGACGGATGAGGCGGACCTGCTGGTCAAGGCCATCCAACTCGTCCAGTCCTTGTGTGATCTGCCGATCTGTATCGACTCCTCGGTGTTTGAGGCGCTGGAAGCCGGGCTTGCGGCATACCAAGGTCGAGCCTTGGTCAACTCGGTGACCGCCGAGGACGAGCGGCTCGAGGCGATCCTGCCGCTGGTGAAGAAGTACGACGCCGCCATCATTGCTCTGCCCAATGACGCCGACGAGATCCCGATGGAAGCCGACAAGCGGCTCGTCCTCACCGAGAAGATCGTGCGGGTAGCCACCCAGGAGTACGGCATCGCGATTGAGGACATCGTCATCGATCCGCTGGCCATGCCCATCGGCGCTGACCCGAGCGTGGGCCGCACCGCCTTGGAGACGATCCGCAGGATTCACGCGGGCTGGGGTTTGAACCAGACCTGTGGCGCCTCCAATGTCTCCTTCGGTATGCCGGGTCGCCACGCGATCAATGGCGCCTGGCTGCCGCTGGCCATGGCGGCCGGGATGACCAGCGCCATCATGGACGCCCGCACGACCTCGATCGTGGACTCGGTGCGCGCCGCCGATCTGCTCTTGGGCAATGACGAGTGGGGAATGTCGTGGATCTCGACCTTCCGCGCGCGCCAGGCGGCTGCAGCCGCGGCCGAGGCAGCAGGGACTCCCGCGTAGGCTCGCTGCCCGTGACTGACGCCTCCGACCCTCGCGGTCCCTCGGCGCCCTTCGGGGACATCGTGGACAACCTGCGCCGCGAGGGACTCATGCCGACCTCGCCCGAAGTGGAGCATCACGACGGGACGGGCCGGGTGCTGCTCTCGTTCACGCCCTCGGGTCGTGAGGTGCGGGTTCCGCCGGGGGTGTCGGTCTTCGATGCGGCCTCATGGAATGGCATCGCCATCGACTCCACCTGCGGTGGCCATGGCACCTGTCGCAAGTGCAAGGTCCGGCTCTCCGGGCGTGCACCCATCACCAGCCATGACACTCGGACCTTTACCAACGAGCAGTTGGAGGAGGGCTGGCGGCTGGCCTGTTTGGTGCGCGCCACCCACGACGTCGACGTCGAGGTGCCTCCGCTGGTGACCCGGCCCAAGGCCTCCACGGTCGGGGTTGGTCGCCAGGTCATCCTGCGCCCCTCGGTGCAGAAGCGGTACGTCGAGTTGAGCGAGCCGAGCCTGGCCGATCAGCGCACGGATCTGGCGCGGCTGCGTGATGCGATCGATGATCTCACCCTGAACCCTGACCTGCATGCGCTGCGTCGACTGCCAACGGTGTTGCGGCAGAGCGGTTTTAAGGTCACCGCCGTGGTCGTTGACGAGGCGCTCATCGATATCGAGCCGGGTGACACCTCGGAGCGGCGACATGCCATCGCCTACGACCTGGGCACCACGACCGTGGTGGCGACCCTGTTGGATCTGAGCACTGGCACGCCCGTGGCGGTTGCCTCGATGCTCAATAAGCAGCAACCCTTCGGGGCCGATGTCATCACGCGGATTTCCGCGACGATGATGGACCCGGAGGCGTTGACTCGGTTGCAACTCCTGGCCCAAGCGACCCTGGCCGAGTTGGCCCATGAGGTCTGCCGCGACGGCGGCGTCGACCTGGCCGAGGTGTACGAAATCGCCCTCGCGGGCAATGCCACAATGACGGCCCTGATCCTCGGCGTTGACCCTGAGGCGATTGGGGTGGCTCCGTTCATCCAATCGACGGCTCAGTGGCCGGTTTTGATGGCCTCCGACCTCGGTGTTCACGCCCACCCCGGAGCCCGGGCGTATGTCTTCCCCTCGCTTGGCGCCTATGTGGGTGGAGACATCGTGGCCGGCATGTTGGCGAGCGGCATTGATCGGGACAAGCGGGTTCGCCTCTTCGTCGACGTCGGGACCAACTGCGAAATCGTCCTGACCGACGGCGCGGCGATTGTGTCGACAGCGGCTCCGGCCGGGCCAGCCTTTGAAGGTGGCGCCATCCGCTGCGGCATGCGCGCTGCCGATGGCGCCATTGAGGTGATCCGACTCGAGCCGTCACCGGCCGAGGGTGCGCCGGCCGTGACCCTGGGCGTGATTGGCGACAGCGAGCCTCGTGGCCTGTGTGGCTCCGGCCTGGTGGACGCCGTCGCCGAGTTGTGGCGGGTTGGCTTGCTGGATGAGTCGGGTCGCTTCATTCCCGATGAGCTTGCGGCCGAGCGCTTGCCAGCGCTCGCGGACCGGTTGACGCGCATCGGTGAGGAGCGGATCTTCGTCCTGCACCGGCATACCGATGACCAGGATCCTGCGGACACGGTGTACCTCTCCCAGCGCGATGTGCGCGAGTTGCAGTTCGCGAAGGCGGCGATTTCCACTGGATGGGCCTTGCTGCTCGAGGAGCTGGGCCTCGAGCAATCGGATGTCCAGCAGGTGCTCTTGGCCGGATCCTTCGGGTCTTACCTCTCGCCGGCCTCGGCCGTTCGCATCGGCCTGGTGCCCAAGCTCTCCGTCCTCCGAATCGTCTCGGCCGGGAATGTCGCGGGCGAGGGTGCGAAAATGGCTTTGCTCTCGGCGCGTGAGCGCTCCGGTGCGCAGGCCCTGCTCGAGGAGGTGCGCTATGTCGAGCTCAGCGACCGACCCGACTTCAATGACCGCTTTGTCGAGCAACTCTCCTTCCCTCGGTGACGGATCCGACCCGGTCGGTGACGGATCCGACCTGGTAGCGCTGATCGCCTGTGGGGCGATCGCGCAACCGGCCGCTCAGGCGGTTAGCCAGTGGGGGCTGCGCGTCGATGTCTATCCGCTGCCGCCGCTGCTGCACAACCAACCGCAGGCCATCCCGGGCGAGGTCGAGGCCCTCGTGGTTCGTCTCCGCCAGCGATACCGGCGAGTGCTCGTCGGATACGCCGATTGTGGGACCTATGGCGCGCTGGATGAGGTGTGCGCACGGCTGGAGGTGCCACGGCTTGCTGGCCTGCACTGCTATGACCTGTATGCCGGTTCGTCCCGGATCGAGGGCCTCCTGGCGGATCAGCCGGGTACCTACCTGCTCACTGACTTCTTGGTGAAGTCATTCTCTCGCAGCGTGATTCAGGAACTTGGCCTGGATCGGCACCCGGAGCTCAGGGATGACTACTTCCGCCACTACACCCGCATGGTCTGGCTTGTGCAGACCGATGATCCTGACGAGGAGACCGAGCTGAGGGTGCTGGCGCACGCTGCCGCAGCTCGAATTGGCCTGCCCCTTGAGGAGATTCGCACGGGCTTGAGTGGCTTGGAGCGGGAGCTTCTGCGGCTCGTCGGGCGGTAGGTGCCAGGTGTGCGCCCATCAGAGCTCACGCGCGCCACTCAGCACCAAGGCGCACGCGCCACTCAGCACACCAAAGCGGGCCACGGCATACGCAGGATGGTGTGTGCCACGCGCTTTCCTCTGCTAGCAGAGGAAAAGTGTGGCGGCAGGGTCAGGTGGTGCGCAGCGCGGTCGACATGGCCGCGATGTGCTCCGGCGTTGAGCCGCAACACGCTCCGATCACATCGACTCCCAGCTTGCGCAGCTCTTGGGCATGTGCGGCCATGGCCTCCGGGTCCACCGTGTACACGAAACGGTCCCCGTCGAGCTCCGGCAGCCCGGCGTTGGACTGCGCGACGATGAGCAGCCCGTCGCGCCGGGCCCCGACGAGTTCGGCGGCGATGGTGCGCATGTCCTCGGGACCGCGGCCACAGTTGGCCCCCACCGCATCAACGCCGAGTTCGGCCAGCGTGCCGACCGCTTGAGCTGGGCTGACGCCCATCATCGTGCGCAAGTTCGTGTCAAAGGACAGGGTGGCAATGAGCGGCAGGTCAGGAGCCTGCTCACGCGCGGCGCGAATGGCGGCGGAGGTCTCGGTCAGATCGCTCATGGTCTCAATGAGTATGAGGTCCGCGCCCCCATCCCGAAGGCCACGCACCTGCTCGGCAAAGAGTGTCACGGCCGCACTCTCAGAAAGCACGCCGAGCGGCTCAAGCAGTTCGCCTGTCGGACCGATGTCCCCGCCCACCAGCACCCCATGGCGATCGGCCACCTCCCGGGCGAGGCGAGCGCCGGCGAGGGACGCGGCATACGCCTGCCCGCTCATGCCGTGCATGGCCAGACGAGGCTCGATGGCGCCAAAGGTGTTGGTGGTCAAGATCGTTGCGCCGGCAAGGGCGTACTCCTCGTGGAGGCCCGCAATCCGCTCCGGTTCACTGAGGTTCCAGGATTCGGCGGCCTCGCCGGCGTTCAGGCCACGCTCTTGCAGCAACCAGCCATAGCCGCCATCGACGATGGCAGGCCGGCCAGCAAGGAGTTGGGTCAAGCGATTCGTCACCGGCTCAGGGTACGTTGCCTGCGCCGGGCGATGCTGAGCCGTCTGCCGCGAGAGGGTTTGGCTGGTGGGTGGGCCCGCTGTCGCCCCGCCGACGCCTCATGCGCCCACGAGTGTTGGCACGGTCTGAGTCCAGGAAACGGGCGCTGATGGCAGGGGTTCCATCAGCGCCCGCCGACGGCCACTGGAGTGCAGGGGGACACCGGGCCGTCCGAACTTCATCGCGTGGCAGGGACCACGAGTGGGCACCGCAGGGTAGCCATCACTCGGTGGCGATGAAGTCCTCGCGCGCATCCACATGATCCTTGGATCGTGGTGAACGCCGGACTTGAGGCTGAGGGGCCAAATCCTTCGCTCTCACACCACAATTGTCTCACCAACTCGAGTCCGGCGGCAGGGTTCATGAGCCGGATTTGATGGGTTTTACCGATTCTTTAATTGCTCATGGGACGACCGAGGACAAGCCGAGGCAGGTGTCACGTCGATCAGCGGTGCGCGGCGCTGGAGTGCAGCAGGCGCTGCCGCCATTGCTCGACCACCTGCACCTGGTTGAACGTGAAGATGTGCAGGCCCGAGATGGCCAGTGCGTCATCGGCACTCAGCGCTGCCACTCGCGAAACGAAGCGGTCTGGGCTGAAGCCAGGTGCGGCTATCCGGGTGAAGACCGAACGTTGCTTCTTCAGGAAGCGCATGGATTCGCCTACGCCGATCATCGAGGCCATCCGGAGCAACTTGGCCCGCTCGACCGGGCCAGGAACGCCGACGAGTACGGGCAGGGTGACTCCCCGGCGGCGAATGCGCTCGACCCAGGTGCCCAGCTTCTCGGCATCGAAGGTCATATTCGAGACCACATGAGTCGAGTACTGCCGCTTGTCCCACATCGCCTGAATGGTGATGTCGTCGTCGATGCTCGGATGAGATTCGGGGTACCCCGTGATGCCGATGTGGGTAAACGGGTGGTCCACGTCGTGCAGATCACGCAAGAGGTCGAGCGCGGCGGCATACGAGCCCGCAGGGGGAGTGGCGTCGCCAGCAGGGACAAAGACCTGCGTGACCCCGGCCTCGCCGAGGCGCTGGACGATCTCCTCGAGCTCGGCCCTGCCGGTGATCATCCGAGCGGCCAGGTGGGGCACAACCTGGTAGCCGTCGGCCGCCAGTCGGGTGGAGAGGTCGAGCGTCGCCTCGAGCCCCTTGTTCTGCGCGGCCGTGACCGTCACCGGAACCTCGCGGGGCACATGAGCCAGGACGTCCTCGTGAATGCGGGCGGTAGGCATGACCTCGTACCTGGATCCTGCCAGGAGGTTATGCACCCGATCGCTCGGGAAACTGTTGCTCATCATGCAACCCATCTCACTATGCGCATCATTGTCGGCTCAGCCTAGGGGCTGTCGTCACGCGCCGCTAGGGTCTGCCGCTATGGCGGTGATCGAGGGCCAGGAGAGCTTCCCGGGTATGCCGCAGCCGTTGTTCGCCGCGAGCCCGAGCCGGCTGCTGGCCTTTCAGGACTGTCCGCGGCGTTATCGCTTTCAGTATCTTGATCGGCCAACCCTGCAGCGCCGGTCGCAGCGGGCGCACACGAGCCTGGGCATCGCGGTGCACAACGCCTTGCGTGACTGGTGGGATATGCCGATTGATCAGCGAACTCCGGGTGGTGGTGCGGCCCTGGTCGAGCGCGCCTGGATCAGTGTCGGTTTTCGCGATGGTTCGCAGAGCGCCCGCTGGCGTGAGCGCAGCAAGAACGCGGTCGCGAAGTACCTGGAGCAGGTTGACCCTGCGGCACAGCCGGTGGGCATCGAGCGGACCGTCGCGTTCGTGACCGAGGGCCTGCGGGTATCGGGTCGAATCGACCGGCTGGATGATCGGGGCGGGGAACTGGTCGTCATCGACTACAAGACCTCGCGTGTGGTGCCCACTGCCGATGATGCCCGGACCTCGCTGGCGCTCGGCTTGTATGCCGCCGCGGTCTGGAAGATGTTCCGCCGGCCGGCCTTGCGCGTGGAATTGCACCATGTGCCCAGCGGTGAGGTTGCCAGCCATCTCCACACGCCTGAGGGGATTGCCCGCAAGGTGGCGCAGGCGCGGGGCATCGCGCGCGATGCTCAGCGTGCGGAGGCGGATCTGGCGGCGCTGGGGGAGGAGTCCACGGCATTCCCGCCGTCGATCGGCCCGTTGTGCACCTGGTGCGACTTTCGCGCGCATTGCCCACAGGGCCAGGCCGTCGGGCCTGAGCGCAGCGATTGGGCCGCCCTCGAGGAGGACGGCCCAGTGCCCGCGTCAGCGGAGGTGGATTGAGGCTCAGGCGACGCGGCGGTAGTAGCTCGCAAGGTTGTCGCTGAGGATGGTGCGGACCAAGTCGGCGCTGGGGTCGGTGGACCGGTCAGCAGCGGCCAGGAGGTCGCGGATGTCCTCGGGGGTGCGGTATGCCGCGAGGTCGATTTCGAGGGCCCGGCGCTGGGCGGCGGCCTCGGTGCGGGCCTTGATGGACTGGCGGATAGAAGTCAGGTTGATCGTCATGACATCAAGTGTGACTGGCCGGTAACGCATGCGTCCAATGCATGGAAGACATAGCAAACATGCGCTCTTGGTATGAATAGCACGGTGATCGAGTTAGCATGCGGTCATGGATACCGAGGCGATGCGCTGGTTTCAGCTGGTTGCTGATGGCCTCACGGTCACTGATGTCGCGGCGATCCACAGTGTGAGCCAACCCCACGTCTCGCGAGCCTTAGCCCGGCTGGAGGCCGAGGTCGGCACCGCGCTGCTGCGCCGATCAGGGCGGGTGCTGCGACTCACCCACGCGGGGATGGCGTTCAAGGCGCATGTCGACCGGGTGGTTCATGAGCTCGACGACGCGCTCGCCGCCGTTGACGCGGTCGTTGACCCCGAACGAGGGGTGGTGACCCTGGCGTATCCCCTCAGCCTGGGCGTGTGGCTGGTTCCGCAGCTCTTGCACGACTTCGGGATTGAGCACCCGCGCGTGCGTGTCATCCTGGCCCGCACCGTGGTCGGCGTCGAGGGCGATGCCTCCGGCTTGCTGCGCTCGCGCCAGGCAGATCTGGAGATCACCACCCATCCGGTCGCCGGTGATGGGGTCGAATGGCGGCGGATCGGCCAGGAACCGCTGCTGGCCGGAGTGCCGCTCAGTCATCCGCTGGCCGACGCGCCGGAGATCAGCGTGATCGAGATGGCCCAGGAGAAGTGGATCGTCCGCCGCGCGCCCTCGGGAATGCGCACCCAGGTCATGGATTTGTGCGCCGCGGTGGGTTTCGAGCCGGAGATCATCCACGAGGTCGACGACCTGCCCACGGTGCGCGGGCTCATCGGTGCCGGACTGGGGGTGGGCGTACTGCCGGCGATGGGCCTGAGCGCGCCAGTGACCTTTGGCGGTGTCCGGCTCATCCCGTTGCGAGAGCGCGGCGCGCATCGGGACCTGGGCTTGGCCTGGCTCTCCGAGGGCGGCCGGCTGCCGTCCGCTGAGATGCTCCGCAGGTTCGTGCTGGGGCGGGCGCGGTCCGGCAGGGCATCGGATCTCACTACCCGCCCGGACAGCAGGTAGGTTGTCCCCGTGGCCGCCCGCAGAGCCCCCCGAATCATTGCCCTTGCCAACCAGAAGGGCGGTGTCGCCAAGACGACCTCGGTTGCCAGCCTCGGTGCTGCCGCCGCCGAGCTTGGCTACCGCGTGCTCCTGGTCGACCTGGACCCACAGGCCTGTCTCACCTTCAGCCTGGGCATCGACCCGGATGCCGTCGAGGGCTCGATCCACACCGTGCTCACCGCGGGCGCTCCCATCGCCGACGTGGTGGTGCACGCTGCCGATGGCGTGGACTTGGTGCCCAGCACCATCGACTTGGCCGGCGCCGAAGCCGTCCTCTTGGCACGACCGGCTCGTGAGTACGTGATCCGGACCGCGCTGGACGAGGTGAGCAAGGACTACGACATCATCCTGCTCGACTGCCCGCCGAGCCTGGGCGTGCTCACCCTGGCGGCCTTGACCGCGGCCAATGGACTGATCATCCCGATGCCCTGCGAGATGTTGAGCCACCGAGGGGTCGGCCAACTTCTCGACACCGTCAAGGACGTGCGGCGGATTCTGAACAAGAAGCTCTCAGTCATCGGCATTCTGCCGACGCTCTTTGACGGCCGCTCCAATCACTCCCGCGAGGTCCTTGACGACGTCGGCTCTCGATACGGCATTCCGGTTCTGAGCCCGCCGATCCCCAAGACCGTTCGCTTCGCGGAGGCGCCCGCGTTGGGTCGCTCCATCCTCGGCACGGCTCGCAGGTCCAAGGGAGCGATGGCCTACCGCGAGGTGGCCGCAGCCATTTTCGGCGCAAAGGCGTGAGGGCGCGCGGCATACAGTGTGGCCATGCCCACGACGACCCGAGCCCTGGCACTGACCTCCGCGAGCGGAGCCTTTGAGACCGTCGATCTGACTATCCGCGACCTACGCGATGACGACATCCTGATCGACATCGCCTGGGCAGGCATTTGTCATTCCGATATCCACACCGGTCGCGATGAGTGGGGCGCTGCGCATTACCCGCTCACCCCCGGTCATGAGATTGCCGGCACCGTGGCCGCGGTCGGCGCTGGCGTCACTCGGCACCAAGTCGGTGATCGTGTCGGCGTGGGTTGCCTGGTCGACAGTTGCGGGGAGTGCGAGTCGTGCAAGGACGGCCAGGAGCAGTTCTGCACCCGGCCGGCCGTGGGGACCTACAACTCCCAGGGCTACGACGGTGAGTGGACCGCCGGTGGGTACGCACGGCAGGTGGCGGTCTCGGAGCGCATGGTGCTGCGGATCCCGGATGCCTTGGAGCTTGATGTGGCCGCACCGCTGCTGTGCGCTGGCATCACGACCTTCAGTCCGCTGCGTCGCTGGGGTGCCGCCTCAGGAGTCCGCGTCGGGGTCGTCGGGGTTGGGGGGCTCGGGCACATGGCCGTCAAACTTGCGGCTGCCATGGGTGCGGAGGTGACCACCTTCTCGCGCTCTGAAGCCAAGGCGGCCGATGCCCTCGCCCTGGGCGCCAGCCGGCACGTGGCCACCTCAGATGCCCGGGCGATGTCGGATGCTCGGGGCAGCCTTGATCTCATCGTCAACACGGTGAGCGCCGATCTCGCCATGGAGGCCTACCTCGCGCTGCTGCGGCCGTTCGGTGTGATCGCCAACGTGGGGCTGCCTTCAGGCGCGTACTCCGTGCGCCCCGGCGCCCTCATCGGAGGCAACAAGGTCCTCACCGGAAGTGCCATCGGCGGGATTCCGCAGACGCAGGAAATGCTGGATTTCTGTGCCGCTCATGGCATTGGCGCAACGATCGAGCGCATCGACGCCTCCGACCCAGCGGCCATTGACGCTGCCTGGGACCGTGTGGTCGCCGGTGATGTGAGGTATCGCGTGGTGATCGACGCGACCACGATCGGCTGAGGCCAGCGGGTCAGCTGGCGGCGGGCTCGCCGCCGCGCGTGCGCCGACGTGACCGCGAACGGCGAGCGGGCTGGTCCCCGTGCGAGGACCGGTTCGTGGATGCCTGATCCGCGCGCGGCGCACCGTCTCGACGAGCACGATCGCGACCCGAGTCACTGCCGCCTCGGCGCCCGGCTCGCCCGGCCGACTTGCCGGTCTCGCCCAGGTCCTCGAGCACCTCGGCGTTCAAGCCGGCCCTGGTCTGCCGACCCTTGGGCAGCCGACCCTTGGCTTCCCGGGGGATGTCCAGGTCGGCATAGAGGTGGTCCGAGGATGAATAGGTCTCCTGCGGGTCCGGGATGCCGAGGTCGAGCGCCTTGTTGATCAGCGCCCAGCGGTGCAGGTCGTCCCAGTCCACGAAGGTGACCGCCACGCCGGTGTTGCCCGCCCGACCGGTGCGGCCGATGCGGTGCACATAGGTCTTCTCGTCCTCGGGGCACTGGAAGTTCACCACGTGGGTGACATTGTCGACATCGATACCGCGGGCGGCGACGTCGGTGGCCACGAGCACATCGACCTTGCCATTGCGGAAGGCTCGCAGCGCCTGCTCGCGAGCGCCCTGGCCCAGGTCACCATGGATGGCCGCAGCGGCGAAGCCGCGCTCGGTGAGGTCTTCGGTGACCTTGGCAGCCGTCCGCTTGGTGCGGCTGAAGATGATGGTCAGTCCACGGCCCTCGGCCTGCAGGATGCGGGCCAGCATCTCGGTCTTGTCCATCGCATGTGCACGGTAGACGAACTGCTCGGTGGCCTTCACGGTGTGCGCGTTCTCGCCCTCATCGGCCATGGCGCGAATGTGTGTGGGCTGGGTCATGTAGCGACGGGCCAGCGCAACCACGGCGCCCGGCATGGTGGCCGAGAAGAGCATGGTCTGGCGGCTGGCCGGGGTCAGTGACAGGATCCGTTCGACATCCGGCAGGAAGCCCAGGTCGAGCATCTCGTCTGCCTCATCGAGGACGACGATGGATGCGTGGCCGAGGTTGAGGTGGCCCTGCTTGGCCAAGTCGATGAGG
>WBZP01003726.1_pt1 | contig 16321 bp, 18 predicted proteins | sample 5204301 | NCBI WGS metagenome assembly WBZP01 (sample SAMN12412401, study PRJNA552823) | activated sludge metagenome | isolation source: activated sludge from nitrification reactor of wastewater treatment plant... | place: USA: Pennsylvania | collected 2017
ATCGACGTTGGGCGTGGCGCGGCAGCGGCACGATGCGCCGCGCGAACGGGCATTATAGGGACCGGATGCCGCTGCGGCGCGGCCCTCGCCGCGACCGGCCTATAATGTGGCGTACGCCGCAGCACACCCTGATTCCGCATGAACAAGGCCTTCACCCGCGAGAACGACGCGGTCGACGACGACGATCCGGTCGCCGCGCCGCCGCTGCCCGCGGGCACCCGCAACTACATGACGCCCGGCGGATTCGCCCGGCTGTCCGCGGAACTCGAGCGCCTGGTGAAGAAGGAGCGGCCCGAGCTCGTCGCCACCGTCGCCTGGGCGGCGTCGAACGGCGACCGCTCGGAGAACGGCGACTACCTCTACGGCAAGAAGCGGCTGCGCGAGATCGATCGCCGCATCCGCTTCCTGATCAAGCGGCTCGATGTCGCCGAGGTCGTCGATCCGGCGGCACGGGCCGAAGACACCGACCAGGTCTTCTTCGGCGCGACGGTCACCTACGCCGGCGCGGACGGCAACGAGCGCGAGATCGCGATCGTCGGCGTCGACGAGATCGATCCGCCGCGCGGCTACGTGAGCTGGGTGTCGCCGCTCGCTCGCGCGCTCATCAAGGCCCGCGTCGGCGACGCGGTGCTGCTGCGCACGCCGGGGGGCAGCGAGGAGATCGAGATCCTCGATGTACGCTACGAAACGCTCGCCACCGGCGATGCGTCGTCCGGTTGACGCCCATCGCAGCGAGCGGCTAGAGTGTCCGCGATGAACCACGTGCACCAACCCGAAGCGTCCGCGCACGGCCTCGAGCACGACCTCGCGCTGCTCGAGCAGCGGCAGGCGTCGCTGATCGCGCACACGCGGGCGCTGCGCGCCGCCAACCAGTCGCTGCGCGCGGAGCTCGCCGAAGCGCAGAGCAGGAATCGCACGCTGACCGAGCGCGCCGCCGAAGCGGCACGACGCCTCGATGCGCTGCTCGCCCGCCTGCCGGAGCCAGGGCCGTGATCGCCGCCGCAGGCACCGGCGCCGCGCGCGGCGATACGACGCACGAGGAGAACCGATGAGCCCGCCGCTGCGACCGCGAGGGCCGCACGCCGGCGCCGCGCGCGATGCCGAGGCGTCGCCGTCGCGGGTCGAGCGCGGCCAGCAGTCGATCGGCGTGTCGCTGCTCGGTCGCGACTACCGGATCGTCTGCGCCGATTCCGAGCGCGCCGAGCTCGACGAAGCGGTCGCGCTGCTCGATCGCCGGATGCGCGAGATCCGCGATACCAGCAAGGTCGTCGGCAACGAACGCATCGCGGTGATGGCGGCGCTCAATCTCGCGCACGAGTTGCTGCGCGCGCGCCATGCCTCCGCCGCGGGCGAACGCGCACCCGCCGACGACGCGGCCGCTTTTGCGATTGACGATGCGGGTGCGCGGCGTAGAATCTCAGCCATGCGGGCCAGCATCGAGGAAGTTCTCGGCGGCCAGGACAAGCTGTTCTGACACGGCGTCGCCGGCCCGCGCAGGATGGGCAGCGAATCTTCTACGTTCCCTGCGGTGTTCGAGTCGTTCAAACACTCTTTGGACCAATGCTGAGCTAGCGTGGTTGCCAAGCCCTAGGCGGGCCGGTGTGCGCTCCTGCGTGGAAGCGCCTGATGGCCCCGGCAGGCGACCCTCTTGAACCTCCGGTTCAGGATGATGGGCGGCACGGCACAGGCGGGGAACACCCTTTTTCACCGCGGACACGGCCGGTGCGAAAGCGCCGTGAGGCCGGCCGCGCCGAGCAGCCAGGCTTCGGGAAGGGGCGCAACACTCTCCGTCACGGCTGGCCAAGCAAGGCGCCGAGCGATACACGGAGGGAGTCGAGATCGCCCTCGATGACGCCCCAGACGATGCGGCTGTCAACGCCGGCATACGCATGGATCAGGACGTTGCGGAAGCCGACGACGTGTGACAATTCGGCAATCGATCCGGCGGTTGCCGCGTCGATGCGGCGAAGTTGGCCGAGCGCCTCGCCGACGATGGCAAGCTGGCGCTCGACACCCGAGCGCAGCAGTTCATCTGCCAGATAGTCATCGAAGGTCTTGCCGTGCGTGAAGCGCGCGACGCGCTCCGCGGCCTGCAGGGCATCTCACAGAAGCTTGCGTGCGTCAGCGTGCATAGACCGGCTTGCGCTCGGCGTCGATCCGCTGGCGGAAATAAGGGTTGTCGACGCTGGCTGCTGTGACGAGGTCCACCGGCCGCCCGAAGAGTTGCTCAAGGCGTTCCTTCAGCATGAAGTAGGCGTCGGCGTAGGCTTTCGGCGGCAGATCGTCGAACTCCACAAGGAAATCAAGATCGCTGGTGACCGGGTCGAAGTCGTCGCGAACGGCCGAGCCGAAGACATCGAGCCGACGCGCGCCGGCGCGACGGCAGAGCACGGCGACTTCTTCCCGGTGCTGTTCGATGACGTTGGTCATGGTGGCCTCAATGCCGGATTCTATGCCGCGAGGGCGTCGTTGAGCGAAGCGAGAACGCCGGGCAGGTCATCGCCGAAGCGCTGATGCGCACGCGCGCGGTCTCGTCGAGCTCGTTGCCGGTGAGGTGCTGGACGATGTACTCCTCGCCGAACTTGAGGTTGTTGACCCGGCATCCCGCGCAGGCGGGCGGCGAAGGTCGCCGGCGCCGTGAACGTTTGCGTCGCGCGCCTTGTCTTCCGGCCTCACCCCGCTTCCCCTGCGCGATCCTAGCACGCCGGCCGCGCCCGCTTCGGCGCGCAGAGCCGCCCGGCCGGTGAGGGACGCAGCGGCCGCAACGTCGGGCGGATATAATCGGCACCGAGCGCAACGGCGTCGCCGCCACAGGCATGGATCGCATTGGTGGCTCCCTGCGTAGCACCGCCCGCCTGCATCCGATTTCAATCCCGAACACGCAATCCAGCCGCGGACGACCCCTGCCATGCGCCACTGGCTGATGAAATCCGAGCCCGACGAGGTGTCGATCGACGACCTCGCCGCCGCGCGCGGGCGCAAGGTCGCGTGGTTCGGCGTGCGCAATTACCAGGCGCGAAACTTCATGCGCGACGACATGAAGCGCGGCGACCGCGCATTCTTCTACCACTCGAGCTGTCCGGAGCCGGGCATTGCCGGCATCGTCGAAGTCTCGCGCGAGTCGTTTCCCGACGCGACGCAGTTCGACGCGGCGAGCAAATACCACGATCCGAAGGCCACGCCCGCGGCGCCGCGCTGGTTCAACGTCGAAGTGCGCCTGATCGCCAAGACCCGCTTCGTCCCACTCGCGGAGCTGCGCGCGGACCCGGCGCTGGCGTCGCTCGTGATCCTTCAGCGCGGCAACCGGCTGTCGATCACGCCGGTGACCCCGGCCGAGTGGACGCGGATCTGCCGGCTGGCGGGAGCCAGACCGTGACCGGCATCGACCCGCTGCTCATCGTCGGCTTCGTCGCGCTGGGCGCGGTCGTCGGCTTCCTCGCGGGCCTGCTCGGCATCGGCGGGGGCATGACGATGGTGCCGGTGCTCACGATCATCTTCACGCGGATCGCGTTTCCGTCCGCGCACGTCGTGCACATGGCGGTGGCGACGTCGACGGCGACGATCATCTTCACGGCGATCTCGTCGGCGCGCGAGCATCACCGCCACGGCGCCGTGCTCTGGCCGGTGGTCGCGGGGCTCGCTCCCGGGATCATCGCCGGGTCGCTCGCCGGGCCGCAGGTCGTGCGCGGGATGTCGACCTCGGCGCTGGCGCTGTTCTTCGGCGTGTTCGTCGCGTTCTCGGCGACACAGATGCTGCTCGACAAGAAGCCCAAGCCGTCGCGCGAACTGCCCGGCAAGGCGGGACTGTTCGCGGTCGGCGGCACGATCGGCATGATCTCCAGCATGGTCGGCGCCGGCGGCGGCTTCCTCTCGGTGCCGTTCATGACCTGGTGCAACGTGAAGATCCACAACGCGGTCGCCACCTCGGCGGCGCTGGGGCTGCCGATCGCCGTCGCCGGCACCGTCGGCTTCGTGATCGCCGGCTGGGGCGCGCAGGACATGCCGCGCTACAGCGCCGGCTACATCTACCTGCCGGCGCTGGTGTCGATCGTCGTCGCCAGCATGCTCACGGCGCCGATCGGCGCGCGCACCGCGCACCGCTGGCCGGTGAAGAAGCTCAAGCGCGCGTTCGCGCTGCTGCTCTACGTGCTGGCGGCGTACATGCTGTGGAAGGCGCGGGCCGCGGCCTGAAGGGCCGATTCCACCACAAACGCGCGCGAGTCAGCGCGGCGCCCGCCTCCGGGCGGCAGCGAACACGCGGGCGAGCTCGGCGGCGCGATCGGCGAGGAGCGCGGGGGCGGCCGCGATGCAGTCGGCCAGCGTGATCGGCCCCGGCGCCAGCGCGAACGCACCGGCGAAGTGCTCGCCCAGTGCCGCGAGCGCCGCAGGATCGACGGCGCCGCAGACGAGGGTCGCCGGCACCCCGGCCGCGCGGGCGCGCTGGGCGACGACGAACGGGGTCTTCGCGAGCAGCGTCTGCACATCGGTCCGCCCTTCGCCGGTCAGCACCCAGTCGGCGCCGGCGAGCGCCCGATCGAGGCCGACCAAGTCGGCGACCACCTCCGCTCCGGAGCGGAACACGCCGCCGATCGCCTGCAGCGCAAAGCCGAGCCCGCCGGCAGCACCCGCGCCCGGCCGCGTCGCCGCGGACACACCCAGCGCGGCCTCGGCGAGCGCGGCGAAACGCGCGATCGCTGCGTCGAAGCGCTCGAGTTCGTCGCCGGCCACGCCCTTCTGCGGCCCGAAGATCGCGGTCGCGCCGCGCGCGCCGCACAGTGGATTGTTGACGTCGGACATCACGGTGATCGAGCACGCGGCGAGGCGCGGGTCGAGGCCGGCCGCGTCGACGCTGTCGAGCGCCGCAAGCCCCATCGGAGTCGGCGCGACCGGCTGCCCGCAGGCATCGGTGAGCCGCAGGCCCAGCGCGGCGAGCATGCCGGCACCGCCGTCGTTGGTGCTGCTGCCGCCCAAGCCGATCATGAACCGGCGCACACCGGCGTCGAGCAGCGCGGCGACGAGCTCGCCGACCCCGCGCGTGTCGCGCTCGCCGACTGGCCGGGTCATCGCGGCCGGGTCGGTGATGGGCACCACCTGCGCGATTTCGACCACCGCGGTGGCCGCATCGGCACCTTCCAGGATGCCGTACGCCGCGTCGATCGGCGCGCCCCCGGCGCCGCGCACGCGCCGCACCCGCCGCGTGCCGGCGCTGCCCGCGGTGGCCAGCACCGCGTCGAGCGTGCCCTCGCCGCCGTCGGCCATCGGACAGTGGCGCAGCACCGCGTCGGGCCACACGCGGCGGAGCCCCGCCGCGAGCGCAGCGCAGACCGCGGGTGCGTCGAGCGAGCCCTTGAACGAGTCCGGTGCGAGGACGATCACCGGCGACTGCATCGCGGCATCCTTCTAGTCGCGGTCGTCGTCGCTGCCGGCCGCCGCGCGCGCGAGCCGGTCGTGCACGGCGAGCCACGCCGCCCCCGCCGGCGGCAGCTCGACCAGGATCTCGTCGGCATCGGCGGCGTCGAGCCGGCGCAGGTTGGCGTAGAGGTCGTGCGCGTAGCCGGCGGGGTCGACCGGCGCGGCGATCCAGGTGCCCTCGAAGTCCGCGGGCGGTGCCACGCCGCGGCCGAGCACGGCCGGGTCCTCGTCGCGTTCGAGCCGCTGGCGCACTTCGGAGAGCAGCGCGCCGGCCGGGATCAGCTGGGTCCGCGTCCGCGGCGCATAGTGCGCGGCCAGCGTGCCGGAGGCGCGCGGTGCTCCCGCGCCGGCGGCCTGCGGCACGCAGCCCAGCACCCGCGCGAGGTCGTCGAGGGCGAGCCCGCCGGGCCGCAGCAGCAGCGGCGCTTCGCCGTCGAAGGCGACGATCGTCGACTCGATGCCGATCGGGCACGCGCCGCCGTCGAGGACCATCGCCACGGCGGCGCCGAGGTCGTCGTCGACGTGCCGCGCGGTCGTCGGCGAGATGCGGCCGAAGCGGTTGGCCGAAGGCGCGGCGATGCCGTGGCCGCCCAGCGCGGCGAACGCGTCGAGCAGCGCGCGCGCCACCGGGTGCGAGGGCACGCGCAGCCCGACCGTGTCCTGCCCGCCGGTGATCACGTCGGCGACCCCGTCGGCGCGCGGCAGGATCAGCGTCAGCGGACCCGGCCAGAAGGCCTCCGCCAGCCGGCGCGCACCTTCCGGCACCGCGCGCGCCCACTGCGGGAGCGAGCCGGCGCCGGCCAGGTGGACGATCACCGGGTGGTCGGCGGGGCGCCCCTTGGCGGCGAAGATCCGCTCGACGGCGGCGACGTTACCGGCGTCCGCGCCCAACCCGTAGACGGTCTCGGTCGGGAACGCGACCAGCGAGCCGTCGAAGAGCGCCTGCGCCGCGCGCCGGATCGCGTCGTCGGTCGGCGCGCGGATCGTCACCGGCCCCCCGTCGCGCGGGCGACGCGGGCCCGGGGGGGCGCGGCGCGGTGACCTGCTAGAATCATCGTGTTTGTCGGCCTCGCGGCAGGCGCGACGGCCATCGGGAGCCCTGGGCAATGAGCGATTTTCTCTTCACGTCGGAATCGGTTTCGGAAGGCCATCCGGACAAGGTGGCCGACCAGATTTCCGACGCGGTGCTGGATGCGATTCTAACCGCGGAGCCGACGGCCCGGGTCGCTGCCGAGACGCTGGTCTCGACCGGGCTCGTGGTGATGACCGGCGAGATCACCACCAGCCACAAGCACGACTATGCGCAGATCGCGCGCGACACCGTGCGCCGGATCGGCTACAGCGACCCGGAACTGCGCTTCGACGCCGACGGCTGCGCGGTGATGGTCTGCTACGGCCGCCAGTCGCCGGACATCGCTCGCGGCGTCGACCACGCGTCCGACGAGTACCTGAACCAGGGGGCCGGCGACCAGGGGATGATGTTCGGCTACGCCTGCGACGAGACGCCGTCGCTGATGCCGTTCCCGATCTACTACGCGCACCGGCTCGTCCAGCGGCAGAGCGAGGTGCGCAAGGACGGCCGCCTGCCGTGGCTGCGCCCGGACGCGAAGTCGCAGGTCACGGTCCGCTACGAGAGCGGCAAGCCGGTCGCCATCGACACGGTCGTGCTGTCGACGCAGCACCACCCCAGCATGAACGAGCGGCAGGCGGCGCTGGCCGAGGCGGTGATCGACGAGATCATCAAGCCGGTGCTGCCGGCCGAGATGCTCAAGGGCACCAAGTACCTCGTCAATCCGACCGGCCGCTTCGAGATCGGCGGCCCGCACGGCGACGCCGGGCTCACCGGCCGCAAGATCATCGTCGACACCTACGGCGGCGCAGCCCCGCACGGCGGCGGCGCGTTCTCCGGCAAGGACCCTTCGAAGGTCGATCGTTCCGCCGCCTACGCCGCGCGCTACGTCGCCAAGAACGTCGTCGCCGCCGGCATCGCCCGGCAGTGCCAGGTGCAGCTCTCGTACGCGATCGGCGTCGCGCACCCGATCAACGTCACCGTCTACACCGAGGGCACGGGCCGGATCAGCGACGACCGGATCGTCGAGCTCGTCAACGCCCACTTCGACCTGCGGCCCAAGGGCATCGTGCAGATGCTGGACCTCTTGCGCCCGATCTACCTCAAGACCGCGGCGTACGGCCACTTCGGCCGCGACGAACCCGAGTTCACCTGGGAGGCGATCGACCGGGCGCCCGCGCTGCGCGCGGCGGCGGGGCTCTAGGGCCCGGTCGCGTTCGCGCCCATGGTGTGAACAGGCCCTAGCGGACGACGCGCGGATGGAACGCACGCTGTGGGCCCGCAGGCTCACCGCCGACTACTCGCCGCAGGCGTGGCGGATCGTCTGCGTGCGCGTCGTCGGCGAGGCGGTCCGCGACATCGAGGGCCACAGGGTGCACACGCCGGCGCACTATCTGGCTGCGGCGTGGACGCCGGGCGACGAGGCGCCTTCGCGCTGGCCGGAGGCGGTGGTGATCGGCTCGCCGACCTCGGAGCGAGCGCTGGCCGAGCTCACAACCCAGCTCCCCGCCGATGCCCAGCTCTGGCTCGGTACCACCGACCAGCTCGATGCCGCGCTGGCGGCAAAGATCCTGCTGGCCGCCGACCGCAACCTCGAGGCCTACCAGCGGGAAGGCATCGCCGCGTTCATCGCCGCCGAACGCGAGCGCATCGCGCGGGCGCTGGCGGACACCTACACCGACCTCGACCCCGCGTTCCTGCGCTTCCGCGCGCAGGTGCTGGGCGGGCACGACGCCCCGGGCTAGCGCCGCCGCGCGCCGCAACCCTTTCAAAACACGTGCATTTTCGGTAAACTTATCGGCTCGCCCGGGTCTCGCGCCGCACTGCACGGTGACCCCGACCACCGTCCACGAACCACGCGAAGGAGAACCCCATGGCAGAACGTTCCCGCACCCGCCGCAACACCCTCGAGCGCCGTTGCCTCGGCAAGAGCTTCAAGCGGCTCTTCGTCGGCGCCCCCAAGGGCGTGTTCAAGATGCTCGAGAAGATCAAGAAGGCCTGACGGCCCGACACCGGCCGGCGGGGCCGGACAGCGACGGGAAGGGCCGCCTGCGGGCGGCCCTTCGGCTTCTCTGCGGGGCGAGCTACGGCGCTGGCGCGACCAGCAGGATCCAGGCGCTGCCGATCACCAGGAACACGGCGAGGAAGAACAGCGTCGTCAAGAGGCCGAGCCGATAGAGTTCCGGCTGCTTCACGTAGCCGCTGCCGACGAAGATCACGTTCTGGCTGCCGCCCTGCGGCGTGAGCACCGAGAAGTAGCTGCTCGCGAACATCAGCGCGAACGCCATCAGCGGCAGCGGCACGCCGCCGCGAACTCCGACGTCGAGAAACACGCCGAGCAGCGCCAGCACCTGCGAGGACTGGCTGACGAACAGGTAGTGGATCGCGACGTAGAGCAGCACCAGCAGCACGTAGGTCGCCGGCCACGGCAGGCCGGTGAGGTGCGAGGCCAGCCGCTGGCCCACGTAGCCCATGAAGCCCAGCTCGTTCAGCTGCCCGGACAGCGCGAACAGCACCGCGAGCCACAGGAACGTGGCCAGCGTGTCGCCCTGGTTCGCGATGTCGTCGAGCGTGAGCACCTGCGTCATCAGCAGCACGCCCAGCCCGGCGAAGGCGATGCTGGTCACGTCGAGACGCAGCCGGTCGGCGAAGACCCAGCCGGCCACCATCAGCACGAACGTCACCGCGGTGATCCGCTCGCTTCGCGTGAGCGGCCCCAGTTCGGCGAGGGCGGCGCGGGCAGCGACCGGAGCCTGCGGCGTCTCGCCGACCCCCGGCGGAAACAGGCGCGCGACGAGCCAGGGCAGCGCGACGATCGCGGTGAGCGCGGGAACGCAGGCGACGAGCAGCCACTTGCCGAAACCGACGGCAAGGCCGGACTCGCGCACGATCTGCAGCGCAATCGGGTTGGCCGAGGTCGCCGTCATCCACAACGCGGACGAGACGGCAAGGCTCGCCATCGCGCAGAACATCAGGTAGCCGCCGAGACGCCGGCCGTCGGGGTCGTCCGGTCGCGACCCGGACCCCTGGGCGACGGAGAGCACGATCGGGAACAGCACGCCGCCGCGCGCGGTGTTGCTGGGAAAGGCCGGTGCGATCACCGCGTCGGTGAGCACGATGCTGTATGCGAGCCCGATCGACGAACGCCCGAAGCGGCTGACCATGAACAGGCTGATGCGCCGGCCCAGTCCGGACTTGACGACCGCCTGCGCGACCAGGAACGCGATCACGACCAGCAGCACGCTCGCGTTGGCGAAGCCGCTGAAGGCCTTGGCCGGCGTGATCGTTCCGCTGAGGACGACGGCCGCGACCGCCAGCATCGTCGAGGTGAGCAGCGGATACGCGCCGACCAGCACCGCGGCGATCGCGGCGAGGAAGATCGCGAACAGGTGCCAGGCCGGTGCGGTGAGGCCGGCGGGCACCGGCGTGAGCCAGATGCCGATCGCCAGCGCGAAGGGCAACGCCCGTCGGAAGAGCAGGCCCGGGCCGATCACGACCGCGCCCCCGGCTGCGGGCCACGCGAGGGCGACGGATCGATGCGCACGCGTCCCTTGAGCCCGACCGACTGGCCCTGCACTTGCCCATCCTCGGCCTCGAGCACGAAGCGCCAGGAGAACTCGTAGGTTCCCGTCACCCCGGCATAGCGCCCGGTGCCGCCGATGAAGGTGCCGGCGATCCGGCTGCCGGTGGCCGTGCCCTCGCCGCGCAAGTCGCTGAACGCCTGGTCGCCGCGCTCGTCGGTCCAGACGGCGCGTCCGATCGTGCCGGTGACGCTGTCGTTCAGCACGATCGCCTCGGCGCGGAACCCCACGCCAGGACGTCCCGGTCCGGTCAGCAGCAGCGTACCGTTGAGGTCGGCGATCGAGGCCCGGCGGTCGGGGCCGAGCGGGAGCGTGCGGCGGCTGCCGGCCGCGGTCCAGGTGCCTTCGAACTCGCGCCAGCCGTCGCCTGCCGGCACCGACGCCACGGGCTGCAGGTCGGGACTGCACGCGGCGATGCCGCAGGCGGCGAGGCCGGCTGCAACCAGCGCGCGGACGCCGCGCCCCGCCGGGAGCGCGGGGCGGCGTCGACGAGCAAAGGGCATCGACGCCACCGGTCACCCGGCCCGTTGCTCGGCCGCGAGCCGCTTGCCGAAGAACTCCAGCGCCGACTTCGTCTTCGCCTGCTGCCTGCCGGTCAGGACGATGCCGCAGGCCGCGAGGTAGGCCTTGAACTCGGCGCCGGCCTGGAACGCATCGCCGGGCTGGCACTTGGTCGAGATCTCGAGGATGCGCGAACCGTCGGGGTAGAGCCACATCTCGACGACGATGCGCCGGCCGAAGTCTTTGGGCTGGTGCTTGGCCCGCAGCAGGAAGAGGGGACCCAGCGTCACCAGCGAGTCCATCGGGATGCCGGCCGGCGCGTGTGCAGCGTAGAAGTCGCGTTGCTCCTTCGAGAACAGCGAGTGCAGCCCGGCGGTGCCGGCGGTGACGTCGAGCACCTCCTGCCCGCTGCACACGCCCTTGTACGACGCCGAGCAGACGAATCCGCCCGGCATCACGTCCACCTCGACCTTGAAGCTCGCCGAGCGCCGAAGCTCGGCGTCGATGGTCGCCGGGTCCACCGGCCGCAGCTTGACCACCGTGTCCGCGCGCCCGCCCTGGATCCGCCGTGCCCTCAAGACGACGCCCGCCTCCTTGTACAGCGCGAGGTCGGGCGTGTCGAAGAAGTACGCCTGTCGCGGCTGCGCCTCGACCGGGTCGAGCTGGATGCTCTGGATCGCGGCCCGGTGGCCCGCGTCGGGCACGGTCAGCTTGAGCTCGACGCTGCTCGACCCCTTGACCAGCTCGAGGATCTTCGCCACGTCGTCGCTCGAAAACGCGGGCACGCTGTTGCGGGCCCCGGGGCTGCGGGTCTTCGTCGTCGCCATGATCTCCGCGGCTTTCCGTCGTGAAAGGGGGGGTGGGACCAGCGCGCGGACTGGCGCGCAGGGAATGGTCGGCTGCGGTCAGGCCCCGAAGCGCTCGGCCAGCACGCCGTGGCGCAGCCCGCGATCGCTGACCGTGAACGAATCCTTGCCGAGCCGGGTCATGATGGTCCGGACGATGCACGCGCCGGCGAGAATGACTTCGGCGCGCTTCGGCTGCAGGCCGACGATGCCGCGGCGGGCACCGGCGTCGCGCGAGCGGTAGAGCTCGATCTGGCGGTCGATCTCGCCGCGGTCGAGGACGCTGCCCTGGACGATCGTCGGGTCGTACGTCGCGAGGCGGTGCCTCACGGCCGTGAGGTTGGTCACCGCGCCGCCCATGCCGACCAGCGCGTCCGGGACCGGGCGTCCCCCGATCCGCGACAGGTCGGTCGCAATGGCTTGCAGCGCCTCGTCGACCGTGTCCGCGGAAACCGCGCCGTCCAGCCCGAAGCGTTCGGTATAGCGCGCGGCGCCGACGTCGACGCTGAAGCGTTCGTCCACGGTCGCGCCGTGCCCGAAGGTGAACTGCGAGCTGCCGCCGCCGGTATCGAACACGACCAGCGTGCCCGTGGTCGGCGCGAGACTGGACTTCGCTGCGATGTAGGCGAGCCGGCCTTCTTCCTCGCCCGAGATCACCTCGACCGAGACGCCGGTGTGCGCGAGGATGGCGGCGACCGCTTCGCTGCCGTTGGCGGCGATCCGCAGCCCGGCCGTGCCCACCGCGGCGATCGCCTGCACGCCGTTGCGCTTCGCTTCGTCGACCATGCCGGCGATCGCGGCAATGGTCCGTTCGAGCGGGGCGTCCGCGATCGAGCCGCGCTGCGCGAGCCCTTCGCCGAGCCGCGAGAGCTCCGCACGGTCGACGACGCTGCGCCACGTCCCGCTGCCATCGCGTTCGCCGATGTGGAATTTGACCGAGTTGGTGCCGACGTCGATCACTGCGTAACGCAGGGGCGATCGGCCGACGGGTGGAGACGAATCGACGGGCGGGTTCATCGTGGATCGTGTGCTCGATGGGATATCGCATCCGAACTGCATTGCGCCACGGTCCGGCGCTGCCACCGGCGTCGGCATACGCTGCTATGCGGCTCCGATCGCGGTCGGGCGAAATCCGGCGGGCCCCACGACGAACACCGTGCGCCTTGGGCAGCGAACTGTCAATCGGACCGCGCGCCCGGCGCACGCACGAGACCGCCGGACCGCGGTAACGGCGCCTACCCCGAGCGCCCCGCGCAGCGAGGCGTGGCGGCCGGGACGCCGGCGACCCGCGACGGATCTACGGGGGCAACGCGGCCGCGTAGCCGGCGGCGCCAAGGAGCCCGGGGAACGGGTGGACGATGACGGCGGCAGGCACGGTCGCAAGGCGTGCCGAGAAGCGACCCTTGGCCTCGAAGCGTGCGCGAAAGCCGCCTGCGGCGAGCTCGCGTTCGAGCCGCGGCGCGATGCCGCCGGCGATGAACACCCCGTCCCACGCTCCGTAGAGCAGTGCGACGTCGCCGGCGAAGGCGCCCAGCAGCGCGCAGAAGATCTCGACACTGCGCGTCGCGGTCGGATCGTCGCCGGATGCCCAGCGCGCCGTGACGGTCTCCGGGGCCAGCGGCTCGCCCGCCCCGCCGGCCTGCGCGCGCAGCGCGGCGTCGATGTTGGCGAGCCCCGGCCCGCTCAGCAGGCGCTCCCACGAGACCCGACCGAAGCGGCGCGCGAGCTGCCCGAGGATCGCCACTTCGTCGTCCTCGACGGGGGCAAAGCTCGCGTGCCCGCCCTCGGTCTCCAGCACCAGCGGTACCCCTTGGCGCAGCGTCACTGCCGCCACGCCCAGGCCGGTGCCGGGCCCAAGCACCGCGAGCGTGCGGTCGGCGCCGAGTGCCGCGGGGCGGAACGCCGGGCCAATGAGGCGCACGTCGTCGGGCCCCAGGTCGGGCAGCGCCCTGGCGATCGCGGCGAAGTCGTTGGTGAGTCGCACGGCGTCGGTGCCAAGCGCCTGGCGCAGGGCGTCGGCCGAGAACGACCAGCGGTGATTGGTGAGCTCGGCGGTCTCGCCGTCGGTGGGGCCGGCGATCGCGAGCACCGCGCCCCTCGGCCTCGCGTGCTGCCGCTCGAGGTAGTGGAGCGCGGCGGCGACCGGCGTCGGGAAGTCCGCCACGCGCAGCACCTCGATGCTGCCTGACACGACCGCCGCGGGCGCGCCGGGGGTGGCGAGGGCGAAGCGCGCGTTGGTGCCGCCGATGTCGGCAACGAGGGAGCAGGGCGAAGGCGGTTGGCTCGGGTCCATGATCGGCGCTGGAGTGGCGGCGATGTCCAGTGTACCCGCTCACAATCCGCAAAATCGGGGTCGGAGGCGCAATTCTCCCGACAGCCTCGCGACGCGCCACGGTCATGGAAGAGAATTTCGCCTCCGACCCCGATTTCCGGACAATGGCGGCATGCCCTTCGCTTACTACGCCCGCCTGTCGGCCGCGCGGCAGCGCGTCTACCGTCGCAGCGACGAGATCGAGGCGGTCGCGGTGCCGCCGGGCTTCGCGGCAGGTGCGACCGTCGCCGCGCTGCGGGCGGCGCTCGCGGCCGAAGCGCAGCGCGACGTTGAGGCGAGGTGCCAGCAACTGACCGACGCGCTGGTCGGCGCGCTGGGCGTGCCGCCGGTGCGAATCGTCGTCATGGCCCGCCGCCCCAGCGACGACTACGGCGAGCTACACGGCCTGTACGAGCCCGAGGACGCCGGCCGCAGCGCCTCGATCACCGTCTGGATGCGCACCGCCCGGCGCGAGCAGGTGGTCGCCTTCAGGAGCTTCCTGCGCACCCTCGCCCACGAGTGGTGCCATCACCTCGACTACGAGCTCTACCGGCTGCCCGAGACGTTCCACACCGACGGTTTCTACAAGCGCGAGTCCTCGCTTGCCAACCTTCTGCTCGCGCAGGAAGCGCAGGCCGGTGCGCCGGGCTGACCCCGATCGCCCCGGCGTAAAGCGGGGGGCTTGGTCGCGCCGGCGCTTGCGGTAGAATCCGCATTCCCTCCGAGGAGCGTTGCAACAGCGGGCGGATCGCGCCCGCTGCCAGGCTCGGAGCTGTCCCATCGCAACTGCGCTCGTTGAACCGTGCACCGCGCACGGGGTGACGAGGGCGCGTCCGCGAGCCTTTCGTCCCCCGGCCCTGCGCGGTCACCCCAACGATGGAGTGACTGATGAATGCCGTGACCGACACCAAGACCCTGGCCGACTGCAAGGTCGCCGATCTCTCGCTCGCCGAGTGGGGCCGCAAGGAAATCGCCATCGCCGAGACCGAGATGCCCGGCCTGATGGCGATCCGCGAGGAGTTCGCCCCGGGCCAGCCGCTGCGCGGCGCCCGCATCGCGGGCTCGCTGCACATGACGATCCAGACCGCCGTGCTGATCGAGACGCTGCAGGCGCTCGGCGCCGAGGTGCGCTGGGCTTCGTGCAACATCTACTCGACGCAGGACCACGCGGCGGCGGCGATCGCCGTGCGCGGCACGCCGGTGTTCGCCTACAAGGGCGAGACGCTCGACGAGTACTGGGAGTTCACGCACCGGATCTTCGAGTGGCAAGACGGCGGCGCGCCGAACATGATCCTCGACGACGGCGGCGACGCGACGATCCTCGTTCACCTGGGCTCGCAGGCGGAGAAGGATCCCGGCTGCATCGCGCACCCGTCCAACGAGGAGGAGACCGCGCTGTTCAAGTCGATCAAGGCGCGGCTCGCCAAGGACCCGACGTTCTATTCCCGCGCCAGGGCGGCGATCAAGGGCGTCACCGAGGAGACCACCACCGGCGTCAAGCGGCTCTACCAGATGCACAAGGAGGGCCGGCTCGCGTTCCCGGCGATCAACGTCAACGACTCGGTGACCAAGTCGAAGTTCGACAACCTCTACGGCTGCCGCGAGTCGCTCGTCGACGGCATCAAGCGAGCGACCGACGTGATGGTCGCCGGCAAGGTGGCCGTCGTCGCCGGCTACGGCGACGTCGGCAAGGGCTCGGCGCAGGCGCTGCGCGCGCTGTCGGCGCAGGTGTGGATCACCGAGATCGACCCGATCTGCGCGCTGCAGGCGGCGATGGAGGGCTACCGCGTCGTGACGATGGACTACGCTGCCGACAAGGCCGACATCTTCGTCACCGCCACCGGCAACATCGACATCATCACGCACGAGCACATGAAGCGGATGAAGAACAACGCGATCGTGTGCAACATCGGCCACTTCGACAACGAGATCGAGGTCGCCGCGCTCAAGGCGTACAAGTGGGAGAACATCAAGCCGCAGGTCGACCACGTGATTTTCCCCGACGGCAAGCGGATCATCCTGCTCGCCGAGGGGCGGCTGGTGAACCTGGGCTGCGGCACCGGCCACCCGTCGTACGTGATGAGCTCGTCGTTCGCCAACCAGGTGATGGCGCAGATCGAGCTCTTCGCCGACGCGCGGACCGGCGGCAAGCGCTACCCGGTCGGCGTCTACGTGCTGCCCAAGCACCTCGACGAGAAGGTGGCCCGCCTGCAGCTCACCAAGCTCGGTTCGATGCTGACGACGCTGTCCGACCGCCAGGCGCGCTACATCGGCGTGCAGCCCGAAGGCCCGTACAAGCCGGAGACCTACCGCTACTGACCGGGCCTGCAGCGGAGCCGGCGCGTAACGGGGACCGTTCGATGCGCATCGCGGTGATGGGGGCGGGCGGGGTCGGCGGCACTTTCGGCGCCCGCCTCGCCGCGGCCGGCCACGACGTGTCGTTCGTCGCGCGCGGCACGCACCTCGCCGCGCTGCGCGCGCGCGGCCTCGTGGTGAAGAGCGCCAACGGCGACGTCGCCATCGCGACGCCCCGCGTCAGCGACGATCCCGCCGCGCTTGGGGCCGCCGACGTCGTGCTCTTCGCCGTCAAGCTCTGGGACAC
>WBZP01003136.1_pt2 | contig 16320 bp, 22 predicted proteins | sample 5204301 | NCBI WGS metagenome assembly WBZP01 (sample SAMN12412401, study PRJNA552823) | activated sludge metagenome | isolation source: activated sludge from nitrification reactor of wastewater treatment plant... | place: USA: Pennsylvania | collected 2017
CCCGCCGCTTTTTCATTTCAACCCTAAAGACTTACACAAATACGACTTACATTTTGTTCGCAACGTGGTCTGGGGCTCCAATAATCATTCCAGGATTACCCGCTGGCGTTCCATATACTTTATCTGGACTTTTAGCTGACACTTATACTGTCCAGTTGATGGACGAAACAAGTGGATGTTATTCGACATTTTACAATTTTATCATTAACCAGCCTAACGAAATAACTTTTAATACTTCAAAGACTGATTCTTCTTGCGGAACAAATAATGGATCAATAACCATCAATACTCCTGCCGGTGGATCTGGATCGGGCTATCAATACAGCATTAACAATGGAATCTCTTGGCAAGCTGGAAACGTATTTACCGGACTTGCTGCAGGATTGTATCAGGTTCGCGTTCGGGATAGCAATAGTTGTTCAAGCCCACCTACGACGGTAGTTGTCAATACGACTAATCCGCCTACTGTTGTTATATCAGGAGACACAAATGTTTGTGAAGACGAAGAATTTAATCTAACAGCAACTGCGTCTGGTGGATCAGGTGCCGGCTATACCTATGCGTGGAGCACAGGAGATACAACACAAAGCATTGTTGTTGTTCCTCCGCATGGTGGTTCATCTGTAACGGTAACGTGTATTGTTACTGACAGCAATGGTTGTCAAGGAACGGATACTCATGTCGTAACTATATCGCCGAAAACGGTTGGACTAAAACCGTTGATTGTCGTAAGCGGTACTGTCAATGCTTGTGGCAATTCTGTTCTTACTTTCTCGGTATCCAATGCTGCAAGCTTTGACGGCATTCTTTGGTACGATGGATCTGGCGGCAATTCTATTACAAAAACTCTTACTCCGGGCGACTTTCCACTGACAGTTTACTGTTATGGGGATCTCGGCGTATGTACCTACCGGAGCGACAATGAGATTGTCAGTGCTGGAACGCCTCCTTCCATATCAGGCTCAGTAACCAATGTGTTGTGTTATGGAGCAAATGATGGCGCCATTGCATTGACGATAACTGATGGCATAGCTCCTTTCAGTTATCAGTGGACTGGCCCAAATGGGTTCACCAGTACTAGCAAGGATATTACTAGCCTGGCACCAGGTGTTTATACGGTGCAGGTAAGTGATTCTGGCGGCTGTATTGTCAGCCAGTCGTTTACTGTTACTGAAAACACCCGAGTAGAACCCAATTTGGTTGTTGTCCAGCCTACTTGTGGCGGACAGCCTGGCACGGCTACGGTAAGTCCAAGTGGAGGCTCTGCGCCTTACAACATCGTTTGGAGCAACGGCGATACGGCATCTTCTGTAAATCTTAACTACGGAAACTATTCGGTCACCATTACCGACAGCAATGGCTGTTCCCGAACTCAGTCGTTTGTCATCAACAACATTCAACCGGCAATTATTACCGGGTATGCTCATCAGCCGACAGCATTAGGTGTAAACGATGGGTGGATCAGAGCAATAGTTTCTGGCGGTAGTGGTTATTTTGATTATTCATGGAATACTACGCCTGCAAAAACTACAGCAGTTATTTCTGGTCTTGGCCCTGGATCATTTACTGTTACGGTAACTGACAGGTTTGGAGGTTGTCAATATCAGCGGACATTTGTTTTGCTGGCAACAAAGAAAGACGATGAAACTGCAGAAGAAATTTGGCAGTATAGAGTAGGGTGTTGCATTGCATCTATGATGGCAAAGGCTGCGTTTTTGGAAAACGTTGGTGGAACAGATTACCAATGTTTGTACGATAAAGCGGTCCAAGCAAAAGCTTTGTTTGAAGCATACTGCGAGAATTATGATGCAGATGAAACGAATTGTTTGAGTGAAGAAGAAGTAGCTCATATCAAAACCTTGTTAGAACAATACTGTAATGGGTGCGCCGACTGTTAATACGCAATTACGATTTCCTTATCCGACGTTGATTGAAGGGGTTTTCAGTGATCGTCTTCGATTGATTTCAGAAGGGTATCGTGCTCCATTTGGTAGCATTGGAAGAGCTTTAAATCCTGATGATGCTGTTCCTTTGGATCAGGTTCAAGAACTAATTGCCGCTGCGGTTTCTGCAATAGGACCGTCAGCTCCAATAGAAATCGGGTGGACGCAGATATTCAGTATGGTCAGTTCCGGAAATCTTATTGATGGTGCTACTTACGTCATAAAGGATTGCCCAACAACCGACAAAGCCAGCCTGGGGTTTCCTGAAATTTATTTCAGGGCGTACAAAGTATATGCTACCAATCCTATCAATAGCGACCCGTATATGATTATACCTGGGCCAAACGTAGTCATGCGACATGAAAACTTTACCGATTCTTTGATTTACGGAGAAGTAGATTGGAAGCTGAACACCGGCGGAGGTGAAAATCCTGCCATAAAGAGAGTTGTCGATCTTTACGGTAATGATATCTCGGGAGAAAATAATATCCAGAATTTCAAATTTAATGATGTACAGGTTACGAATAATTTATGTGATGGAGTGTCTACAGTTGTATTAAGTCCGGATCCCGGTTTTGGTGCGGTAAGGAATAATGTCATCAGGTCGGGAGGGGTGTTCGACTTTGACGGAAGTGTATTTGTATCAGTAGAAAATAATGTAGTTCAGTCTCGCGGGAGAATAATAGGTACCGGAAATGCTGCTGGAGATACGTGTAGCAGAAACGTTGTGAGTGCTTTGGGCCGGCTAGTTCTTGATCAAAGTCTGTTCGAGAACAGCGACAATATGATATCGTTTATGGAGGTTCAAGTAGATGCGTTTGGATCACTGAACAAGTGCACCATGACTGACCCAAACGTCACAACTACGGTATTGATTGCTTTCCCGGCAGAGGGAAAGACTTGCACAGCTTTTTATAGCGACTTTGAGGGATCTGTTTATTTACAAACCGACCTTACCGGAACTAATTTGTCAATACCATCCAGTCAGATACATTGCGGATTGATCATAATTACAGGAGTGCCATCTGGCGCCACGATATCAAACATTCAATTTTCTGATAGCATGACTACCAGAAGAAGAATACGATTCCGAATAGATGTGAACGAGATCAAAACTGTCGATTTTGTGTCGGTTGCTGAAAATTCTGCTAGCTACGCAGATTTGTGTTTCCCGGTCGCCGGGGCATATACTTTGACGGTGGGGGGCGTAAATGTTAACAAAACGCTGGAAATTGAACAACTACTTGATTACGGAGGCATCTGGCAGTTACTTCATGTCATAGATTTTGCGTAATTGCAGTTTCAAACCATAAAAACCCAATAGTCATGTCACAAACGTTCAACAAAGTTTATCGTCTAGCAGGAGGAACCCCGCGAGATCCGTATTATGTCGACTTTACTGCCGAGAACGGCCCCAAGTATGCGGTTTATCCGGATCACGTTCTTCGAATCCCCAGCCTGCCAGCGCAGGGCCTTATTGAGAACGAGCTTGTCGATGATGAAGAAATTCAAGCTCTCGACAACATTCTCGCCGGCATTGAAGCCTTCGGCGCTAACCTGGTGACCAATGCTGATGAAATCAAACTTCTTCGGGGCGTCATGTCCGACAAGAAACTTCGCTTCGAGCAAAACGAAGACTGATCATGAATTTCATCTATGACCAAGTAGTGCGCGACATTCTGAGCAATACCAGTCAGCTGAAATCTACGGCTGACTGGTACGCTCGGAACCGGTTTAGTCCGGACTGGACTGGCGTATCTCACTACATCAGCACTGGTTCCACCGGCATCCGCCGTGCAGCGTTTCGCGATCACGTCATTCGATTGTATCAACGCAAGATCATTTCCGGACTGGCATACTCAGCCAATTCTGAAATCGACAACATGCTTGCCTACAATTCGAGCCAAACCGATATGCGGGCCCGGCTTCGTTTTGCCACTACTGAATTTGAGCCTTACAACGTCACAAACGGGTATGCTCTTTACCAAACCCTTTTGGAACGTAACGCTCCACTTCTTCGCGCTGCCGGCATTTATCACATTGCATACCAGGGCTGGTCGAAAAAAGACTTCTGGCCGGTGATTGTGGCTAATACCGACGAAATCGCGCTGCATTGTTACCTTCCCAGCAGCCGCATGACTGGACAGCACATGTACAACTTCCTCAATTTAGATGAGGGTCGGCACTTTCGTCTCGACAGCATCGCGGCGGCGGCGCAAAAACTGGGACGACCGGTTAAGGTCACGATCCTATTCAGTTGTGAAGACAATACACAGCCTCAAGAATTCGCATTTTCTTATTTTCAGGCAAATCCATGGACAAGGCCGCTGCAGGAGTTTTTGGCTTATTATCAAGCCAATGCGGCTAAAACCACACAGAACTCCCTTATTATTACCGATATGGCCCTTTTTGGGTCAAAATGGGCCATGAAAGCCAAGCCATAATGAGTTATGACCGCGATCATATTGCTGACCGATACCATTCACGTAGCCTCCCAACAGGTTCCGCATATTCACAACGTAACCGACGAGATATTGTACGTACTGGAAAAGCTGAACGTGATGTATCTCAGCCTGGCCAGCGGTATCGCCGCTATTTTAATGTGGCGGAAACGAGTAAAGTCCTGGTATCATCGCCTCCGACAGTGGGTAAAAGATAAAATCAAGTCGTATCTGATCAAACACATTTTTAAAATGGATCCGGAAACCTTGCAGACGACTCTTACCAAAGGCTTTGCTCAGGTAAACAATGCCATCCACGAGAATCGCGTACGTGTTGACGAGCAATATGCTGAGATTGCCGGACTGTTACGGCTTCACGACGGAAGGTTGTCCAGGATGGAGAAGGAAATTCTACCAAATGGCGGGGAACATTCCATGTCGGATATGTTGACACGGTTAGTAGTAGATAACCGGTTGATGAAAAACATCTCCGATTATGGTCAATTCGAAGCCAACAGTAAGGGCGAATTCCTTTTCGTCAATGATGCTTACTGTGAGATTACCGGGTATTCCCGCGAAGACTTGCTTCGCCTGGGCTACATCAACACCATCTACGAGCCACAACGGGAGGACGTTCGAAGAGAGATTGATTCAGCAATAGCGGACAAACGGAAGCTGGAGATCGATTACGACGTGCAACGAAAAGATGGCGGCCTAACCCACGTCATTCACCGGTGGCAGCCCATGAAAAAATCGGAAAAAGACAGCGATGTATTTGGATTTTCCGGCACACTTAATACATTGTAACCTCAAACCTTAAACCCCAAAAACCCATCAACATGAAAAAATTGCAAGAATTTCTGGAGGGCCTTTCCAACAAAACTCGATTTGTTGTGGCGCTGCTCGGCTTGGTAAACATCGCGGTCATGATGAACCTCATCCCGGCCGAATACACCCCCTGGGCAGATTTTGCCGCTGGCGTAATGCTGTTCGGATTCCAAGCGTTTGCTCCTACCGGAATCCTGACCAGAGGCCAGACAACGGTATATTGGGGCGTGACCATTTTAACGCTGCTTGTCAGCATTGCTCAGCTGGTCATGGATTCCTCGGTGTTTGATAAGGTTCCGGACGCCATCATTTCCAAAATCATTACGGTTCTGACCGCGCTGCTTTACTACTGGAAGTACATCAATGGCGTCAACCTGACCAATAAGGTCGCTATCTTGAAACTGGAGGACAAGATCCAGGGCCAACTCAACCCGGGTTCTTATCGCAAAGTCCAGCTTTCTCTTCCGGAAGCCGTAACGAAAAAATACGTACTGCCGGATTCATTCTGCAAAAAGCATAATCTCGCGGCGTAATGGAGCTCCTGTTGCTTCGAGACACATTTACAAAGAAGTCGACCATCGGGAACCTCACGGATCTCGATGGTCGTCCTCTTTCTGCCGTTACGGCCAAGCCCATCTATGTTTTGGAAGACACCGATCGGGGCCTGGAAAACACGATGACGTTATCCGAAATCGCCAGTAAGAAGGTGTTCAAACAAACGGCGATCCCGACCGGGCGGTACGAGATCATCATGTCATACAGCAACCGGTTCAAAATGTACTTGCCTTTGCTCTTGGATGTTCCCGGATTTGCCGGCATCCGCATTCACAACGGGTCTTTCCCGGAGCATACGGAAGGGTGCCTTTTGCCGGGTCTGGTCAAGGGAATTGACCAGGTTACCCAATCCCGTGATTTCTTCAAAAACAAGCTGCTGCTTTGGATTGAAGCCGCGCTAAAGCTAGAAAAGCTTTTCATTACAATTTCCAGGAGCGAACAGAACTGGCAGAACTTCAAAAATGTGGCATGATAAAAGTCAGCATCAATACGATCCTGATCTTGTTAGGGATCCTGATTTTGGGTTTTCTTATCTGGACGCGGCTGCAGCCGCCTTCGGGTACGGAAGTTGTCTATCGGGACACCAGCCGGACCCCGGCCGTGGTGATCACCATGCCGGCACCCACCATCCAGATCCCGGGCCAGACGCTCCCCCAGGTCAATGTAAACGGCTTGGATAGCGCGATGCTTCGGAGCATGCTGGTAGATCTTCTGGAACAGCATAGGAAGCTATTTGCTGACCATTCGGCTTACCGGCAATACGACACGGTCCTGGCCGACTCCAATGCGGTAGAGAGCCTTTCCGTAGCCGTACAAAACAACCGGCTGCAGCGGCTTTACCGGAAGCTGGACGTGATCAATACGACCCGGGTGGTCGAATCCCCAGACCCTTGGCTGTACCTCGGCGGGTGGGTGTTGGCTAACAAGGAAGGCATCCCGGAGTACGGCCCGTCTGTCACATATCGATCCCAAAAAGGGACTTCTTATCTGTTGCAGAAGTCGCTCAATTCGAATACCTGGGTAGCCGGGATCCAAGTTCCGGTTTTCAAACGCAAGCATCCACGACGACCAAGAGATACGGCAGATTGACAAAAAGCCCCCTTAATAGGGGGCTTTTCTTTACAGAAGCAATTTAAGATTCTCAGGATTAGGAGATTCATATTTTTCTCTTTCTCTCCATTCTTTCTTTTCTTCTGGCGGAAGCCAGTTTTTCTGATCGCATGCAATCATGTTAAGTCGGTCCCATAGTTTTTCGTCTTTGAAATATAAATGAACCGTTCCCTTCTTCCAAAATTTGATTTTGAAAAAAGTTGATTCGAGTTCATTGTTAAAATGATCTCCAGTACGGATGTTACCAATTTCAAGAAATCTGGTTTTTAGTGCGCCTTCTATATCGATGCATTCACTTTTTCCAGATAGGTATTTCATTACCTTGTCGATATCCCAAAATTCTCTTGATTTTGCATAGTCTATTTTGAAACGATCACCGTATGATTTTAAACTATGCTGTTGCATGTATTCTCCGTATCGAACCACATTAGGAATAATTACTTTTCTGTTAACTTTCCAGCAAGAGTTAGTTTTCCAATGCTCTATAGTCATTTTATTTTCTTTGCTGTAACTAGTCATTAAATCGAAAACGTCTACAATAGCTTTTTTCATGATTTCGTGTCTATTAGCAAAAATCATGTCAATAATTGTATAAACGTTTTCTTTCGACACTTCCATTTGGCCAGTTGTTTCAATAAATTGATGCCAGTTTTTTTGAACGTTTGATGTCAAATAATCTGATATTTTACTGACTGACAACATTGAATGCCAAATAGATTTTCGAAGCATGTCATTGAAAAGATTGTATTGAGCTTCTGGCGTTGCTTCGGACAACATAAATTCACCTATCCACATGGATAGTTTTTTCATTTCATCTCCCCAAATTCCTTTACTATAAAAAGATGCTGCTTGAAATGATCGAATCAATTTTATCATTGCTGTACGAAATAGTTCAGCTTGAATGATCATATTTTCAACCCGGTCGTTTAATGCGACTTTGTTTTCAAGCAAATCTTGGTCGTTAAAGTCAACTACGCCAGATGCTTTAAAGTCTTTAGGTTCCCACAGTAGACTCCTTTTTTTGTCTTTCTTGTATATTCTAACAATAACACAAGAAATATCTGTCTTTACTTCTGCGTTAGTAAAAGCACGGCCAATATACTCTACCGATCCATGACTACTTATAATTGCCTTTAGTGCTTTTCTTGTAGCACTAAAAGGATTGTCAATCGTTTCTTGATTAAGAATCGCATGGATTTCTCCGTTTTCTAAAATTTCCCATGCCTTTAATACATGCTCTGCTCCGAAAGCAAAGGGAGGATTCATGACGATAGTATTGAAATAATTTGTTGGTTTTAAATCCAAGAAATTATTACCAATTACTTGATATCCTTTGCCATGTAGTATGTGAATGAGATTAGGATCAATCTCGACGCAATACGCTTTAAAGTGAGAGCTGCGATCCGAAAACAAATTGACTTTTATGTAATCCAGTATGTCTCCTTTTCCTGCACTTGGCTCTAAGAATATTCTGTCTGTTATGTTTATGTCTCCTGGTTTTTTGTTGACGATTGGCGATAGCAGTAATCGTATGGTTTCTTTCGGCGTTGGGTAAAATTGTTCTCCAAACATGGTTTAAAAAAAGAAAACCCCGACTTGCGCCGGGGCTTTGCTTAAAAGAGTATTTTTTTGTGAAGGTCAACCGGTTCTTCTTTTTTTCGAAGATCTGATTCAGTTTCCATCAGGTTTTCGATGTAAAGCTGAGGATGCACCAGCATTACTGCATATACGTTAAATGCATCCAAAATGTACAGTGGTTCTGCAGGATTGCTCGGCACTGCTTTCACCGGCAAGAAAGCAAATCCAGTCATGTCAGTAGTGACGATGATATCACCAGGGCTGATGTCTTTGGAAATTTCGCCGGCAACACTCGCCACTTGGGCAAACCGGTATCGGTTCGAAGGATCCAAGTTAAAATTCACGTCGATGCCGGAAACCGTTGCTTGCTTTACTTCCAAGACTTTTGCGACTACTCGTCCAGATGTCGTATGCAAAGCTTTGAAAGGCATGCGAAGGGCATGCAACAGCCTCATCGCATTTTCTGCATTGTCAGCATCAACATGATTCAAATCTTCTTTGGAAATTTGCATGCGTACCCATTCAGGGATTTCATTGATGTTTTGGATTGTGTTCATACTTATTGTTTTTGATGTTAGAGATTACGTTGTCAAATAATGGTGCAAGAAAACTGTTTTCTTCTGGCCTTACGTGATACAAGATGTGATAAAACGAGTGAATGCGGTCGTTTTTTACGAGAATCCCATCCAGTTTTTCTTGCTGGTCCTTGGCAACTATCGTGACTGGATCTGGTGTTTGTTTAATCATGGAAACGCCGATAATCGAAATGCCGGACATCCTGAATTCTTCTTTGTTCTTGATGTATTCGCTGTAAATAGCATCTACTTTTGACATGCTATAACGGACATTTACTTTTTTGCTCAAAACCAGGTACTCAGCAATGCTCTTGCCGAAGAGCCATACACATATTCTTGCCGGCATCAAGCGGATATAACTGACAACCAGTTGATAGGTTCTACGCCGCGACTTTTGAGGAATTCGTTGCATTTTGTGAAATGATTTTGATGTCGGAATGTAGGACCGGTTGGCTTGTGTAGTTCTGCGGCGGGATGCGCTGCTTCCAGAATCAGGATTTGAGAATGCTCTTTGCATTGGGACAAGATAAGGCGTTTGTATTTCTTTGCTTCCGTACCCCAAAGCATGTAGACTTTAGGACGAACTGAATCTTTGGCCAGTAGGCTTATTGCATTTTCGACTAAAATCTCCCATCCTTTGTTTTTGTGCGAGTTGGCTGATCCTTGTCGAACTGTCAACGCGGTATTGATAAGCAATACTCCTTGTTCAGCCCAGGATGAAAGGTCTGCGTTTTTAAACTCCTTGACGTGATGCTGGAATTGAGCACACACTTCCTCAAAGATAACGCGTACTGAAGGCGGAACGTAGTTTGGTAGTCCAGAACTGAATGCAAGCCCGTCAGCAACGTTTGGCGTGTGGTACGGATCCTGTCCGATGATGATAACCTTGACTTTATTGGGAGGCGTAAGACGAAACGCCCGAAACACGTTTTTCTGCTCCGGCCATACTTTGAACTTGGATCGTTCGGTTTTGACAAATTCCCGAAGCTGCTCTGCTTTGGTCGTATTGCTCCATTCCTGGACAATATCATCCCATTTGTCGGGCAATAGTGTTGTTATACTCATGGTATATTTGGTTGAAGATTGTTGAGAAACTTTGTTCTGACTTGCCTACGACTTTTAAAAAGACGATATCATGAATGATCGGACACTTCGTTTTTGGATTCAAGTCGAGCTCTTTTTCCATTTTTGACCCGAGCTTTGCTTTCGATATAACGTTGTTGATGGACCTGCAGCTCATCATATAATATCGCACCGGAATCAATAACGTTACGACCTTCTTCACAATCAGATACTCCTGGCATTTGTTGAAGGTGAATACCCAATCGGCCTCGCAAATCAGCGGGTTGTTCGTATCCAAAAAAGAATATCGCGTTTTCATAGCTGTATATTTTGACTGCAAGTACCACTGCTACGGACTGATCTTGTTTCAGTAGCGCGTCCATGATTGCTTTCAGGCCATTGTCAATGTCGGGTTTGACTCGATGGAAAGTGCCAAAGTGTTCGGCTTTCTTTTTGTCGCTCCAAGATGCAGGCATTTCGCATAAGTAATACACTGACAGAATTGTACTGATGTCAGGTATCCTTTTTTTGAAAATACGCAAAGCATCTTTCCATGTGTGGTAATTCTCAACGTTCTTTCTTTTTGCCCAACGATCTCTTCTTGTCTGCCTTGGAGCCCCCAACAGGTGAAGCTTTTCTATTTTGCACCATCCGTTTATTCGCATAAGCAAGTAGTTTTTCTTCTGAATATTTAAGGTTGTAGTGACCCAATTCAACATTCAATGTAATGTCGATGCACCACCGGCTGCAGAGCCATTCGATCTGATCATTGGTCAGCGTGCTGTATCGATGCTTTTCGTTGTTGTTGAGAAACCGAGAAAAGGAAGCCGAGCTTATTTTGACTCCCTTTTCTTCGGCATCTTGAATGATCTTCGATTGGGTCAGAAACAGATCTTGCATCCTTTCCAGGATGGCCAACCGGGCTTTGTTTCTTAACTCTTCAATCATCGTGATTTTTTGCTGTATTTGCTCCATTTGGCTTCCTCTGCTGACGGCGGATACACACCTTGTTCAGCAAGCCACTGAAGCAGTTTTTCGATTAACTCGCTGACTTCTTTTTTGCTCATGTCTTTGATGCTTCTTGTCATCGTAACACGAACTTTTTCTTTCTGTTTATTCTGGAGAACCCGGCTTATGACATGATATGATCCGCCAAAGCGCTCCATGATAAACCGGTAAACCTCATCTTCTTCCCATCCTCCAAAAATTTCTGTTTGAGCCACAAGCCAACGGCATAAAGCGTGAATATATCCTCGTTGCTCAACAGAATGCTCTTCTCGTTTTGGCATGATGGTGAGCTCAAACTCTTTTCCTTCAAGTTGCTTCAGAATCTGAGCAAAGCTTTCAGGTTTGTAGAGCTTGATCTCACCTTTGATCACTCGACCAAAATGCCTTTGTATCAGGTCAGAAATCATCGTCTGCGGTGTTTACTTTTGCAGTTGTCTTGACCGTTACGTTTTTGTTGATCAGAAACTTGCCCGACGGTATTCCATTGTTTTTGTCGGGATGGCCTGCAAATGCCGGCGTTGTTCCTCCCTCGTAGTAAGGGAAGAACTCCATTCTCATCTTCTTCTGGTAGTACAAGCTTCCATCATCGTTTGTCTTAATCGTTCCATCTGCATCTATTTCAAGCTCTGCAGCAATGATAATGTAAAGCAGCTTGCCTTTTGCCTCTGCTGCTGAAATGCTGCTTTTATGGTTGTCAATGCTTAATGCACGAGCAAGGTTATCCCAGATCCATTGACTATTCGGATGTGTTGAGATCCTTTCTGTGAATTTGATGCCTGAAGAAATGAACGTTATTTCGATGATAGGGTAGTCTTGTTGCATGACCAATTCGCCTTTGGCATTTCGGCCAAAGTTGATGCTGGCAATGCTGGCCAGATGGACCCCGACAGGAAGCAATATTTCCTGCCGGGATCGAGTCCATTTGGCTTTCATGATCAGAAGTCAGCGTCGATGTCTCCGGCAAGGTTGCCGTTCTCTGGGCTACCCTGGACGTTACCAAAAAGCTCATGGTATTCCGGCGACTTGACGATCATGTCTTGCACCCATGGATAGAGCTTGGGAAACGCTTCCATTGGATTGTTACCGGGCACTTCCGTATCCATGTCAAAGTAGAACGTCTCGTTTTCCGGGGCGGCAAGTTTGGGCATGTTTGCCGGGTACTTCATAATCGAGCCGATGTTTCTGTAGCTCTTCCCGTCTTTCTCGCTGATGGAAACGGACAGATACAAAGGCTTGCCCAGCAGGTTTTTCATGAAGAGCGGATCTTCTGCTTCCTGCTCGGTCATGTCTTTGTTCCGCCAGCTTTTCAGGAATTTACGCAGGTTTGCTTTCTCGTTGAACGACAGCGTAAATTTCTGGTGCATGACGAAAGGCTGTTCTCCTTTGTTCTGGTCAAACACTGCTTTGGTGCCAATCAGTTCAAAGAAAAGCATTACTTGGCGAACGCTTTTTGCCTGGCCTTGGTACATGATATCCTGCGTACCAATGTCTACGATCCCGATGCAACGTGCACCGTAGCTTCCTTCTTCCGGTTGCGGCCGGTTGCCCCCTTTGGTTGTACCTTTCATGGTGTTATAGATAGGACGTAAATATAGTAATTGTTGTTTGCGACAAACTAATTTAGTCGATTCTTTTTGTTGACAATTCTGATTTTGGCTTCCTTTTTAAGTCTATGACGCATCATACGAAGCACATTCCCTGCAGGACGAAGCGTACAAAAGTTGGTGATTCTCAGCGTCCAGCGATGTATGATGGCCCTGCGGAAGCCAGCCCGAAAGAAGAAGCGGACGATAGCGTCCACTTCTTTCGGGTCCATCTTATACTTCTCGGCAATCAGGCGGACAGCAGTCCAATGGTCTTCGTATCCAGGCAGATTTGCTTGTGCCTTTTTGCTTCGTTGAGGATGTGTCATGACAAACGAGTAATGGCCTGCCGCGTAAACTTCAAGCCGAAACGAACCTCATCGTGAACAAGGTTTTCCTTGTTTTTCTTGATGTATTCGTTTACAGCGTTGGAGTCAACGCATTTGAATTCATCTGGAACCTGGGAAAAGTCTACCAGCTCGTAGTCCCACTTGGAAGGAGTCTTCTTTGTAGGCAAAGCGACTTCGATCGCAGCGGCTTGCACTTCTACTGAAGCTTGGGATATTGCATTCTGACTAGTTTCAGCCAAAACAGCTTTTGTTTCTTCCTTCTCTTGTTCGAAAGCTGTAAGAGCGTTTTTCACGTCTACTTGTTTGACTTCTGGATTCTTTCCGGAAAGTTTGTCTTTCCAAAGATCCTTCATAGTCAAGCAAACTTGTTTAGCCACGGAAAACAAGTTAGCAAAATCGGGAGCTATCTCCGGCTTCAAAACTGTTGCTCCATTAGCTGTACTGTATTTGGCGTGCCAATCTTTCAGCTGATTCATGTCTTTGATCAGAAGAAGTTCTGCAGATGCCGTTTCCATCAACACGGTAAGTTCTTCGATCTGGTCAAGTTGTTGCGTTTGAGCAACATCGACTTCTTCAGCGACTTCTTCGGCTTGCCTGGCAGCTTGTTGAAGCAAAGCTTCTTTTTCCTTGCGCTCTCTTTCTTCTTTCTCTACAACGTATGCCGAGATTCGTTTCCGGCCGTCTGCAATCGTCTTTTCAGCAAGTTCTGTGAGCATCTTAGCAATGCTGTCGATCGTTTTGCATTCTTGCAATGGCCGTTCTTTGATCTTCTTTCTTTTCTCGTCGATGTTTTTGACCAAAGCATTTAGATCAGAAAGCATCTCAACAGCTTTGCTATGCGTGACATCATCAACGATCTCGACTTCTTGGCAAAGTTGAGCATAGCTGTCAATGTTGCTTTTGATCGTATCAAACTTGAACAAAGCTTTAGCCTTGTTCTGGTCGATAAGAGAATCAGAAATCGTCGTCAGAGGCTTGCTGGGTGTTTGTTTTTCTTTCATTGGAATTGTTGTTGTTATAGAAAATTAGGTCTTTGAAATGGTCTTTTACGCGCAATGTTCGGCATGCATCGTGAAGCTTGTGTTCGTTGTTTTTAAGACTCACTTCTTCGTCTCCTTCAAAAGGCATTCCATTGGCAATTTTCTGGATGTCTCTGTTTTTTGCTTCTTCGAATGCTCTATTGATGTAAGCCTTTTGTTCGGCGGCATCAAGTACTTTCAGCATGCCGTTTTTCTTCATGTGATGGTAGCAAGCCAGCCAGTTCGCTGTGATAGGCATCTTCTTGTATTCGTTGATATAATCCAACACAATCTGATACATTTTTGCTGCGTAAGCATCGACTTGTTCGGGGGTCATGTTATTCATCTTCTCCTCCTTTTCTTGTTCTTCTTTCTTTGCTTTTTCCCGAATCTTTTTGTTTCGAATGTCTCTGTAGCCGTTCAGTACGAGTGAAATCAGGATTGTGTTAAACGAATTGAACGATGACTTGAAATCAGGAATGTTAAGCCTTTGAGTCGAATACAATTCAAAGGCGTAAAGCATTTCTTTGCTGTTGAAGTCGGCATAATACTTCATCACGTATTTTGCCAGCTCGTTCATGGCGCTCTGATCGGGAAGATTGGTAATACCAAGCTTTTTTATCATAGCCAGTAGTGTAAGCTTTATTTCCGTGATGACGTTTTCCGACTCTGTTCTTCCCCACAATTCCGCATAACTGTGATATTCAAACAGTGCTGCAATTTTGTTGCCTTCAGAAATCGTCGTCTTTTGAATCTTGTCTTCGGGAGACAATTTCTCGGGCAAGTGAGTTGATCTGTGTTGCAGTGTCTTGTTTGCCATGTTTTATAGGATTGATAATTTGATCTTCCCAATGTCGATATTTGGGATTGCAGTATGTCGAAACGTGCATAATGAATGCGGGATCGTCTTTGCTTGCAACGTAACGAATAGCAGCAGAATGTAACGTTTCTTTATCTACGACTTTTCTTGCATTCATGTAAGCCTGGCGACCTTTTTCTTTATTGCCGCGTTGTTTCATGATTTGCCAAAAACCTGGGTTGTTGGGATCCTTGCAGTCAAAGTCTGTTTCGTTGGCAAAGTGCTCGTTCCATCGCTTGCCGGCCTTGTAGATGTGTCCGTCCAGCACAAGGATGTTTTGGTCAACCAGGTGTTCCAAGTTAAGCTCAAGCTCTCCTTGAGGAAGATACAGGCCTTTCGTGTCCAAAAGCCTGCTGCTGGTTTGATTGTCGAGATTGTTGATAGCAAAATCAATCAAGACATACTCGAGCAGGCTTATCCCCAATTTTGCCTGGATCCTGTGATCGATGATTGTCGACCCTTTTACTTTTATGGCAGATCCCTTTTCGGTGATGAATGTTTCCATGTATGATTGCTTTAAAGAAAATCTTGTCATTCAATTTGCGTGGGATCTTGTTCTTCTGCTGGCTTTTCTTCGCCGCTTTTTGCTTGCACAGTTAGATGCTGCTTGTATTGTTCCGACAAAGCATCTAAAATTTGGCTCATCATCTCAATGCAGATGCCTGTCTTTTTCAAGGCAGTATAGCTTAGCTTGCCTTTGGCGTTACGCAATGATTTTTGAGATACTTTGACGTTATGCTTTTTGACGAACTTTTCTCTCAGATGCACTTCATTGTTGAATTGCTCGACGAATATTTGCCTGACAAATGCAGTCGCACCGATGATCTTTTCAATCGTTTTTTCGTCATACAGAATATCAAGCTTGTTCTCTTTGTTCAAGGCAAGCATAAATTTCAATTCTCCTTGATGTGCAGCTAAATAATTTTCTGCTGCTTCAGATTCAGTCTTTTTATCCATTTTTCATTTATTTTTTTATGATTTTTTAACGCGTCGAACGTTGTAGATCATTGGATAGTTTTAGTTAGCATCACCCCCCACCCCTTCCCGGCATCAGCGCCCATCGCGTACCGGAAGAGATACGACCGCTCCCCGTCCCGGCGTTCACCTACGGGGGTCTGAGTGGAAACGCCGGTTCCTACGGGCGATGTCTTCAGTGTCCAGTTCACCTTTCCTTCGAAGCTGTCATGGAATAGTACACCGGATGGAGATACGACACTAACGGCGTCCCACCAGCAGAATAATTCGGCGATCTCGGACTGCTTGCAGCCGGATGGCGAACGCAGTTCGATGGATAGGGTCTTCACCGTGTCGCACCGGAAGCTGATGCGCTGCCAGCCTTCGTAACCGGCCACATCATCCGACCACATAGCACGTCCGTTGACGTATAGGGTCTTGGTGAGCCGCCCGGT
>WBZP01003727.1_pt1 | contig 16320 bp, 7 predicted proteins | sample 5204301 | NCBI WGS metagenome assembly WBZP01 (sample SAMN12412401, study PRJNA552823) | activated sludge metagenome | isolation source: activated sludge from nitrification reactor of wastewater treatment plant... | place: USA: Pennsylvania | collected 2017
CTTATTTGGCACATCTATCATCCTGTAACCCCCTGATTTATCGGGGGGCCAAGCACCTTCTCCCTTCAAAAACATCTATCATCCTGACAAACATCACATCTATTCATTCAAATAAGAAATTGCTGTAGTTCGTTTTATTTTCAATGTAACTATCTGAAAATTAACACATTAACACATTAACACATTAACACATTAACACATTAACACATTAACACATTAACACATTAACACATTAACACATTAACACATTAACACATTAACACATTAACAAATTAACACATTAACAAATTCCCCTATTGATCCCCGCAAAGCAAATACAGGAAGTCATGGATGCCACCCGGATAGAGGAGGTGGTGGGAGAATTTGTAACCTTGCGCAGGCGCGGGGCCAGCATGATCGGCCTTTGTCCCTTCCACAACGAAAAAACCCCTTCCTTCAACGTTCATCCTGCCCGCAACGTCTTTAAGTGTTTTGGCTGCGGCAAGGCAGGAGATGCCATTTCCTTCCTGCGGGAATCCGAGCAATTGAGTTATATAGAAGCCATCAAATGGTTGGCCAAAAAGTACAACATCCAGATAGAAGAAATAGAGCGCAGCCCGGAACAAATGGCGGAAATGCAGGCCGCCGAATCCCTTTTTATTGTCAACGACTTTGCCCAAAAACATTTTGAGCACCAGCTGTTCCACACAGAGGAGGGCAAACAAATCGCGCTTTCGTATTTCAAAAACCGGGGCTTGCGCGAAGAGACCATCCGCATCTTCGGGCTGGGCTATGCCCCCGATCAGCGCGACCTGTTGTTGCGAAGCGCCAGAAACGCCGGTCACGCCCTCGACCTGCTGAAAAAAAATGGCCTGTGCAGTCAGGACGGCACCCGCGACTTTTTTCGCGCCCGGGTCATGTTTCCCATCCACAGCCTGTCGGGTAAAGTAGCGGCTTTTGCAGGACGCACTTTTTCTGCCGATAAAACCGTCCCCAAATACGTCAACAGCCCGGAAACAGAGATCTACCACAAAAGTAAAGTGCTGTATGGGATGTACCACGCCAAAAAGGCAATGCGCCAGCAGAACGAGTGCATCTTAGTGGAGGGCTACATGGATGTCATTTCCCTGTATCAGGCAGGCATCCAAAATGCGGTGGCAAGCAGCGGCACGTCCCTGACAGAAGGCCAGGTGCAACTCATCCGGCGCAACGCCGAAAACCTGACCATCCTCTACGACGGCGATCCGGCGGGCATCAAAGCCGCCCTGCGCGGCCTCGATATCGCCTTGGAGCAGGACCTGAATGTGCGCATCGCCCTGCTGCCTTCGGGCGAAGACCCCGACTCCTATGCCCAAAAAGAGGGCGGCGTGGCCCTGCGCACCTACATCAGCGAACACGCCCACGACTTCATCGTTTTTAAGGCACAGCTGCTGAGCGATGAAGCCAAGGGAGACCCCATTCGCAAGTCCGCTTTGGTGAAGGACATTGTCAGCAGCATTGCCAAAATTCCCGATCCCATCAAGCGCAGCGTTTATATCAAAACCTGTTCCGGCTTGTTGCAGGTGGATGAGGATGCGCTCAACGCGGAAACCAACCGTCTGCTGACCAACCAGATTAAAAAGAAGGACCAGAAAGCACGCAATCAGCCCGGAGCCGCCAGCGACTCCGCCCCGCCCGATCAGGGCGATTTTGGATGGCCAGATCAGGAATACCCCAATGCGTCGGAAACCGGGGATTTGCCCGATGCCCCCGCTGTAGCGCCTTCCGGCCGTGCCGAGAAAACCCGACACGAATTTCAGGAAAAAGACTTAGTGCGCATTCTGGTGGAGCATGGCCACCAATGGTTAGAGAAAGAAAACACCACAGTGGCAGAATACGTGCTGGCCGACATAGAGGATTCGATCGGCTCTTTTGAACACCGGATGTATGCCAAAATCGTGCAGACTTGCTACGAGCTGTTGCTGCGCGGTGAAAAATTAAGCAAAAACTACTTCTTGCACCACGATGACCCTGAAATTACGTCCACGGCCGTGGATTTGGTCACTTCCCCCTACGAAATGTCCGAAAACTGGATTTTAAAATGGAACTATCCGCTGCAAAACCAAAAACCCCCGGAACTCAATTTTCAGGAAGATGCCCGCCAGGTACTCGACCGTTTCAAATTGGACAAACTGAAAAAAATGTGCGATATCAATGCGGACCGCATCAAAACGGCGGCCCAAAACGGGCAGGAGGAGGACATGTTCCGCTTTATGAAAATTCACCAAAAACTGAACGAGACCCGCAACGCCATTGCGGAACGTCTGGGGACGGTGGTGTTGAGATGAGGAGAGATGTATGATTTTAGATGTGAGATGTGTGATGTATGATGTGTGATGTGTGATTGAAAATTTTAGTGAATGCATCAGATTATTTGATTAATTATAACTATCCAGCCGCCTGCACCTTTGCCAAAGGTGCAGGCGGCTGGATAGTTATAAAACTCAATATTCCTAATCCTGTTCGCGGGCACCGCCCGTCACTTTAACGGTACTGGTGCCGTCCTTGTCCGATTCAACCCGATCGTTTGCTGAAATGTGGGCATGGGAATTATCGGAAGCGGCCACTTCTGCCCGCTCTAAATGGAAGGCGCTGGCATCCAGATTTGCCCCCTTGCTCAGAATGGCTTTCAGATGATCGCCGTCGCCGGAGAGTTCGACCACCGCCGGTCCGGAGGCCGTGACGGTAAGTTCGCTGACATCAAAGCTGGCTTTCACTTTGGAAGACCCTTTGGCGGTGATGCTGGCCCGGCCCTCTTCGAAGCCGCGAATATTAATCAGACCGGCGTTATCCGCAATCAGGGAAGTAAATACCTGAGCATTCAGAATGACGGTGACTTTGTCCGCCGGTTTTCCATTGGAGGTGACGGTGATGCTGTTGCCGGTTTTAATAACTTTGACATTTTCGGAACCCTGCCCCTCTATGCTGTAGTAAAAACCGTCTTCGTCGCTTTTGCGTATTTCGGTAGTGAAGTTTCCTTCCACAATAAAGTCCTCGTAGTTGCGCTCGCTGCGGTATTCCTTGTCGCCAAATTTGGGGCAGTCGGTACACACCAATCCGTCTTCGGTCATGCGAAAGACCCGGCCGGGCCGCTTGGAAATGTAGTTGCGGTCGTTGTCGTCGGAATAGAGTTCTACATCGGCAGCAGCACGCTCATAGATGTTTTCGTCGAATACCACGCATTTGCCGTTGGGAATTTCCAGGTTGACCCGCACCTTTTGCACCCGCCATTTTTTGCCTTCGGCAATACTGTACCCGGCGGGTATAAACAGTTGGTTGCCATTAACACTCACATTGAAATTGGTTTCGGCAGCGTTTTGAGCGGCTTCTCCGGAGGTGGCACCCCGCGCTGTCAAAGTCTGAGAACACAAAAAGCGACCGGTTTCGCTGCGTTTTACCCGCACATCGGCCATGCCCCGAAAATCCAAACGCCCGTCGCCGAGGCGGATGCCGCTGCCGTCCACATTAAGGTCGTTGACATTGAGGTCGGAATTGGAAGAAACCACATACAGGGTGTCGGAGTTGATGCCCGACAAATCCACGCTTTGGATAAGCGTGCTGCTCTGGCGGAACGCCCGCGACCCGGAAATGCCCAAGCCCACAGCCGAAGCCAGATTGAAGAACCACAAAAGACCTAAAGAAGGTCCTAACCAGCGGGGCGGTCGCGTTTTGAGCAACACGCGTGAAAAGGTCAGGATCAGCCCTACCACGGGAATACCCAGCAGGAAAAAGCCATTGGTAAAGCCCAGCCAGTTGCCAGCATTGGAAAAGGGACTGAAATAGGAGATATAAGGAGCAGCAGTTACCAAACCAAACACCCCACCTACCCACGAAGCGGCTAAAGCCAGAAACAACACCACTGCTATGAAGAAAAGGATAACTAACCCGAATTTGCCGATAAATTTGAGCATCATGGCAAAAATTTGTCCGAGGACGGAAAGGCCATTGGCCATGGCGGCACGCCCTGTGTTGCGGGCAGAGGATTTATTAATGCTTTCGCCAAATTCATTGACCTGCGACCCTAAGCGATTGAAGCCTGCTTCTATTTCCTGGGCAATGCTGTCCACATTGATGGGTTCGCCGCGCATGGCCAAGCGGTCGGCAGCAGTTTTGGCGGCAGGTACCACCACGGAGAGAATGATATAGCTCACTACCCAGAAACCACCTGAAATGAACGTCAGCAGTACGAAAGCCAGACGAATCCATACGGGGTCCTGAATGCCGAAATAGGCGGCAATGCCCGAACATACGCCGCTGACAACTTTGTCTTCTTCGTCGCGGAAAAGGCGTTTGCCGGGTTTGATGGCCGATCTGCGCTTACCGGAGTCGGTGGTGCTGCTCCCCCTGCCTGCACCGGAAGCCCCGCTGCCGGAAGGCGCGTCGGTCACATCGGCCTCGAACTCTTCGGGCATGCCCATGATTTTAACGGCAGCTTCCACATCGGGCAGCATGACGATGGTGCGGTTGCGCATATCAGCGCTAATCAGTTCGCCCAGCCGCGCTTCGATGTCGCTCACGATTTCGTCGCGGCCCTCGCTGCTGTGGAAACGCTTGCGCACCTGTTCTAAGTATTGATCCAGATACTGGTAGGCATCGTCGTCTATGGTGAAGGGATAACCGCCCAGATTTATATTAAGAACCTTGTTCATTGTCTGAAATGATAGTGAAAGATAAGAATGGTGGGACTGAAATTATTTTTGGAGGGTTTGCGCCACGGACTGCACCAGCTGATTCCAGCTTTCGCTCAGGCCCTCTAAGGACGAACGTCCCTCGTCGGTGATTTTGAAGTACTTGCGCGGAGGACCCTGGGTACTTTCGCGCCAGGTGTAGTCGAGCAGGCCATCGTTTTTGAGGCGCGTGAGCAGCGGATAGAGGGTACCTTCCACCACAATCAGGTCGTTGGCTTTGAGGCGGGCGATGATGTCGCTCGGATAGACCTCATCCTCTCCGGTGATGGCCAAAATGCACATCTCCAAAACGCCCTTGCGCATTTGTGCTTTTACATTTTCCAAATCCATAATAATTTTTATTGTGCGAGTTGACTTTGAAACGGAATTTGATCAGAAGGGGTGTTGCTGTTCAGGCTGTGGTCGGAAGGGGCTGCCTGCGGAAGCGCCACACGGGGGCTTACACTCAGGAGGCGAACGGAAGCACCAATGGCATTTTGCGGGCCGGGTACACCGCTTTTGCAGGCACTCATGGCAAGTACAACAAGGAACAACATTAAGGAGGTAAAAAGACGCTCTTTCATATTCAATTGAGTTTGATGCCACAAAGGTATGGTGTTTTATAGTTCTATGCAAGACATAGAAGTTTCTTTTGCCAAGATATTTCTTTTAAAAGGATACTGGTTTAATACAAAAATATTGATAATCAATAAGTTAAGATAAAAATAGAATTTTGTTAATAATTTGTTAACAAACATCATACCCTTCATTATAGTTAAAATTGCGGAAAACCCCGAAAAATGATTCAGAAAGTATGTAACTTTGATGTCACTATAAACCTTTAATGAGTATGCAACATTTTCAAATATTTTTTTCAGGACACCCGTCCTCTTTTTTTTCGCGCACCTTTTTATCTCTTTTATTTACTGGTTAAATAGTTGTGCGGTTGTAAATGCACAAACTGATTTTAGTGCCTCTTTTTTAAATACCGACACCCGCCCCGATCCCGTGTGTGGCGAGTGGCGGGGAGCTTTGGTGCTTTCCAACAACAGCGAAACAGCCAAAGAATGGCGTATTCGCTGTTGCCTGCCCGAAAGCGCAGCGCCGACAGAAGAAACGCAATGGAAGGAAAGCACAGACCATTGTTTTGAAAGGATCGTCAGGGCAGATGCCGGACGGACAGTAGAGACCGTGCTTTCTTTTACAACAGATTTTTCCGGTGCGCAACATAACAAAATCCATCTCTACATCACGGACGCTTTGACGCAGGCTGTTTGGAAAGAGGAGCTGGAAATGGGCAAACGGGATGCCCTCCTGCTTGATGTGTCGGAAAAGGGATGGGGGGAAGCCCGGGAGGAGGCCCGGAAAGAAAAGCGGGCACCTGTTGACAACCCTTGCGGCACGTCTGTTTACGTAATAAAAAGCGATTGGATAATGGATGAAACAGTGGCACTCGATCACACCTTTTCTCATATTGTGATGCACGAGGGCAAGTCCATTGTGGTGAAGGCAGGTGCCCGATTGACCCTGAACAATGTACTTTTGAGCAGTTGCAGCGGTGTCTGGAAAGGCATTTTTGTAGAACCCGGAGGATCGCTCTCTATGCACAACAGTTTTATAGAAAATGCACCTCCACCTGTTTACCTGAAACCAAAGGAGCAGTCTCTTTCCCTCACTGTCACGCCCAATCCGGCAGCTGACGTTCTTCATATTCGATTTGGCAACAACGGCATTGCGACAAATATTATTCAGGAAATTACGCTTTGGGATGAGGCGGGCCATGCTCACCCGCTACCTTTCAATGCCCTTACCGAATCGGGAGCGGTGACCACAAATGTAAACGGCTTCGCTGCGGGCATGTATCAATTGAGTGCGCGTATGCAGGATGGCCAACTGTTACATACTTCTGTAGTAATCAATCGGTATTAATTAACCCGGCTTTTTTTGCTCTCTTAATTTATTCCGGGGCGGGATGCCAAAGGGTCTGACTCATATTTAAATTTATATTATATGAAATACACATTTCTTCGTTTTCCCATTCTTTTTTATTTGTTGCTTGTGTTTCCGGGTATTGGCAGGGCACAACTGACCGGCCGCAGCGGAAACAGCCAAAATCCCGGCAAAGAGGTGGCTGTACAGGAAATCAACTCCGGCTCACTTTCCGGCGATGTGAACTTGTTTACAGGGACTTATAATACTTCTTACAATCTTGGGGGAGTTAGTACCTTGTCCGGCCTGAGTTTCTCTGCTACACTGAGTTATAACTCTGCTTTTGCCAACGGGGACAATATGCCGCATTTGGGAGGCGTTCCTTATGGCGAAGGCTGGAATCTTAATTTGCCAATGATTTCGGTCAGCACAGAAGACTACAATAAATACACCCTGCCGGAAATGAGTATTATGAGTGGAGGGAACTTAGTAAATGGTGTCAAGACTCCTACTTTCATTGATTATGGCTCCGGCAGTTGCGAGGATGCCCAAAAAGAAGGCCGCCTTTTCTGGTATGCGCCTTCTGTCAGCATTCCCGGCGTGGAAGCAGGGCGCATGGTCTATAAAACAAAGGAGGGCAACGAGTTTGTATTTGTGCCCAACCGCTTTGAAAAATACGTGGAGGCCCGCCTGAATATGGCGACCCTGCGCTGGCGGGTCATCACGGACGACGGCACGGAATATCATTTTTATTACCTGACGGTGTCGCACCGCAACCCCATCAATCAGCGCATTCAGTATGGCTGTCACGATACCACCTCCATCAAGCAGGTGGCCCTGCCCAAATCGGAGATACTGACCTGGTACTGCGATTACATCCGGCATCCCAATCACACGGACAGCATCAAATTTGACTACCGGACTTTTGGCAGTTTTGATCACTTTAAAGTATATACCAACAACTGGTCGGGGCGAATTGCCGCCTATTTAAGCCGCTCTTTGCACAGCGAATTTTTAAAACCGGCAGTGAAAGACATTTTTTTAGACAATATCCATACTTCCCGCGACTCCCTTGTTTTCCGATATTCCAGAATTTCCAACGGCGGTGGTTCCAAATTGCCGGATGCCACTTTCACAAATTCAGACAGCCTGTACGCTTATAAATCCATCATCAAATACGACGGCTTCACCACGCCTTTCAACAACTGGCGGCGCTACAACCACATCCGCTCCGACGAGGCGAGTACAGCCTGCTCCCGACACACCGATCTGCCGTTCATCAATCCCCTCAATCCATACGTCACCAAACCGGGTACGCTCACTTATTACACCAATGGGTACTACCTGTATAAAAACCTGACTACCACCGCCCTGCCCCTCAACCACGGCTTTTTGGAATCGCCCTTGGTGCGTTTTAGCGCCAATCCGGATATAGTAACGGGCGATTTGTATGAAGTAAAATTTGATGTGGCCAATGTAAGTGCGTCCTATGACGTGTTGTTCGACATCAATCTGGCCACCGGCGACCAGCAGGTGACCCTGCCCGCCAATGCAACGAGTACTTACAACGGAAACACAACTTTGGCTTTGGACTGCTGGAATAAAAAAGCGGGAGAAAGCATCTTTTCCACCTTCCATCAGGGAGTAAAATGGGGCGTACAAAGAGGCTCCTTTAGCCGCACCACTTCCAATTTTTTCCAAATGCCCAATTTGCCCAATACCCACAGCGGGTTTTATTTCCAGATTGGCCCTTCCAATTCAGACACCCGTTATACGCCTGATCCGAATAACAATCCACCGAACGATCCTTTGACTACAATGGATTCTCTTGGGCTTACTCCTTATACTGTCAGGTCTTATTTGCAACATACCATTACAGGCGGAAGTACAGAGCAGAATGACGACACGAATGGCAATCCGCCTACATCTATCATTCGCTCCGGAGGCACTATACCGGGTAATTTTGGCGGCGGTTTTCCGTGGTTTATGCTCCAAAATAAACGCGGCCCACTGTACCGCTCTTTCTACCAGGGCTTTGGCGATGCCACCCTCGGCAATTTTCACAAACACTGGTGGAATCACCTCCGAGACCGCAACGGGACGGCCTTAGTGGGATGTGCGCCGCCAGCCTACCAGTGGAAAAATATCCCGACCCGCGCCACCGATAAAACCGAGCTGCGCAGCGCGGAATTGGTGCGCTACTCCAAAAAGCCCTATATGCTCCAAAGGGTGAGCTATCGAGTGAAAAATGCCTCGCAATCCTGGGCTACGGTACAACGCACCGACTTTGCCTATACCATCAGAACCATTGAAAATTATGCTCTGGCGAAGCAGGATGCCGGCGACTACAACACCGATTACGACCTGACTTATAAAACAGGTCGCCTGAGGAACATCGTCCTCCTCAACTCCATCGTTCAAAAAGCACCGGACGGAACCGTGTTGCCCGCGTCTCAAACGCCCACAACCCGTTTTACCTACAAAAAAACAGACCCCGTGGCAGCTTTTGGTGTTTCCACCTGGAAATTTGGCCTCTATCCGCTGAATGGCAACTATTTTGTGATGGACTCTGTGATCAACCCCCTCGGCGATGTGACCTCCATTGAATATTATCCCTTAGCCAAAGGCATCGGCACGGGAACCGTGGTGGTCAAACCCGATTCGCAATCCTACATGGTGGTTAATTATCAATACAAATTGCGCCCTGCGGAGTACAGACCGAGTGGCAGTCAGGCCACTGCCTGTAGCAGCTGTACCTATCCCTTCGGACACCCCAATGTGGGGGCGACGTGGAAAGAAATCCGCATGGGCAAAAGTTACGCTTACCAGACCTATATGGTGGTGAAACACAAGCGCGTGACCGGCCGCGACAAAACAGGCGGTAATGTGATCAAAATCTGGAAATATGAATTTGACAGCCTGCAATACAACCGCTTAGACAACCCGCCTTTCAGCAACAATTTTGTGTGGGACTACACGGATAACAGCGTCAAAGCGGGTTTCCGAAAAGTGACCGTCACTGGCCCCAACGAAGACAATGTGGCGGGCGGCCCCTCTGTGGTGTACCATCACCACACCAACACCTACTTTTGGGGCAAACTCTACAATGTGCGCCAAAGAACCGCCGCCGGAACTATTCTCTCCAACCAGCGGATGAACTACCAGTACCTGCTGGCTTTCGACCGCCCGTGGATGGCCCAAAACCCCGTGCAACATCCGCATTTTGCGCCCATTGTGACCGGCGGACAGTACAAAACGCTGGATATGCCTTATTTTTATGAAACCCTGTACGAATCGGCGATTACGGCCTCCAAGCCGGACTATTTAAAGTCCTATTTTGTAAAAATTGTCCGCGATTCCACGACCACTTATGAGATTGGCGGTCAAAATCTGACCATTACGGAATATGACTATTTTGATGCCAACAGCGCCCTCAGCACCAACTCGCCGGGCTATCAGGCGCTGCTGGGCGGCAGCCTGCCGCTGACCCTGACCTTTGAACCTTCGTGGCAGCTGTACAGGCGCAAAACCTACTCCAACGCCTACACGGGAGCCAATGCCCTTTACACGCAGGAGGAAAATTTTTACCTCTACGACCTCGCCAACAGAGCCGCCTATCAGCAAAGCGGCGGTGTCAACCCCGCTTTCAAGAACCTGTATTTTGTCTGGAACCGCCGGATGCGCACCCTGCCTTTTGAAGTGCGTACCACGACTAAGACCTCCTTTACAGACGGCCCGAAAATCCTTGCCCAAAACACCATTTACCGCAAATTTTTTGAAACCAGTGGCAATGCGCTCACGGGCTACCTGCTGCCCTCCGCTTTTTGGACACAGGTGGACACCACTGCCAATCAGACCGTTCTGACTTTTGGCGGGGCCAATTTTGCGGAAAGCACGGGGTACCGCTATCTGCGCACCGATACTTTGTACAGCTACGATGTCAAAAATCTCGGTCTGGCCCTTTCCGAAAATGCCCTCGGCCTGAGAAGCCGACAGGTCTATAACCCCCACACAGGTCTGCCCGTGACACAGGTGACAGGTGCCGGATCAGCCGATTCTTTGGCCGTGACCCTTACGTATAATACCGACAATACCCTGTCTTTTGCTGCCTACCCCAACAACCTCACCTATTCTTATACCTACGACAAGATGAAGCGCCCCACTGCGCTCTATCGCAACAACCAGCAGATACAGCGTACCCTGTACAGCCAGTTCAACAGTCAGCTGACGAGCAGCACTTTTCAGCAGCGCACCAACCTGAACTACATCCGGCAAACGGACTTTCTGAGTGCCACCGATACGGTGCTGACCACCCGCTATTTCGATCCGCAGGGCCGGCCGGCGGGTACGGTGCGCGACGGCTACCTGTTGGACAACAAAGTATATGACACCTGGAACCGCGCCACCATGATCCTCAAGCCCCAGGCCGGCACCCTCCCCATTACCAACCTGAGCGGCACCCAGGCCGCCCATCTGCAATTTGAATACGATGCCGCGCCCCGCACCCGTACCCTGAAATCGGCCAAATATGGCGAACCCCTTGCAACGGGCAAAACCGTGCGCAACGGCTACACCATCATCACCGCCGACTCGCTGAACACCCTGCTCAGTCAGGCAGGCTGGAGCGGTACCACCCCCGTTGGTACACAGTTTATGAACGAAACGGTCACCGACGAGGACAATAAAATGGTGCGCATCATCACCAACTTTTTCGGGCAAAAAGTAGCCGAAATCACGGGTACGGGCCTCGCCGCTACGGTGTTTCGCTACAACAATTCCGGTGCAGCAGGCCATACCGTCAACCCCAAAGGGCAAACCACAGCGGTCTATTACAACTACGCGGGACTGATCTGGCAACACACCTCGCCCGACGAAGGCACTAAACAGTTTGCCTACAACCGCACGGGGCAGCTGATTGCCGACAGAAATGCACCGGGCGAAACGCGCATCTATGAGTACGACACCTACGGGCGTATGATCCGGCAGACGTATCTGCCTGCTTCCGTGAACACCGCCGCCCTTTTTGCCAACAAAGGAATGCCGTGGTTTACCGACCCGACGTTTAGCAACTACACGACTTTGCTGGCCAATGCCAATGCCCGGCGCGAGAAAGCCTGGTTTTACAACACCTTCGACCCGGCTTCCAACGTGCTTTTCCCCACAGTGCTTCAAAATTTTGTGGGCGCGGGCAATCAGACCAACACGAGGGGGCGACTGGCCCAGGTGACCAGCTATAACCTCGGCGGGCAGCCCATACAAATCCAGCTGCTTTCCTATAATAACGACGGTTTTTACAACTGGGAAACAAAACAGTTCAGCCACACCGCCATCCTGACCAACCTGAAGGGACAGGCCCACAAATTCAACTACAACAGCTACAATCGGGCGGGCAGCCTGCTGCAACAGGACGTGGACCTTTATTTCAACGATCAGACCGACCTGCAATACGCCTACACCTTAGACCGGCGCAACCGCCTGCGCGAAGTGGCCGTGGCCTACAGCAATGTGCTGACCTACGGACGAAAAATAGCGGGCTACCGATACGACGATGCCACCGACCTGCTGACCAAAAAGTATTTCTACGACCGGCAGCCCAATGCCACCTGCGAGCGCATTGTGGATTCGGTGGCGTACAGCTACGACGCACGCTACCGCCTGACGGCCATCAACAGTCGGCATTTTGACTACGCCCTCGCCTACGATGCCAACCAGACCGCCAACACCGCCGGCAATGTGCTGTCCACCAACTACAACGGCAACATCAACAGCATATACGCCAATTACAAACTCTCTTTTGCGGGCAACATTCCCTCTTTCAAAGACGGCACCGTGTATTCCTACCAATACGACGCGCTCAACCGCCTCAAGGGGGCCGATGCCGTCATCGGGCTGAACAACTTCTTCGGAGCCATGTCGGCCAATGAAAAACTGTACGGGGACAATACGTTTGCCTACGACCGCATCGGCAATATAGACACGACCGCGATCTGGCTAAGCAACGGCAGCAGCAATGTGCAATACCGCTACAAATACAACTACGCCGCCGGGAAAAACACCCTGACCAATATTCAGGACATCAGCGGTACTCCCATCGTCCACCGGACCCTGACCTACGATGCCGCCGGACGACAGCTGACCGATTCGCGGCGACAGGTGGTTGCTTCGGGCTATCGGCCTTCCAACCTGACCTGGTCGCACAGTTTTAATACGGCTACGCCCTTTTCGATATACTATTTTTACGACCATGCAGACACCCGCATCTACAAGGAGAAAAATTTGGACGACAGCGATACGCCGGTTTCCAAAGAGTATTACCTGAGCAATGTATTCGGTCAGGAGATCGCCGTGCTGAATCAGATGATTGACCCGCCGCCGGTGGTTTCCTGGTATGTACAGGGGCGGGAGCGCGAAGCGCGCTTCCCGAATGAGCGCTACAACCAGACGGGGGCCTACGGCAAGCCCGCCCCGGCAGGCAGTCCGGCCTCGGCCCGCGCTGCCTACCAGGCCGCTGCGGTCTCCACGGATGTGTTTGACCTGACTTTTCCGGTGCGCCTGTACTTGGTCAGTGCCGCCGACACGGTGCTGCCCCTCGGTTACCTGTTGGACAGCGAAGCCCGGCCCCTCGACCCGCGCCTGCGCATCCTGCGCGAAATTGCGGTGGCCACGCCCCAACAGCGCCTTTTCTGCACGGATTCGCTGCAATACCGGCCCCGCATGGTCACTTTGCAGGAAGTGCTGGCCCTGCGGGCAGCGGGCGAGCGCTTTTTCCTCGGCGGCCACGATGCACGCTGCCTGCCGGAGGAGACTACCCGGGCAGCCCAATTGCCGCCGGTGGTACAAATCAACCCGCGCTACTACATCTATGACCACCTCGGCAATACCCGCGTGGTGTGGTATTCGGATATAGACGCTGCTTGCGGCCCGCCGACCTACTACTTGGAGTACGCCGCCGATTACTCGCCCTACGGCCGCCTGCTGCGCTCCTATACACAGGGCGGCACCCAGGAGCGCTATCTGACCACCCAACACGAACGCGATGTGGAAACGGGCTACGACAACCGGGGTGCCAGACTGTATGACAGCGAAGTGGGGCGGTTTTTGACGGGGGATCCGATGGCGGGGAAATATCATGGATGGTCGGGGTATAATTATGTGATGGGGAATCCGGTGAAATTTGTTGATCCGAATGGAGAAGATGCTATTATAGTCATAACACCTGGGAAAAATGGAGCAAATGGGACGATAATGGTACAATTGACATTCAATTACTCGACTAAATTTACAGGAGACTCCAAGTTCAAAGATTCTGCAATATCTTCTTTTTCAAAGACTTGGGGAAATGGACAAGCCGAAGATAGGGGAAATAATACTTTTGCAGGTGCATCTTTCAATGATATTGAAATTGCAGGCCAAAAATACAACATTACCTACGAACTAACTTTTAATGAAGTTACAAACACTGTTCAAGCGACTGATCCTGGAGAAAACAGATTATTTACTGTCAGTTCGGCAGATCAGTTTTCTTCTAATTATGGCGATGGTAAACTTAACTATAAGCCAACACAGGAAAGTTTATCTAATAATACTACTTTCGGTCATGAGCTTGTTCACGTTATGGGAGTAGGCCATAATAATTGGACAGATGCGTCAGGCAAACGATCTATTTCCAGCGTTGATGTTAATGCGCGTACCGTGATAACCAGAGACATTATAGAAACCACCTCTCCAGCAGTTCAATTGACAAATGGTAAAGGAGGAACGGTAATACTCACAACTTGGCGAGGGACTTCTAATGTTAATACAGTATCTCAGACAAACGGTTCTCAAAAACGAGAATCTACATATCAAGTAAAAGGAAATTAATTGCCATGAAGTATATATTTTTTATCATTCTTTCCCTGTTATTATGCAGATGCAAAACACCTGCTCATGTATTTTTAAACAAAGAAGAAGCACAGGTTATACTTGTTTTTGAAAAACAATGTCTTGACTCTTTATCTTGTTACTATTTTTTAAAATCCAGTAACATTTTATTGGATAATAAAAAATATACGATGATCGGATGGAGAACGGATGAACTGCCGGAAGATTCTGTATTTAGAGAAGAAATAATAAGTAAATTTTCGCAAGAAACGTACGATAAAATAGTGAATCCGATAATCAACGATCCTTTATTGATTGGTATTAGTACGCTCGATACCTTACCATATTGCTATCGTAATGTTGCACACCCACATGTGGAGAACGACTTGCGATTCATAACATACAGGGTACAGGGAACATTTTTTATTCTCAAACGCATCAATCCAAAATTCCTTATCCGGTACAGAGACCAGCATAACTGTCCGATACAAAAGCCCCGCATAGAAACTCCACTTTGCATCATGGCTCAGGGTGATACAGTGTATGCCCCCTCCCCGATTTTCTTAAACAAACATCGTTTGATCCAATCCACGTTTCACAAATCATGGATCAACTATTGCGACTGACAAACACCCTCCTCTGCTATGAATTACATGCCTTTTCTGTTGCCCCCCCTGCTGTTTTTCTGCTATTGTGCTGATGCACCCCCATCAACAGAAAAGCAGGCTGTTACAGAACAATCAGGTCTTTGTCCTGACTCCGCTTGGTACGAAATACCCGTTGATACGCAACAATGGGTCTGTGTAAAGCAATTGGTATTAGGTATGAAAAAACTCGAAAAGATACCCAATTCAGTTTATGAAATGAAAAACCTAAGATATTTGGACATTTCAATGAACGATATAGATTCTCTGCCACCTGATATAGCCCGTCTTAAATCAGTACAAAACCTTGCAGTAAATTACGGCCCCTTAAAGTACATTCCTCCCGAAATAGCCCAAATGACTGCGCTAAAAAATCTGTCCTTTATGTATTCCGAAGTAGAAACCTTACCCGATGCGATTTGCGAAATGGATCAACTACGGGAAATTTGGTGTAGTTATAACCCGGTCAAACGATTGCCACCCTGCATCAAAGACATGAAAAATTTGAAGCATTTGGTCATTTATAATGTCAAAATGGATACCTCCGAACTATCCCTTCTAAAAAAGCAGATGGGCGGACGGGCAGTACATTACGGTTTCAAACGAGGATAAAGCCTTTAAAACCTAACAACCACGCACAAACACATCATACTGTATATTTCGGCCAAATTGCCCCCTCTTTCGGAGCAAATGGATCGAAATATACAGTATGGCGACAAAATAAACTTTATTATACCCATCTTTGCCTGATTTTTGAGTAAAAATGGGTATGCTATCTTTTATCTGATTCTTAGAATGACAAAATATGGGCGGGATGTTTCAAAAGTACTATTTTTACGACCATGCAGACACCCGCATTTACAAGGAGAAAAATTTGGACAACTCTGATACGCCGGTTTCCAAAGAATATTACCTGAACAATGTGTTTGGTCAGGAGATCGCCGTGCTGAATCAGATGATTGACCCGCCGCCCGTTGTTTCCTGGTATGTACAGGGGCGGGAGCGCGAAGCGCGCTTCCCGAATGAGCGCTACAACCAGACGGGGGCCTACGGCAAGCCGGCCCCGGCAGGTAGTCCGGCCTCGGCCCGCGCTGCCTACCAGGCCGCTGCGGTCTCCACGGATGTGTTTGACCTGACTTTTCCGGTGCGCCTGTACTTGGTCAGTGCCGCCGACACGGTGCTGCCCCTCGGTTACCTGT
>WBZP01003730.1_pt1 | contig 16307 bp, 12 predicted proteins | sample 5204301 | NCBI WGS metagenome assembly WBZP01 (sample SAMN12412401, study PRJNA552823) | activated sludge metagenome | isolation source: activated sludge from nitrification reactor of wastewater treatment plant... | place: USA: Pennsylvania | collected 2017
CATGGAAACCAGCGATGAATGGGAGACCGGAAAAGTGTATCTGTCCATGACACCCTAATCGCTGTCCGGCAGCTGCCGTTGCCGAGGAGCGCCCCCAAAAGTACAGAAGAGATGTTGACTAATCGCTGAGAATACACGACCAGTAACAACCTGGCCATTTGTGATGTGTTCAGTAAGTGTCGATTTTTTCTTCTTTAATTTGCGTTTTACCATAACTGATTATCACATATGGTGATACCAAAGAGCACCTGTGAAACTTAGTCTCCATCTGAATAAGAAGGCCAAGCCGTTAAAGCTTGAGCCTTATAGCAAGCCGGTGCCATCGCGCCGCTGGCCGGTGAAGCCCAGTGTGGTTTGGGGCATGCTGCCACTGCGCACTACGCCCCACGGGTCATAATCCTGGCGGCTCGCTATCGTGCCCGTGCTGCTGGTCGCCAGGCCGATGCTGCCCAGGTGGTCGGCGGCATGCAGAGAGCTGCGGCGGAGCTGGGTCGATGGGATCTATCGCAGCAAGCTGGTGAACTGGGTCAGGAACCATTGGTGGTTTGTGCTTGAGCCCGTGCTACGTTCTTCTGAGCAGCAAGGCTTTGTGCTCTCCAAGCGGCGCTGGGTGTTTGAGCAAACGCTCGCCTGGTTGGCCTAATGGTGGCGCTTAGGCAACGAGGATGAGCGACTACTAGCCAAGAGCGAAGCGATGATCTATGTTGCCATGAGGCTGATGCTCCGTTGCTTGGCGTCCTGAGGCATTTCAGACAGTTTCTTACATCCTCAAACTTTATTCAATAATGCCCAATCATTGTCGTTTATTACAAAAGAGACTAACTCGATATGAGTGGGCAATTGCTTCTCTATATAATTCTTTGCAGCAGCCGTACTACTTTCCACTGGGTCATCCCTGTTTACCATGTAACTTAGATCGAGGCCATTCGGATCTTCAGCGATAGCACCATCTACCCGATACCATATATCGACTCCGAGAATAGAAACACCTAAGCTTTGAAGGTCATGAGCTAGATATAGTGCATCTTGTGGCTGAAGCAGCAACTCACCGGCCTTAATTAGCCCTTTAGGTAGGTAGCTGTCGAGAACTTTAAATAGAGATGAACTCATGGCTTTGGCTCCACTGGCTTATTTGTCAGTGAATCTTTCCAGTCAGGGTCTGTACGATCACTGACTTGGATGATTTCCCCTGTTACATCATCACGTACAACGTAATAACCATCAGATCTATAATACTGCGTTGCTGAATTGCCAGTAGCTTTATTAATAGTTTTGGCAGTAGCAGATGGATTTTCTAGTACATCTTTGATATCGTTTTCCGTCCATCCTCTTCGTGGCATCTGTCGAGCAATTTTGTCACCCCACCAAGCCACATCGCCACCTATAAGCTTGATGACGAATATAGCAGCAGCGTTCACTACGCTTTTAACTCGCTGCCAGATCTCTTTTAAACACTTTATTGATAGTTGGTAACCAAGACAAGGGCCAAACACATGCCCACTCGGGTCGTTATACCGCACCGGCCCATTGAGCACATAGCTGTAGCGATTGAGCGCCTGCGGGTTGGTCGGCCCCCACGGGTCGCCGGCTTTTTGCTTGTCTTCGTTGCTCAGCTGGAACCAGAAGGGCTGCCCGTTCTCGCCATGCAGGGTTGCGCCAAGCCCAACCTCATGGAAATCGACCGTCAGCGGTTTCAGGGCAATGCCCTGTATGCTGCCGCTGGCACTGCCTGGCACCACGCTATCCGCGCTGACAAACCGCGCCAGCACCGGATCATACATGCGGGCGTGGTAGTAGAGCAAGCCGGTGCTGTCCAGCCGCTGGCCGGTGAAGCCGAGCGGGGTTTGGGGCAGGTTGCCACTGCCCAGACCGCGTTCGAGCGCCGAGGGATAGAAGCTGCCGTCGCGCATTTGCGGGAGCGCAAACGTGATGTCACCAACGCGGGTGGTGACCGTCTTGGGCTTATACCCATTGGCATAGCCTTGGCGTTCGGTCGTGCGCGCCTGGGCGGGCGCGACGTCAGTTTCAGGCCGCGAACCGATACAGGAACGCGGGCTTGGGACACGTTCCAAACCATCATCGCCATCGTCTAGAAGTTGGGCGTCAACACCTACGACTACATCTGTGACTGGCTGTCCGGTATGCCGGAGATGCCGACCTTGGCGGATCTGATCGACCAGCGTGTGCCCTCACTCGACCTGGACGCATCCGGGGCCTTCGCCTGAGCAGCCCCGCTTTATTGGGAAGATACGCCTATCTCGCGCATCCCTAACTTTACAAAACTATAGTTATTTATAAAGGCGTCGAAATGCCACCAAGATAAGGAAAATGACCGCACTAATCAATGCCAATATTCGCACTATAAATGCGGGTATTGGAAATATCCAAGGTTCAAACCAGAAAAATCCTAGGAAAAGAAGTATAATGGGAATGATAACCAACGAGTAAATCTTTGGCATTGTATTATTAGTAGACTGTAGTGCAAAGCCGATACATATAAGAATTAGTCCACCCCAAAAACAAAACCTCGCTATATCTCCATGAAAGAAAACCCCGCCTACTACCAGTCCTATACAACCGACAAACATCACTATACGAAGCCAATTATTAATCGATGTATTACTTTTTACATTCATAAAAATACTCCTTTCAGATTAGACCTTATCACGATTTAAGTATAAGACCGTATTGGGAAGCCCAAAACAGCCTCTCGGGCGAACATATATACGAGGCCAGCTTTTGGCGTCTCAGAGCAACAAACAACGTTCGCGAATTTAAATCGTGATAAGGTCTATTACCTACTTCCGACTTTATGATCCACTGGTAGATTATCTTGCATAAAATCTTCTACATAACGGCCTATAAATTCCTCGCCTGCTTCTGTAGCTGCATAGTACTGACCATAAAAATATCCGTCTTCTGAATATGCTTCGACTGATATTGTCCCGTCATCATCTACTGTAAAATCAACATACCCTCCACCATGCTTATTCAGAAAGCTCTGTGCATTTTGTAGCATGCCAATTGTTCTATTTGTGTCAACTAACGTTGCTGCTGCAATGAGTGTTAATGCGGCTCCTGCAGGTGGAGCGACCCAAGCTCCACCTGCGATCCCGCCACCGATAATGTAGAATTCATTATATCGATCATTCAGGCCTTTTGTGAAGCGATCAAGTTCCGTATGCCCAATTGCATCCTGTTTTGTAGCATCCAATCTAATATGCTTATAAACATGCCCACTCGGGTCGTTATACCGCATCGGCCCATTGAGCACGTAGGAGTAGCGATTGAGGCTCTGCGGATTCTGTGGCCCCCACGGGTCGCCCACCTGCTGGCGCTGCTGGTCGCTCAGCTGGAACCAGAAGGGCTGGCCATTTTCGCTATTCAGCGTTGCGCCAAACCCAACCTCGTGGAAGTCCACCGTCAGCGGTTTCAGGGCGATGCCGTCCATGCCGCCGCTGGCACTGCCCGGCACCACGCTATCCGCACTGACAAACCGCGCCAGCACCGGGTCATACATCCGGGTGTGGTAGTACAGTAAGCCGGTGCCGTCCAGCTTTTGGCCAGTATAATTCAGGCTGGTTTGGCCCACGCTGCCTGCGCGTACCGCTCCCCATGGGTCAAATTCTTGCTGGCTTGCCAGGGTGCCGCTCGTGGTCGTCGCCAAACTCACGCTGCCCAGATGGTCGGCGTGCAGATAACTCAGGCCGCTGCTACTGTCGCGCACTGCTACCACCGCGCCATTAAACGTGTAGTACAGCTTCCGCGCGCCTGCCGTGGTTTGCTCCCACAGCCCTTCAAAGGACACCGTCGTTACGCCACCAGCTGTGCGCACCACCCGTTCGCCATCGGCGTCGTAAGTATAGCTCTCGGTGCCACTGCTGGTTGTAATCGTCGCGGGCAGGTTCTCCGCCGTCCAGGTGTAGCTGCGCCCGCCGCCACTCAGTAGGTTGCCGTTATTGTCATAGGTGTAGGCTGCGCCGCCAACCGTGCTGGGGGCGTGCGGCCGCACACTGCCAACGCCACTGGTTGGATACCCATAGGTCCCTACGCCGGTTTTGCTGGTTAGGTTGCCAATCGCGGTGTACCCATAGCTCGCCGTGCAGCTGGTGCTGTTCAGCTTCCAGCAGGTCAGCCGGTCGCGGGTGTCGTAGCCAAAGCTCTGGGTATTGGCGGCGTTCTTGTTATCGGTGATACTAGTGATATTATCTGCCGCATCATAGCTATAGGTGCGGTCGAAGAAGCTGGCCGTTGTGCCAGAACCAATCTTCAACCGATTCAAGCGCTCAGTCGTCGCTTCATAGATCCAGTCCTGCGGCACATTATTCCCATCCGTCCACCCATCGGGTTGGTTGTCTGCGGTATACGTTGCCCCACTCACATAGCACGCCTGTCCGGCGATGCTCGAACATAGGCTCGCTGGCCGCCCGCCCTTATCGTAGGTATAGGTGACGGTTTCGCCAGCTTCGTAATATTGCAGCGTGCTGACACGATCCGCCGCGTCATAGGTGTAGATCAGATCGGTGGTGACACCGGCCGGGTTCTGCCCGACGAGCGTGGTACGCCCACGGGCATCGTATTCCCAGCGCTTGTAGGTTTGGGTCACATTATTGAGTATTGTGGCTATCGCGGTGCGATGGCCTTTCCCTTTATTCGGCGCGGTGGTATCGTCATAGGTATAGGTGCTCACCCAGCCGCCGGGCAGGGTTTTGCTGGTCAGGCGATCCAGCGCATCGTAGGAAAACGCGATCGTCTGGTTCTTCGCGTCGGTCTGGCTGGCCAGTGTGCCGGTGGGGTTGTAGCTATAGCTCCAGGTGCCCATGTCCGGGTCGTGCATGCTGGTTTTGCGCCCGGCGCTGTCGTAGTCAATGGTGGTGACATTGCCAGCCGCGTCCGTCACGCTAATGAGTTCATCCAGTGCATCATAGGCGTAGGTAGTTGTTGGTCCGGCATCCTCAACCACCTGCACGCGCCGCCCCAACGCATCCGACCGTGTCCGGGTGGCATGGCTCAGTGGGTCAGTCACCTGTACATAGCTGCGCAGTGGCGTACCTTCAACGCCATAGCTGTAGCTGGTTGTCCGCGTGCCACTGGTATTCGGCGTCACCACCGTCAGCGGTCGCCCAAGCGCATCGTAGGTAGTTGTGGTCGCATTGTTCAACGTTGCCCCAGGGGCAGTGTATTGAAAGTCGTATGATGCTTCAGTGCGGTAGAAAGGCCGACCTTGCGCCGCCACGCGACTGAGCTTATCGTAGCGCGTATCAGTGACCGTGCTTATAATCGCCGCGCTCCCATCATCGCTCTCGTTCTTCACCTGGATTTCGCGGCCCAGGCCGTCATAGAACTGTACCTGGACATGCACCCCATCGGAGCTGCTATCTTTGGTATGCAGAATGTAGCGAAATGGAATGCTCACAGTATCGTAGATGGCTAGTAGAGTCGGGCTGGTTGTGCTATCCCCTGGCTTCACCAGTTTTACCAAGCGACCAACTTTGTCGTACACAGCACAGGTGGTTTCCTCGGTTGCGGGAATGCTGAAGCTACTTGCGGCGCAGTTGGTTGGTGTGCCGCCACTACTGTTTGGCCCGGTCACGCGAATTAATTCTTTGGTTTCGTTATCATAATCTGCCGTGGTAATATGCCCTGCTGGGTTGGTTTCTTGGGTGGGCAGATTAGTGTATGGCTTGTACGTCGTTGTCGTGGTACGCGCCGTTCCATTTACCGCACCCCAGGTCGTTGTTGTGCCATTGAACAACCGCGTACTACTCCCCGTGTAGGTAGTCTGGTTTTTGAGATTCCCAGCGAGAGGATCACCAACAGCGTCGTAATAGGTCATTGTGGTATCGCTGCCGTGTAGGGTTATCCCGGTCGTAGCGGTAAGATTGGCTGGAATGTCGTAGTAGCGGCTCACGCGCGTGAGCTCGCCTTTGGTTGGGGCCGTATTGGCGCTGGCTGCGCTATCATAGAATTGGTTGGTCAGCGCCAATAGGTAGCCTGCGCTGTCGTAGACGGCCTCCTGCCACATGCGATCCAACAGGTAGCTACTGGCTGTATTTGTGGTTAGGTACCAGCGCACCGTTTTCCGCACAAGTGCCGCCCCCTCAAACTCCTGGGTACAGGCAACATTTCCCACACTGGCATTAATCGTTGTCGCATCATCAGCAGCACAGTTGATATTGTAGAAGGTCTTGGTGGTATGGGTCACACTATTTGTCGTACCATTGAGCAGCTGCACATCGGTCTGCTTTTCATAGGCAAACGCATGCCATAAGCCGCTCAAACGTTCGGTGCCGTAATCGAAGAAAGCGACGCCAAAACTATGCAGTGTCTTTTGCAAGGGGTTGGTGGCGGTAGCCGAGGCCAGTAGGCGGGTTTCATACTCGCGGCCCTTGAGGAACTCGCGGTCGCGCATTGCCTGGAAACAGGCATTATTTTTAATCGCCGTTTCTCCATTTAGCGGCGTCCCATCCACATCCTGCGGGAAACACCCGACATCGCCCTGGTAGAAGAAGTGTTTGGTCACCCCGCCGCTGGGGTCAACTTCCTGCACCCAATCGTGCCCGCGAAACTCTTTGGTTGGTGGTTGCGCCAGCCAGGTATCGTAGCGATACGAAGGGCCAGTATATAAGTTCAGGTACAGAATTGCTGAATTTGGGTGCGTATTTGGCCCTTGGGCATAGATCGCTTTGTAGGGATTACTGGATAACATATCGGCGGCGACGAGCGTGCCCAGCGAGTTCATCGCCGGTGTGCCATAGGTATAGCTCCAGGTCGCCGTATTCCCCCGCCCATCGGTGAGCGTTTTGCTGGTGACCCGGTGCCGATTGTTAAAGACATTATTCCCCGTGACTGCCTGAATGTTCTCATAGACAAAGGTCGCCGTCCCCCCTTGACTGTTATTGACCGTTTTCAGGCGCTGCCATCCTCCAGCCGCTACACCGCCCGTGCCACCATTTGTTTCGTAGGTAAAAGTCAGCTTAGGCAACGCCAGTGTATCATCGCTTCCATATTGCTGCAGCTCTTTCAAGGTGAGCTTGGGGTACGTGGTGTTCGGGGTGCAGGTGGAGCCGCTACACACGCGCTGATCGGAATACAGCGTAAAGTCCTGGCTCAGCCGATATTGGCGCATCCGATTCCAAGTGGTACCATTCGACGAACTTTGCACCTCAATTGTCGTGAGCTGCTTGGTATCGCGTGGCTGGCCGTTGACCCCTAAATATTGGTTATCCGGCCCATCAAAGGCCGTATCCCCACCGCGCGTTGTGACCTGGAATAGCACGCGGTAGTGGTTATTGGCCCAGGTAATCGCCTTTGGCCACGCATCGCGATCAACGGTACCGCGCATCGTACGGTTTGAGCCACAAGTCCACTGCGCACCTACATACACCTGGCGATCATAGCTATAAGTAATCGTATTGCCAAAGGTATCAGTGACGCGGCTGAGCAGCCATTTGTACGGCTCGAAATCATATTCGAGTGCGGCGGCACAGCGATCCATGCCCGACCATAGGTCTTCGTCGTATTCATAATGCATTCCATCTTTTGCCCAGATGTGCCAGGTGTAGCGCGGCTGCGGCGTGCCATTGAGAAAACCACCGCGCCCATGCACACTGGTTGCGAAATCGTACATCTGGTTGACGGCGACACTCGCGTCGTGATCGGTGGACGCCCCATTCGGCGTTGCATAGATCTTGAGGAATGACTCATCGGTGGTATACCAATTCCAATCACTCGGGGTATTGGGGTTGGGCGAGCCAACCCGTGCGCTCCCGCGCTCAACATCGTAGCTCTGGCCATTAATCGTCAAGGTATAGGTCTTGACAATATTAGCGGTGCTGGCGTCACGTACGACTTTGCGCACACCCACCGAACCAAAATCCAGGCTCCAACCTTTGCCAATGAGCCCAGCCTGCTGATCAAAACGCACGCCGGTGCCACCATCGGTGGCGGCACTACTGTAATTCAGGCTGACTGGTGGTTTGAGGCCGCCTGGCCCGGCAGGCACATCAATGGGGTAGTTATAGCTCACCGCGCCGGTGAAATCACTCACCTGCCAGCCTTTCAGGGAGGGTAAATAGGCATCTGACGGCGATGAACCGTCGCCAAGCGTAAAGGCGCTAAAGTGGTCAACGACCGTACTGACGGTTTGCGTCTGCTCATCGACGGTCGAAGGCACCGGCACCCACTGCCCAAGCGTCTCGTCAAACCAGAACACGGTGAGGTCGGCGGCGCTGATGCCGCGCGCCAGTAACTGCTCCTGGGTATAGCGCCAGGCCAGCGTGAGCGGCGCGTCAAATTGGTGCACCGCTGCACCGGCAGCGTCGGTGGCATCGAGCACGACCGGCGCGAGTGCGCGCTTCACATTGGCAATTGTGGGCGGTACTGGGCGGTGTTGGCCCAGCAAATCGGCACGCGCAAGTTCGAGCGTGCGGTACTGTAAGCCCAACGCCGCGCGGGCTGCATTCGCCGGGAAGGTGACGGTCAACCGGCCATTTTCGCCTTGAAGCGCAGTAGCCTTCCCGGGCGCAAAGCTGCTCTGTACCGAGCCCTTGGCCCGATCCCACACCAGCGCGCCACCAAAGCTCGCGACTGGCTGAGATAGCTCAGCGGCAGTTACTTCGGGACGGAACAAGAGCGCATCGCCGGAGGGCATGCGCACCAGGCGCACCACGCCCGTGAACTGCACTTCGCTGAGCGCCGCAACCTGATCCAGCGTCCATTGCCAGCCCTTGGCTGGGTTGATGACGCCATCCCCCGGCTCGGCCAGTGCGCCATCAGGCGTCGGCAGCGTCACCACCACCTTGGTTGCTGGGTCGGGGGCCTGGTTGGCTACCGTCAGCGTAAACGCCGCCGTCTCGCCCACCGGCACCGGGTCAGGTGCCACCATCAGATGGATAGTGAGGCTTGGAAGATGAGGATCAACGAAAGGAGCTGCTGGAGCGGTTGGAATATCGACGACTGGCGCGGGAAGTACACTGCGCTCAGGCGCACGAGGTTGCACAACGTTTGGCTGGGCAGCCACGGGGGCTGGTTTTGGGAAACTCCCAGCGAGCATCCCCCACACCACTAGCCAGGTGAGCAAACGCAACGAACGCAGTGCCATATAGTACCTCAATCAAGATAATGCACGCGGGCGAAGAAAACGCAACAAGCAGGCAATGTCACACGGTACCGTAGGAGTAATACGGTTGACCGCTATCTTCTATGGAGAAATTTAAGAAAGCAGGGTAAATAATACACAATACAAGCCAAAGCGCTCAAAGCACTGCTTCTCGCACCTTGATAACCAACGCAAAATATCGCGAAACGTTCGTAAGTGACCAGATAATATTAGAAAAGACTGTACTTGTCAAATTTATATTGTTAGGCAGTCGTTAGCATGGGACATGCGTAAGCGACGGAGTGAGCCGCTGGGTCGTCATGCGTTGCAATGCCAACAGCGATTTCACTCTTTATATAATTACGCTGATGAAAAACCTAAGCCACGTTCCCGCAATGATACCCACTTGCCTTGGCCAATCACCAGATGGTCAAGCACCGCAACATCCAGGAGTTCGCCCGCCCGCACCACCTCCCGGGTCATCAAGACATCTTCGGGGCTGGGCGTTGGGTCGCCCGAGGGGTGGTTGTGTGCAAGGACTATGGCTGCGCTATTGCGTTTCAGCGCGTCCTTATACATCTCACCAATCCGCACCACAGACGTATGCAACGACCCGCGATACACTGTCACGATATCCTGCACCCGATTTTTCGTATCTAGCAATACGGTGCGTAATTCCTCTTGGTCAAGGTGGCCCATCTCGACCAGCAACAATCCGGCAATATCGCGTGGGCTTTTGATTTGCTCGCGGTCAATTGGCTGCAATACGGCGGTAATAAGATGTAGCAACGCGCGCACTTCTTTGGGTGGCGTATCAACGCGGAGTGCTTGGTAAACATTGACGCTTTCAGCAGCACAGCGCCGCAGATGCGCCAGGTCAATAAATGGCTCCAACGCACGGTGCAAGGCACCCATCTCTGCCATTGTGGTAGGGCGCTGCGCAGGTCGTGTCAACCCGGGCAAATCAAATGCACGCTGTTCAAATTGCTCGTATGTTTCTCGCTTTCGGCCCATCTCCTTTCTGTATAGCCCATTGCACAACAAGAGTAAACCCGCTATCACAAAGATATGAGCGGGCCATGCGTCTTCTCGTTTGCAATGGATGTCCAAGGAATTGAATACAAGCCGATTTTTTTTGGCGTGTTCCCGGGGTTGCTGGCGGCCGCGCCTTGCGCGCAGTGAAAACAATGAGTATTTTCGCGAACGGGCACGTACGGCAGCGGCGGCTCGACACCACCGTGCGCACGATTCAGTATGTTGAACGTGATGCGTTGGTCACGGAGCGAATTATTCCCTGGTAGCCGCACCAGAAAAATCGGCAGCGAAGAAAACGACCGGTATTTGTGCGCGTCGAGGTGTAACGAGAAAGAGTTTCTGAATAAAAAGAAAAGAATGTACGACGGTTAAGGCATAAGGTCTTCGATAAGCACGAAGCCGTTTTGGCGATAGCCTCGGTCGTAGGAAAAAATGCCATCGGCACTCACGCGCTGCGCTCCTTCCATCACAAAGCAATCAAATAGCGAATGCTCCTTTGAGGTCTGCACGTCATAACGGGCTTTTGCTCCTGCAATAAAAGACTGGTCAATATCAAGGCTGGTGTACGAACGCACGAGCAGGTCAACAATCTGCTTGGTTGGCTCCATGCCAATTTTGCCTGACGCAACGAGCGCAAATTCGGCAAGCGTGGTTGGCAGGATATAGATCGTGGCTTGTCTTTTCACCAGTTCTTGGGCAATCCAGGTGCTCTTTTCGTGGTGCCTATCAGCAGTGTCAACAAGGCCAATGAGCGCATCAGTATCAACGAGTATCGTCATATATTAAAGCGACTGCTTCGCCTGCTCCTCAATATCCCAGATACTTTGAAAGTATGCATTATGGCGCTCAGCGGCGTCGCCTGTTCCCTGCCAGTGCTGTTCTTCAGCAAGGTTCGTTATTTCGATAAGGATATGGGCATTACTTTGAAGTGTTGGCTGCTCACGTTGTAATCCTTCTTCAACAAAGGTTCGTACAACGTTTGCCATTGGTTCATTACGTACCGTAGCTAATCTATTGAGTTTGCTATGCATCTCTTCTGGTAAATAAATTTGCGTTCTAATCATACAATGAGTATACATATACGTCTACAGCGCGTCAATACTCACATTATCTGTTCATTCTGCCTTGTTGATCACAAACACCAACAATCGTGGTATACTTTATCTACGCTAGCAAAAGCCTGACGCTGCTCCCCTTCCCTTTTTCTTCTTTTACGAAAAAGAGCGGTATGTCCGTCATTTGCCCGGCAGATGTAATCTCGTTTGATCTTGGGGCAAAACAAGGTCAAAAGCCCATCGGTGATACGAGATGAGCGGGCAGCCAGGCGCATTACTTCTCAGTTCCTCGCTCAGACAACAGGGCAAAAAGCCCGGTGCTGCCGGCTTTTTGCCATATCGGTAGCGTGAGAATATGTCCTGAACTGAGCAACTCCACGCTCGTAAACCAAAACCGCCCCTTGCCGCCAGCTTGCTCTGTAATCTGCTTCAAATGAGCCAAACGCTGTTCACTTTTTACAATGGTTAAGATGCGCAGCCCTTTTGTACCATATCGCTGTGTATACGCCCCGCTTGCATAGTATTCTCGATACAATCGAATCTTGCGCTCCCAGGTCCGACGCCCTTCGATTGTGCTCTGGCCAGTCGTCGTTCCGCGATCGATTTCGAGGAAGAAAAAAGAGTCCAGCGGCACTGGTTGCGCGCGGTGCAAATGGATAAATCCATCTGGCACAAGTACCAGATTTGTGTGCTGCCGACCGGTGCGGTCGGTGATGGTGAGTTTATCGGCACTGTGCGTGCTTTTCAATGTCAGCTCGTCATGCCAGGCAACGAGTTGCACATCATGTTTCTGTGCGGCCAGGGTGATACATACGCGCAGGTCATTCCCCATCAGCAGGTGCTCCAGATAGAACGCCGACAAGCGGCTATCCCGCTTATGATAAGGTAGTTCCGCCACTGCGCAGCCAAGATAGCTGGCAAGCGCCTGCACCCCTTTCGTGGTCAACTGGTAGAGGTAGGGCTTGCGCCCATCCGATGGAATTTGGGGTTGTTCGATGTGCGCAAGGTAGCTATTGGCGCGAAGCAGACGCAACCGATACTGGCAATTGGCGCTTGGAACGTCCAGCGGATATTGAAATGGCGGAAAGAATAACGCTGAAATCTGCCGTGCGGTCAGTGCGCCACATTGGCAAATGGAATAGAACACCGCAAAATCACGCGCTTGGAGTGTGACTGGCTGCACGCACTGCTCTTCTCTACCCCTTTTTTGCACCATGATGGCCCCCATACAGCGTTGTAATGAAGTTTTGTTTTGCTTTTATGCTTTTCTTTTAACAACATCTATTGTAGCATCGCAGGATTTGCGTTTAGCGCCGGGCATATGTTGTGCCTGCGCCATCGCCAAAGGCGACAAAATAGAGATCGCCGAAGGCAGTACCATTAAGCACCAGGTGGAAGGGAGTCAAGGGGGAATGCCGCCTGGTGCGCGCCGTCGAGCGAGCCAAGCGCAGCGGAAGGCGAGTCCGACCCCACTACGTCCGACCGGAGCGAAGGAGGAGCCGAGCGTAGCCCAAGGGCTGCCCCGCGTACGCGGTGAGGCAGGCCGCAGGGGCTATAGGCGCGCTTTGCTACGTCGCACAATCTGTGAAAAGACTTGGGCGTTAAGTGGGTGCTCCTGCATTGCTTTTGAGCATACGCGCCTATGGCGGAGGACGTAGTGGGGTCGGACTCGCAAGTGACAAACACCATATTCCGCAGGTGAGCACGAAGCATGCGAACCAAGAGAAATGGTGTGCGGAACGCAGTGATGTCCGACGGCGCATCAAATGGCGATTGTGCCTCTTGTCAGCCCGCAGGCTGGACGAGAGGTGCATGAGCCATTTGACTCTTCCCCTTTGCTCCCCGCAAGCACTCGATGTGCGCGGCGGGGAGAGTGCAACGATGCTCAGTGCGCGCAGTGAACGATGGTAGCAGCTCGTTATTTCGAGATAACGACCTTTATAGAACCCTTTATGCAGAGGCGGCATCGACTGAGAGGATGCTTTTCACGCATGTTCAGCAGGCACGACGATTTAAATTGGCAAATCTCCATCATTAACTATATGAAGAGGAGCCGCTTTGCATAAACGCTCTGAAATGGGACAGAGTGGTTGGCATTGCTATTGAAAAGCAGGTGCTTGTGATGACCAGAATAAACCTTTTTAGGGCATCTCAGAAGCTCACAGTGCCATATTTTCAGTGGGTACTCTATCAGGACGTGGCATAGTCTGCACCCCTACTCGTTCGGCAAGGACACTAAAGAAATAGCCCATCTTTGCCTTGATGGCTTGTCCGCGACCAGCCACTCGTTCTCTTGTGATTGCGCGGGCCTCCCACAGGCAATGCATAAACTGTTCGTGTGAAAGACCCGAGCGACGAAAGAGATTGTACGCCCTGCTGGTTGAGCTTTTGAGGGTAGCATGGTCGCCAAACTCCTGCGCGAATTGTTCGATACGCAATAATATCCCATCTCGCTCGGCACTCCCCGTTTTCGGTGCCAGCGACGCGCGGCGTTTGCCGAGGGTCGTGCTGAGTGATGTAAAGCCGGTCGGTGAAGCGGATTGGTATGGTGTGACCTTTTGGTCAGTAGTTTGTACCATCGGAGGTTCCTCCCCTGTGTCCGAAGGAACTCCATCAGGGGTAAGTGTCGTCTCCGCGTAGATGGCTTCAAGCTCTTTTTCCATACGGTTTTCTTTTCGAAACTTCGATAATTCTGTATTTTGTATACCTGTATCTTGTGGGGCAACTTTTTTTACCACGGGGTGGTTAGGTTTCTTTACCACGGGGGGGTGGTAAACTTTTTTTACCACGGGGGGTGTCTCTTTTGGTTTGGGCTCAGCCGTGGCAAATCGTAGGCGATACACGGTCGGCTGATCGCCGCGCTCGGCGCTGCGTTGGCGCTCAGTTTCGATGATATTGCGCGCAATCAGGCTGCGTAGTGCAGAAAGTAGCGATGGCTTAGACAAACCGACGCCACGGTCAAGAATGCGGCCATCTTTGGTCGTAATGCCCGAAAGCATTTGCGAGAGACTAATCGCGTCTGACTCGCGCTTAAAGCCGAAGGTACGGCGGACGATATACAAAAGCGCTTTGAGTTCCGCGCCAGAGAGCGTCACGAGTAATTCGTCAAATACCTGGTCGGGAACCATAGTGTAGTTGGGGCTGTGAAATCCTGAGAATGTTGGGGTACTGGGTTCGGGCATAAACCTCCTTGCGAAGCATTGACACGCGACTGGAGGGTTTGCTATGCTCTTGTCTGAACCTTGTAAGGTGAGAAAAGAGCGGTGAGCAGAGTGTACTTTCCGGTACCTGCGAGCCGCTTCTTTTTGTTAATTTTCTCCACTATAGCAATGTCGAAAACACGATTGCAATAGGCTAATTCCGTACGGACGTACGCCGCGTACGAACGCCCGTCCGTCCGTACGCCCGTACGGGTAATCACGAAATATCTGGCTTTTTAGCGATATAGCTGTCGAGCGCCGCGCGTACCATCTCGGACATACTCCCTTTCCCGCCCTGCATTTTGTCCTCAAGCGCAAATCGACGAAATGCCTCAACCTGATCCTGGTAAATTTCAAAAGCATAGCGCGTAATCGTCCGGCGTCCGTCCGTCCGTACGCCCGTACGCCCGTACGGGTTTGGTGAACCTGTATTGGGTGAGTCCGTTTTGGGGGCGAGTGAGGAGTGGGAAGCTGGCGCAAGTGAACGGCCTTTGGCTGGCGGCGCGATGACCGGAAGATGGTCCATCGGCGAACCAAGTTCCTGTGGTGCATGCGGATCAAAGGCATCAATGCGTGGTTGCTTCATAATCAATCAGCCAATCAGCAAATACGTTGTACGCAATTGCTCCTTGGTGTCTGGGCTCCAGTATTTGTATTGGTTTTTTCTCATCATACGAACGCGAAAAGATCGTTGCATGCGGTATTTTGGGCGTAAGCACATTATCGCGCCAAATCTTTTTTGCGTTTGTGACAATCGCCGGTGAATGGGTGGTTGTAGGCCGATACATGGTGAAGAGAATACGCAACTCCTGATGGCTGAGCGCAAGTTTGCTCCACATAATTTTTTGTACATGGGTGATGAGATCGGCCACCCCGTCAACCGCCATACGCTCAGCAGAGGAGGGGATAATAATGAGGTCAGCGGCGGCAAGTCCATTGAATGCCAGCATTGCCTTGCCAGGTGGAGTGTCAATCAGAATGAAGTCATAGAGCGGTTTGAGTGGGGTAATAATATCCGCGAGTCTAAGTTCGTCGCCGGGTTCCAGCGCTTCTTCAATGGCCGCAACCAGGACGTGTGAGGTAAGCATATCAATACCAAAGGCTGTTTTGCGAATAGCCAGTGCCGCTGGTTTGATGCCCATAAAGACTTCATAGAGATTAGGCGATTGCTCAGGGTCGAGGTCAAGATAGCGCGTTGCTGATGCCTGCTGGTCAAGGTCGATTAAGAGCACACGTTTACCCTTGAGTGCAAGAGCTGATGCTGTATTGACACTGGTCGTGGTCTTGCCAGTACCACCTTTGAAGATGCTAAAGGTAATGACTTTCATCGTCGGTGTTTGATAAACTCCTCATAAGCCGCAATCGGGATACGCCAATTCTGTGCGCCAGGCGGTCGCTGCACGCCACGGAACTTCCCTTGTTTTATCCAACGCGTAATTGTTGCACGGTCGACTTTGAGCAGCCGGGCCATTTCTGATGCATTGAGAACTTGCTTCATAGAATGACCATACGAAATCCCCGGAGCGCTGTCAAGAGTGATCTGTTGCAAGTGTTGCATCGACTCAGCAAAGGCGCTGGAAAATGGTAGACATTGTGCGACATGCCCACCAAATTGGCTGGAAAGGCCACTAATATCAGCGGAAGGATTTGTATTGCGGCGGACGTGGAAGGGCATGTCCTCGGCCACTCAGAAGCTTCTCGGGGTATTTCACTTGCTGATTGCCAAGCGGCATCAGTGAGGTACGAATTATCTGGATTGGTTTTGGCTATGTACCTGGCATACTCAACGCAGGGGATTAGTCAACATCTCTTCTGTACTTTTGGGGGCGCTCCTCGGCAACGGCAGCTGCCGGACAGCGATTAGGGTGTCATGGACAGATACACTTTTCCGGTCTCCCATTCATCGCTGGTTTCCAT